>Ga0066367_1000001_pt1 | contig 47024 bp, 37 predicted proteins | sample Knorr_S7_td_AAIW_FD_77335 | JGI IMG/M metagenome (GOLD analysis project Ga0066367, IMG submission 77335) | Marine microbial communities from Southern Atlantic Ocean transect - Knorr_S7_td_AAIW_ad_750m_LV_A | ecosystem: Environmental > Aquatic > Marine > Oceanic | place: Atlantic Ocean...
ACCCGTCTTGAGACCAACAATAGCTGATATACCCTTCAGCCATACCATAAGTAATCCCAAACCTATTCCGGTAATCGCAGTAGCCCAATACGATTTCAGGCTCATCCCAACAACCAACACTGCCCCTATAATCGTGAATGTAATAAAAAGTCCTGCGGTTTGACCTTCTTCAGAAGACTCAAGATTTGGATCGATGGCCACTCCCCACATCTCATAAGTTTTAGAATCGCCTTTCATCACTGATGCGACCCTACGATTTAGATGCTCTTTATTAATTACATCTGGCCCGCCCCCTAATCCGATCTCTAATCCTGCTCCTCCAAGCTTCTCATTGTCGGCCATAAGGTTAAAAATAGTAGCCGGAGAGGACCACCACTCCACATCAACTCCATCTACTTTTTTGGTTTCAAAAGTGGCGTTTGTAGATAGCATATCGATAAATGACCGTGTATCTGGATTGGCAACTATTCTTGCAACTGCCATTTTTATGTCATGATCAGTCGAATCATCCAGATTTGTTCCTGCCATAGCCAGAGAAGCTTCAATTGGCTCCAAGATAGAACGTATCCCAGTAATGTCTAATCCGTAGTCGTTATTAAAATATGTAAATAGATACTGTTGTTTATCAAGGGTTCCCGCGGCAAGCTCTCCTTTTTTATCCAGATTGATGACGCGATCCCGGTTACCGGCAAATTCCCTTAATACATCAGCTGTAATGACATCTCCATTTTTGGGCTCCAAAACGTAAGAGGCGAAATGAAGAGGAGTCGGAAATTTGTCATCTATATCAGCCTGCATGTCATACACTTGGCCCGGGGGATTGGGTGATGCTTGCTGAGTAGGCTCCATACGTATCATCGGATATAACAATAGAATGGTTATCGCTATGATCGTGACGATAACCAGAATAGAGTGATCCGCAACGTATGTTGCAAATTTATTTTTCCAGTTGCGATAATTCATGAGTTTCGAAATCCCCATGTGAAGCATTGTTGGAGTAGTATCTAACTACTAGCAATTGTCCTATAGTGAATATCCCCTAGTAAACACCCAAGTTGTTCATCCTGAGGAGTTACAAAACTTGCGACTCATATTCATGGGGACCCCTCGATACGCCATACCTGTTCTAGATAAGTTACTTGACTGTGGGCACGAAATAGCCGCTGTCTATACTCAGCCAGACAAGCCCGCGGGTAGAGGAAGAAAACTCACACCTACTCCCGTTAAAATTCACTCGACCGACCTTGGTCTCCAAACAGTCGAGACCCAGAGGATTTCTGACAAGGATTTTTCCCTGGAACAAATGCTCTCTTTCAAAGCAGATGCGGCCATAGTAGCAGCATATGGAATTATGCTTCCGAGTTTTGTGATTGATAAATTTCCACTAGGAATTATTAACTTGCACCCTTCATTATTACCAGAGTACAGAGGGGCCTCACCGGTGGCAACGGCAATTCTTCAGGGTTCCAAGGAAACGGGCGTGACCATAATGAAAATAGATGAAGGAATGGATACAGGTCCTATCCTAAAGCAGAAATCCGTAAAAATTGGGAAAGATGAGAAATGCGATACTTTAACGGAAAGATTATTCATCTCGGGCTCCAATCTATTAGTTGAAACCCTAGATGAAATGCAAACTAGCGGAATAGAGCCAATTCCTCAAAATGACTCAAAAGCAACACTGACTGAAAGGCTCAAAAGACAAGACGGAGAAATTGACTGGAAGCAGTCGTCTGAGCAAATCTACAGGGCTATAAAAGCCTTCCATCCATGGCCAGGTACATTCACAAAGTTTAATGGGCAACGCTTGAAAATTCTCGATGCCACTGTGGATGATAAAGACCAGGAACATTTGGATCCCGGGAAGGTGAAAACTAACAACGGAGTCAGAGTTGGCACGGCAAAAGGATCAATTTCTTTGTTGACCATCCAATTAGAGGGAAAACTCCCTACAAATGCCTCTGATTTCGCTTCATTTACTCCAAATTTAGATGGTTCGATTTTAGGGAATTAACTAAATTATTTTTCGCCCAGCCTCAGCAACCGGTTTAGCGATACCTTTCTAGCAGACATAGTCACTATAACTGTAGCGACGCTAAAAACAATACCCATAGCAATATAAATGCCGACCAAACTACTCCAGTCAACGTTCATTACTAACGGTGGCAACAGTTCTGTCCCCACTTCATCACTTCCTAGAAATGGCATGATTGCCATTCCCAATCTTCCGCCCATCCAAGTTCCTATCAACATTCCAACTACAATTATTGAAGCGTGCTCTACCCAAGTCAGCAACATCAGCTGATTCCTAGATAACCCAATTGTTCTGAGCAAAGCAAACTGGGTCTCTCGCTCCCTGTACGACAAGTACGAATGTGAAATGAACCCGATAGTAGTAAGCAAAAAAACTGATCCAAAGGCGATCATCAAAAGAGCACGCCAACCTGCCCTTACCAACGGATCTTCTGAAGATTCAGCTAAAACCTCACGAGCATCTAAGATTCCTCCGTGGGGAAAGGGAGCGTCTATTTCAAGAGACTCAACAATATCCATCCATCCGTTCTCATCGACAGAGTCATCGACTGAAATCCATATTTCATTGATGCTCGTTCCACCTAGCAAAGCCCCTGAATTAGTAGCGGTGAGCAGAGGATGTAAGCTCATGACTAGAAACCCTTCATCTACCGTATTTAGGGTCGGGAAATAATCAAACTTGTCAGCCAGCAAGACTGTTATACGTTGGCCACCTACAGAAATAACAACTTCGTCTTTCAGAGAATGACCATATTGATCGAGAAAAGACTGGGAAGCCAGGGCAGGAAGAGGCTTAGATAATGCTCCTGAATAAATTCCTCTACCAACCATTGCGTTACCCGATCCCCAGGCGAACAGAAGTGACCCATCCCCATTACTACTAACCATAGACAATTCCATACGATCTTTATCCGCATCAGGAACGTTTTTTAATAAATGCCAGCTTTCTATATCCCCGAAAGATTCAAGGGTCTGCATTTCCCCGTATTGGGATGATCTGAATTGGATACTATCTATGAGAAGCGTTCCAGGTGTGAGAGTGCCTGTGGAACTAGTTTCCAACACACTTATGGACATAAGAGATAAGGGTTTAGCTGGATAGAGTTGTCTCCAAGGCCTGCGGCCACCAAATAGTTGCACCTCTTTTAAATTCCAGTCACCAGAATCCAAAGTTCCAAGCTCATATGAAAAAAACCGCCCATTAGCATCACGTAAACGAGCTGCAAGAGCTACTGTCGCCGAGGATATATTGGACTTAACCAGTAATCCTAAAGATCGCGCATTCTCAGGAATTACCAATCCTTCCGGTTGGGTATCATGCTGTATCTTTGACATCAGCCCAGATAGATCAGTTGTTGAATAATCTGGCCGATATACCGCAATATCCCTAAACGACTGAGGCTCTATCCCCAGAACAGAAAAAGAATCTCCCAAAAGCCCGCGTGTTAAATCTAACCCAGTAGACCTCAAGGCAGGACTGACTACCTTAACGCCATCAGAAATCTGATAGGCTTCCGTAACGGATCTACTTAGGCCTACAGAGTTGATGCGAACAGAAGGTATTCTAATATCAGTCCCTACTTTATACAGTTCTCTATCTTGAAAACTCCTATCTAAAGTCCCTCCAAAGCTGGCAGCAAATATACCTAGACCAGTCATCAGCATAAGCAAAAGAACTAATCGGGCATAATTAACTGGATTGCGTGACATATTCCATATAGCTAGCACGATTCCTACTGGTAACCTTGAAGCAAAAATCCTGCTGATGAGACCCATTGATAACGGAAATAGCCGTAGAACCACCATTGAAGCACCTATCAATATCACTGCGGGCACCGCAAGCATCATCTGGTTAACTACAACATCCCCTAATAGCCCTCGAACGGCCAGTGAACCCTGTTCAGAAAGTTGTTTGAACAGTAATAATCCGATCAATAAGAGGCCAACATCGAGATAGTACCTTTGGACAACTGACCTCTTTCCAGGTCTGTTTGAAAGTGATCTCTCTGCTGAAACAGATAATTTGGATGCCTGTATTGCGGGAATCAAGAGAGCAAAAAAACTTAACCCCCCGCCCAGACCACTCATGAGATATGAAGTGCCCGTAATTCTGACGGGTAATAATCCCCCCTCGGTAAGATCAGAGAACGCAGGTGTGTATCCAAGAATACTCACAGCGCCAGCAGCAATTAATGGAGCCAACAAAGACGTAAGTACTGATATCGTTAGTCCCTCCAACGCGAATACTGAGAGTATCTGCGATCGCGTTGCCCCTCTACCGCTAAGTTGGGATATCTCCAATTTATGCTGTTCCATTACAAGTGAAGATAAAGTAACGACATAGTAGAGAATCACTAGAACAATCATTATGAGGACTACGAACATTTGGAGCTTTGTGAACAAAAGACGGGTGTCAAATTCAGCAAGGGATTTGTCCAGTTCTGTTTTTAAGGAAAAACGGCTCAATTCTGACTCAAGAATACTCCGAGCAAACAATATATTTTTTTTTGCATCTGAAGCATTAGAAGAATTCAATTTCTCCGTTTCAACATCAATCGTCCAAGCATACGTAGTAACCATCTCAGTGAAGGTTGGTCCCAGTGTTTCCATAAAATCAGATTCGGACACATAAAGCGGTAAAGTGTCAAAATTAGATCCCGAAACTGTCCCAGCTTTATAGGGGGACATAAAGACGCTATCAACTACATGCCAATATGGATCTTCCGGATTAGATCGATCAAATGTGCCGACGATCATCACACGAATGAACGGGACGATGTCTTCCCAATAGGGAATTACGGAGATAACAGATCCAACCGAAACATTAAGATTTTTGGCTGCGTCCGACGGCACTATGGCTCTGAAAATTGGAACGCCCTCAGGGTCAGTCTCCTCAATCGGATCAGGCATTCCTGAACCATCATTGATGACCACATTCTCTAATAAGTTTGGCATATAAGAGACGAAAGCACGCCGAGCATCTATTCCAGCTTCTTCCTCACTTCCAGGTTTAGACAGGAAAAACGTTGCTGACTTAGCAGCTTTAGTTACCGAAACTGCATAAGGAGAGATAAATTCTTCAATAACGGGCTCTACTCGATCGGCCAACTTTCTATATTCATCAATATTCGTAGGGCCCCTATTCGCTTGCAGTAGAACATCAACATCTTTTTCAGACACACGTTCAAGAGATTTATCTAGAGCAATCTCTCGGAGGGAGTCAAAGAAAACTACAGTCCCTGACATTACTACCGAAGCAAACAAGACCCCTAAAACAACCGGAGAAAGTAGCTTCCACTTTGCCGCGCTACGACGCAAGATCATCGGCCAAACAGAGACAAGCTGATAAGTTAATTTGGACATATTGAGCTCAATTCTCAGTTCTAGCGATTGCGGATAAATTAACTTTGATCAAATGTCTTGATAGCAACAACAAACAAGAGGAAAAAACTAAGACGAACAATGCCAAATATGCCGTTATAAGCATCCAATCCACTACGAAAATTGGAGGAGGTATAATAACTTCTCCTTCCTCTGAAACAGCTACAGCACCCAGCATAAGTTTGGTCATCTGTATCCCGGTCCAGCTACCGAGAACCAGTCCTAATAACACTATCAACGCATGTCCTAGAGTTACGATCCAAATGGTCTGGTTACGAGATAACCCGATTGCGCGAAGAGATGCTATCTCATTCCGAAGCCCCTTAGCAGTTAACCCGACATATACAAGGTATCCAGCTGAAGCGATGAAAAAAGCAATCACCACAGCAACTAAGGTCAAAGCCTTCCATCCAGCTACAATCAATGGATTATTTCGGACAGTATCTAGCACCATCGTAGTCTCCATCAATTCTCGCCCAAATCCTGTAACAGCAATTAAATCTTTGACTACAGATCTCCTTTCTGAAAGACCTGTATTTCGAGACTTATCAAAAGAATCAGCTGAGGAAACAAGCCCCAAATAGGTTTCGTTGGGTATTTCATTTATATGCGTATCTATAACGCCAAGATGGTAAAGAAGATAAGTTAAGTCCATAACTAAAAACCCACCCCGCTGGGGATCAAGAGTAGGAAAATAAGAAACCTCACCGACAATCTCAACGGAAACCAGAAGGCCTGCAACTCGAACCAAGGTGGTTCCACCTATATTGAGACCCGTTTTCTGACTGAAAGATTCGCTGGCAATTGCTGGGATTGAATTTCCATATTGAGACCGAAATATGCCCCGTACTCCGGCATTCCGCTCTTTCCCAAACTGAAACACTGCTCCAAATTTACCTGACGCCGCTGCATCCAGAGAGAAATCTAATCTATCTGAACTGACAGATGAAGTAGGTATTACTGACCATGGAGGATTATTTTCAAAGCTTTCGATTACAACCTTATTTCCCTCATTAACAACATAAATATCGTCGATGAATATCGTCCCGGGAGTACCTGTGTCTCCGAGTCCAGGTTCACTTACCTGAACAGAAACAATCTTCACCGGATACTGAAATCGGTATTTGTCTAACGCTACAGTTCTATCTGACCATCGAGGCAATCCGGTTCGATCAAATGTAATGGTTGTACCCCAACCGGAGTCATCGATAACCTGCAACCAAAGAGACATAAGAGGATAGTGGGCCATTGGCTTAAATTTGATGCCAATATCTGTAGAACCTTCCGGAATAACTAAGGACGCCCCATCTTGATTAGGGGCCAATCGACGAACATTTTCGGACATAGGGATACTGGAAAAATCTTTCCTGCTCCATGGAATAAATTCATCTGATTCAATGGCTAAAATATCAAACGTCAAAGGGCCATCACCACTACCCACTATGCCAACACGTCTGGCAGCAGATGAAACACTCTCTACACCTTCTAACTTTGAATACCGATTATTCATCTGGCTAACGGAGTCGATACCGAAAAAGGAGTTTCCGACAGTTGAAACTACCCGCGCATCATCACCAATGGAATATCTGACTCTATCTTCGTGACTACGCTCCAATGTCTCGCCCAAAGTAGTCGAAAATACTGCTATTCCAGTGGCTATAACAATCAATAAAATTAGCCCACTATATTGAAGTGGATTACGCGACATTTTCCAAAGAGTAAGAGACAGCCAAACTGGACTAAATGGGGATATATATCTAAGTAATTGGAAAAGCCCTAATAAAAAGGGAATCGACACCAACACCCAAAATGAAAAATCAACACCTGCTGAAGGGATATAGTATGTGGAAAACCACATTCCTATGACCGAGGCAATCATTACAAACATCGAGAATACGATGTATCGGGCACTAGAAACCTTGCTGTAAACAAATAGGCCAAGAGAAAAACAGCCCCATCCTATTGCGATATACGACCATTCATCACTTGAGTAGCTAGGATTATCTATGATTAGGAACCAGATGAACCCAACTAAAGATAACCAACCAACCAACTTCACAAGCCCGTCTGATTCTCCCGAACAGAACTTTACGATTAGTGGGAAAGCCCGCAGAAAAAACAAGGCAACGGCGATGAGATATAGCATTGGTGATATTAGAAGCACTTCATTAACCCCATCCTGGTCAAAAATACCCCCAGTTGAAATTTGACCTCTTACTTTCAATTCCCAAAAAATGGCTCCGACTGCAATCAGAAATATAAGGTCAAGGTAATACCTCTGTATAAAAGGAACAGAAGGTGGACGAGAAATTGCGATTTTCCCGTTAATCTGATTTGTTCTTAAACTCAACAAACCCGGGGTGATAAATATCATCAGACACACAATTCCAGAAATGGCTGACACTAGAAACGGAATTATCGATATCTGAACCGCTAATAGAGATCCGTCTGTTATATTTTCGAAGTAGGGTAGGAGGCCTACTAGGGTTACCAGACCGATCGCTAGAAATGGCGCGATCAACGAAGCCAACCCTACGATCAAAAATCCTTCAAAAATAAATTGGCCTAAAAGCCCTGAAGCAGATAATCCTCGACTTGTTAGCAATTCTATTTCTGATTGCATATTGGATGACATATATGTAATCAAAATACATGAAAAGTACAGCAGACCTATTGCAACAACAGCCATTAGTAGCAATAGTGGGACACTGTTAACAAAACTTACTCTTTGAAAATCTTTGAGTATTAGCTGAAGACCGGACCTTAATTCAGCACCAGGTAGGGCTTTATGGATATCTCTAGAAATTGTATCCAACCCAAATTTAAGATCCTCTTTTGACCATTCTCGTACCAAGTCTTCATCAACTTCGTTGTACCAGGTGATGTCTACAACGGAACCCGAATAGGCTCTTCCAATACCCCTTATAAGAGATTCCTCATGGACAAACATAGCTAGGTAAGGTACTGGGGGAGTTATGTTTTCAGCCTCATCAGGGTATGGGTAAAGAAATTGATTGCTATCTCCCTGCCAAAACGGATCGTTTCTCACTTTTGGTGCAAAGAATCCAACAACCTTGGTCGTACTCATCAAATTTTTACAAAATTTTCTTTCCATTCCTTGCCGATAATCAACGCAAAGTTTAGTCACATGATCTAGCGAGGGTGTTGAAACTATGACATCTCCCAGTGTGATATCGAATCTTTCAGCCAATTCGTTAGAGATAGACACTTCAATCATGGTAGCGTCACTGAATTTGGATATTTCCTTCTCGGGAGATCTACCTGACACGTAAGTTACATGAGAATTAATGTCAGATAAGTTTTGAAAGTATCCTTCCACATATGTTTTAGGTGAATTCGCGTTATGGCTTAGCCCGCCTTCATTTATACTCAATTCTTCTCTTGAGCGATCCAGGGAAAAGATAAAAAAGGAAGATTTTATATGTCTTATTTTCCTTGTAATCAAGGTTCCAAATATTGGATCAAGAGTAGATGACACCGCCTCATCCGACCGAGGAATTCTCTCTTCATTTAACGGGATAAACCGAGCACTAACATTCAAATTTAGATAATGGGAAGATTCTCGTGCGACAGACGCATCAATAGCACCACGAACGCCTTGCTTTTCAAGGGAACTTATATAGACCGGAGCGCCAGACACCATAGTGATAGAAGCAAGTATCCCTACAAACACCAATAGGGAGAGCCTCATATGATTTCGGAGTCTCTTAGTTGCTAACCAAAACCCGGATAGAAATTTCTGGTACATCGTCATTATCAACCCTATATGAAACCAAATAGTATTTGGAATTTATATCTCCCTATTCGGAAGGTTTTGGGGAAGAAGAAAATTCGTCAAATATAGAGGCATTTGCGTAACAGGTTTAATTCCATCATAAGTTCCATCGGTAACAAGTGGTCAATTGTAAGAAAGACAGTGCCATTCAATTGGGTATTACCAAGTGCAAGAATATCAGTAACTTTTGAGCTTAACTTGCAGGGTAGTTTTCGCCAATGAAGATAACTTTCCACACAATGGTAGTTTATACTTACCAAAATATATTTGATGATGGGCACGAAGCAGAGAGATAGTAATGACTAATTCCATAGCCCAAGCCACATATAGCATCACAGACCAATCGCTTGAAAACATGGCACTTGACTTGAAGAATTTACCAGAAGAGTTGGCGGGGTTCTCGCCATTCAGGGAAAGTGTCTTAGATAACAAGTTGATGGCCTCTCATGGATTTCCCGGGAATACTGAAGATAATTACAATGCGGCAGGTCGTATGACTGGGTATCTCCGGGAATTTGCATCCCCTTCTGCGATTCCCAAAAGGGAAGATGGCCAAAATATTGTCGCGGCAACAGTCATTCATTTGTTTGAGAATGAAGATTCAGCCGCGTCATGGATGACGAATGTTTTCGTTAAGCAGTTTAAAGATAACGTCGGACGAGAAGTAGGTGAAGACCAGAAATTAGTAGCTGTTGAAGAGCTTGAAATTGAAGATTTTTATGACAGGGCAGTCGGAATACGCGCCGTTCAAGACGGGGTCGACGGCATACTTTCTACAACGGTCATAGATTTCCGGATAGGTAGAGTTTTAGGTGTTTCATTTGTGGTAACAGTTGGAGATCATGGGCGAACAGAACTCACGACAATGCTGGGCCTCGAACTTGAGCGAAACATAGTTAGGGAATTACTGGCTACTGGATGACCATTTCATAGTTCTTGAATCTAAGCCAATGGAATAATAGACACGCACTATCTTTAAGCACAGTCCATCGGATAAAGAACTAATGCCAATCATGGCCTGCTGGTAACTCTGCTTTCGCGGTTATCACCTTCAATGTAGATACCACAATATTTGTGGTTCCGTCCCAGTTGGATATAACTCCAGTAGCGAGCAACAAAGGTTCTTTTAACAAGTGTTTATATTGATCAAATACGTCACGCCATACTATTAGTTGCATGTCCCCTGTTTCATCTTCAATAGTGACAAACACAGTTCCTTTGTTACCACTAGGATGTTGGCGCGCGATAGCCCAACCTGCAACCGTAATTTCTTGACCAGCAGAGAGTGAATAAACATCTATTGCTCGCCTGGTATTCGGAGGCAACTGATGACGAATAAATTCCATAATGTGCCCACTAGGATAAATATCCATGTATTTATATTCACCTAACATTTTCTCATATGGGCTGAAGTCGATCAGTTCAGGAACGCTGTCATCCATTAAAAGCGGCAAAGGCCTGTTTTCTCCAGAAGGAGTTGGATAAACTCCCGCTTCCCAAAGAAATCTCTTGCGGTTACGTGATATACCAGGTATCAAGTCGAACGCCCCTGCATATATGAGTGATTCAACAACACTTGAATCTACTGACACTCTACGCACAAAATCTCCCACGGACGAAAATAGTCCATTCTTAACGCGTTCTTTAATTATCTCCCTCGCATATCTCATACCAACACCTCTAACAAACTCAAGGCCTAAGAGAAGCGCATTTTTATGACAGGAACACTTTGAATCACTGAAATTAACACATGGATTTAGAAAAGAGACACCAAATCTTCGAGCATCCTGTTTTATAGCTTCTATAGGGTAAAACCCCATGGGCTGATTGTTCATGAGAGCCACAAAAAACTCTAGAGTGTGGTGGTATTTCATCCATGCTGCTTGGTAAGCTGAGACAGCAAATGCATGAGAATGTGATTCCGGAAACATGTAGTGACCATTAATTTTTTCAAATATCTTCAGCGCAATATTCTGATCTACACCTCTACTTAGAGCTCCGTCGCGAAACCGCTGCCAGTAAGACTTAATAGCGTATTCGTTGTTGCGGCGGGCAAACGCTCTGCGCATCTCATCTGCGTCAGCCTGACTAAGACCTGATATATCAGATATCAACTGCACCACCTGCTCCTGCCATACTATAATTCCATAACCTCGTTTGAGAGCACGTTCCTCCAGCGGATGATCATATGTCCATGACATTCCATGACGATATCGTTCAATGAAATCTGATACTGCACTTCCCTGTAGTCCGACACCGGGACGAATTAGAGCAACTTGATACGCTAAATCCTGAAGGTTCCGAGACATAAGACGTTGTCCCATCTTGAGTTGTGCTGGCGACTGGAGAAGAAAAACGCCACGTGACTCACCACGGTTGATCATGTCATACACATCCGAATCTTCATGATCAATTCGACTCAAATCGATGCGATTCCCTGTTTTACGCTCAATAAGTGAAATGGCTTCTTCTAACTGATCTAATACAGGAAGAGATAGTATGTCTATCTTGGCAAACCCAGCATCCGCAACACTATCCTTATCCCAATCAATGATATATCGACCCTCAATGGCACCCTGGCGTGATGGAACCATGCGGGACACTGGGGTTGAGCTTAAAATCATTCCCCCAACATGTTGACCTAATCTTTTTGGTGCCCCCTGAAGTTGAGGAGCTAAGTAGATAAGATCCCTCCAGAGTGGATGATCCACTCTATGTCTAAAATCATTACTTAAAAGCATCTCATCGCGAAGATGAGATGCTTCATGACTATGAATTTGCTTTGACAGGCGACTCAAATCCTCTTTTGGAATCCCAAGCGCCTTTCCGATATCAGTAATAGCCCCTTTCGCCCTATAAGTAGTTATCATCCCTGTGAGTACAGCAAAATCAGATCCGAAATGCTCCTGCACACGAATCATAAGCTTCTCTCTCAGAAAACGAGGGAAATCAAGATCTATGTCTGGTATAACACGTAAGTTATCTGGTAAAAATCTCTCTAGAGTCAGGTTATACATGAGCGGATCTATGTGAGATATTCCAATAAGGTAACCCGTGAGCATAGCGACCGACGAACCTCTTCCTCTCCCCGGTGGCCTCCACTCCAAAGGATCTTCTGGATTAGCTCGACCTATTTCAATCATAATCTCACGCGCAATCTGCGCTATTTCCCTGTAAATAAGCATAAATCCAGCAAGTCCATGTTTATGAATAAGTCTAAGTTCCTCAGCCAATCTAGATTCCACTACTTCGCCTATAAACCCATATCTCCTTATAGCTGCCTCATGGCAAAGTCTCTTCAAATATGTCAAAGGTGTATATCCATCTGGCACATCTGGATTAGGAAGGGCATATCCCAAATCTGATGAGAGATCAAAATCGCAGATATCAGCCACTTTCAAGGTATTACTAAGTGCATCTGGAATGGATCCGAACAATCCTGACATCTGCCTGGCAGACTTCATATAAAACTCACTGTTGGGCTTTATATGGGGTATAACCTGATCAATGGTAGTGTTGCGACGCATTGCGACGAGCAAATTTTGTAAACGATGACGTTCTGGAACATGATAATGAACGTTGTTAGTGGCAACAACAGGTACGTGCGCTCTACTCGCAAGGTCATTCAAAGCACGGGTTCGAGCTTTATCACCATGGACAAAATTCCGATTTAGTTCAACATAAACAGATCCAGAACCAAACCAATCTAAATACTGATGGAGCTTATTCTCTGCGTCTTCAATCCTGCCCTCAGAAACAAGACGCGATAGTGTTCCTTGAGTAGCTCCTGTAAGTAGAACCACTCCATCAGAGTGTGATGGAATGTAGCTAGGGTCTAGTCGAGGATTACGACGATCAGACATGTTTGCGAGTGTGAACAACTGAGATATGTTTGAATAGCCCTTGCGGTTCTTAGCCAAAAGAACAACATGTGACCCATCTAACAGGACTAATTCTCCCCCCGTCAATGAGTGGACTCCCAGGCTTTTTGCTTGACGTGCAAACTCCAATGCTCCACACATATTGTAGTCAGTTAATCCTATAGCCGGGTATTCTAGTTCTACCGCGCGGTCAAGAAGTTCATGAACATGAGATGCTCCCTCCCCGAAAGAGTAAAAGCTATGAGAATGTAACTCTACATATTGCTTATGATTCATAGTTAATATCTCATCAATAGTTTTGTCGATACCACCGTGAACCGTTGACACTCATTGGTGATGATGCACATATGTCATCACTTAGATCCTTAAATACTGTAACCAACCTGTGAGTATCGGTTTGAAGGACATAGTAGACCCGCTTTACAGGCACAGGCATCCACCATAAATCAATCTTCCACGTGTCTACTGGCCTTGCTGGAATACTTATGTTGGTCATTCCAATGGTTTTATTTCTTGATGGCATTGCTATTGAAACAGGAATCCCATTGGACTCAAGCACTTTAATTTCTTCAGGCATATTAGTCGGAAGAACACTATTACTTGAACTGGGATCAACCGACACTTTTACTGCTCTCATCTCTGGAAGAGGATGTGCAGAATCTATTTCCACAATGCGATACAAAGAATTGACACTATTCATCTTGGATTGAAGCTGGCGATCTATTCGAATAAATCTTTCTGCCAATTTCTGTGAATCTTCTCTAGAATCCATGAATGCTTGGGACTGAATCCCAAATTCACCTGAGAATCTAGATATTGACATAGCAACATCCTCAATAGGGCCGGGAAGATCCAATGTTGAGAAGATACTGCGTATAGAAAATGAGGCAGCATGTGGACTCCCAGCAGGTTCTTTTAAAACTATATCCTTACTCCAATCCGACGCATTTATAATGGAACACTCAAGTGAAAATTCGCTTGCGTAACGTCCTTTTAACTCTGATCTTCTGTAAGCTTTATGCAAAATTGAGTCAATTACTGTTAATAAAACTTCTTTTGAACTTGAAGCAAACGGTAATGAAATATATTCCGATACCTCGTCACACTTTTTAGCTATAGGCACTCTGTCAGTATCTATACCTTTAGCCAATTTCCATGCTTTGGAAACTCCAGGCCCAAAACGTGCCTGAATCATCCCAAGATCATAAGAAGCCAGATCGCCCATGTTGTGGATCCCAAATCTATGTAACGCTGAAATAATTTTCCGCTCAATAGGTAGATAATCAACAGAAAAAGAGGAAATAAAATCCGATGTAATCCGAATGATGTCATCACGATCTCTTTGGGGAGCTACACGTGTAGCTCCCCCCGGATTAGTTGATAGTGCCGCAAGGTAGGAGGGGAATTTACCATGAGCAATTCCTACTCTCGGCTGTAGATAATTGGGAACAAATCTGAGAATGCGCGAACATATTTCTGCATCATTCACTTCTGTCGAAATGATTTTTTTGGAATTGAATACCTGTGATATACGGGTAATATCCATATAAACTTTGCCAAGACCATCAACTTGAACAGCAGGAACGATTTTATCTAGCTTAGACACAACTTCTGCAAATACTTTTCCATAACTAACTAAGTTTGCCTGAATAAATACTGAACTCGGGTGTCTGCGGGCAGCTACTGCAAGAGGCATACCTATAGGAACACCATTAACATTTTTTGATACGTCAAATACCACAGGACGAATACTAGAAATACGAGATGATCGAGAGTCACCCTGTGTATACAAAATGAGATCTCTATCAACCAGCTCAGGATGACGTAGTATTTCCTCTTTTATCCCTAAATGTGTTATCAGTAGACATGCTATTTTTTTGTGTTCAAAGTTCATGACCATACGATTATATTAGAACGTATGTTCGTTATTCAAATGTCATGAACCAGATTCTATAGCTATTGCTATCAGTTAAACATTTCTTAGTAAATTGACCCCGATATAAGGCAGTGGTATCTTCGCGTCTACAATAAAAAATCTGTCACGTGTACCAGAGATATATTTTTAGAACCTGTAATAAGAAGTAGATCAAGGAGAATTTAAGATGAGCGTCACAGTAGGAAGCGGAAATTTCAAATATGAGGCGGTAGACATGTGGCCTACACTGCCAGATGGAGCAAGATTAATAGAAACTCCTGGAGTGGCCGTAGATTCTCAAGATGAAGTATATACGTTCAGTCGTAATACAGACCATCCCGTGATGGTATTTGATAGAGATGGAAATTTCTTACGCGGCTTTGGGGCAGGAATATTCAGTAATCGAACACACGGTATATTTATAGGTCCAGATGACACAGTCTATTGTGCCGACGACGGTATCCACACCATAACAAAATTTACCCGTGATGGAGATCTACTCATGACGATAGGCACCCCAGGTCAGGCATCTGAAATATGGAAGGGTGACCCGTTTAACCGACCAACACATGCTGCGGTATCAAAGAAAAATGGAGACATATTCATCACAGATGGTTATGGTAATTTCAGAGTCCACAAATATTCACCTGAAGGACAACACATCAAATCTTGGGGAGAACCTGGTATAGAGCCTGGTCAATTTCTCCGACCACATAACATAGCAGTTGATAATGACGATAGGGTTATAGTGGCAGATCGTGAAGCACACCGAGTACAAGTGTTTGACACAGACGGAAACGTACTTGATGTCTGGAATGACATATTCATGCCTAATGGATTAACTATAGGACCCGACGGAAACATATACATAGGCGAGCTTCCAGGTGGCACTCGAGAGGATCCTACTCCTCCGAACCATGGCCATAACATTAGTATCATCAGTCCATCAGGTGAGAAACTGGCACGAATAGGCCATCCTGAAGAGGGAGAAGAGCCTGGAAAATTTATCGCACCTCACGGTGTGGGCGTTGATTCCCGCGGCGATATTTATGTTGGTGAGGTGTCATATACAATCCGGGGGAGTAATATGACTCCTCCAAAAGAGCTTCGTTCCTTGAGTAAACTCAAGAAAATATAGGCTACCAATCCCCCGTCGTTGAGTAAGGCCAGCCAGGGGGAATTGATTGAGTATCCTGGACCGTCTTGTACACACGCATCCCTCTCGCCTCGTAATTGGTGAGAGCATTTGGATGGTCCAGGCTACAGGTGTGCAGCCAAACCCTATTAGCTCCTAAAGTAAACGCCCTTTGAAGGCTATCACTGAGCATATGGGCACCAAGACCTTTTCCAATTGCACGGCCCATAAGACCAAAATAAGATATCTCAGTACTCTTATTAGATCTATTATCAAGCTCATAGTAGCCTGCAATCTGTGCATCGTTGTGGGACTCTATCTCCATAACCCAAAGTGTAACTCTGGGATCATTAAATCGACTCTTCCATTGTTGCAGACTCCAAAAATATCTGTCGATCCAATACCAACTACTGCCCACCTTTTGATATAACCATTGAGCAAACCTAGGGTCCGGTTTTAAAACCTGGTAAATCCGAATGCTAGAAACTTCAGTTTTTTTGGTAACTACTTCCTTTTCTGAAGTAACTTCCAAAAAATGAACTGTTATCGGAATAGTCCCCCACATAGTCAAATCTGTGGAAATTCCATCGTCCCTCTTAGTCAAATTTAAAGCTACCCAACTCTATATTTATTTAAGACTTCCATGTTCAATTCAAAACCTATACCGGGCCTGTCGGGTACAGTTACATACCCGTCATCATCCGGCACCATACGGGGCAAAAACATATCAGCCCTTAGGGGGTCTACAGCTACTGGATAATATTCAAGGAATTCTCCATGGGGAATCGCAGCGGCAAGAGGAAGTTGTAGTTCCTGACATCCGTGAGGGGCCACTGACACTCCGCGCTCTAAAGCGAGATCAGTGACATCTTTGGCAACGTCATATCCCGGGCATATAGTGACGTCAACATTCAAAATATCGGCACCATGGTTATCCATCAGTGTTTCAAAATGGGAAAGATGATATCCATTTTCTCCAGTCGCAATTTTTACATTTGAAGCTGCTTTTAGAGTTCCATGTTCCTTGTACCTATGTATTGGCATAGGTTCTTCAAACCAATAAACCCCATACTTTTCCAACTCATCTGAGAATTCCAAAGAAGTATCTAAGTCGAGAGCACAATTTGCATCCACCATAAGAACAACATCATCCCCGACCGCTTTTCGGGCTGCCTCCACACGCTTCATATCCCCAATGACTCCCTGGTTAGGATCACCAATCTTTATTTTGACGGCTCCAGCGTGCATTTCATGAATGTTAAAAAGCACCTCTTCTTGTAATTCCTCTAGACCTTTGCCTTCAGCATAGTAACCACCTGCTATATAAGTTCTGATGCGGTCCTGGGCACCTCCCAACAAATCATGCACAGACCTACCTAAAGCCTTACCTTTAATATCCCAGCAGGCGATATTAATCGCAGCCAAAACCTGCGTGTTCACACCACCAGGACCCAATATTTTAATGTGTTTCTCACCAAGATCCTGCGCAATAGAACGAGTATCCATAGGATCTCGCCCAATCAAAATCTCTCTAAAATAGTCAACAAAAGGAGGGAATATAGCGAGAGGACGTTCCGCCGCGGTACCTCCATTCCAACCATGCCCTTCAATACCCTCGTCAGTCTTAACTGTAACCTTGTGCAAGCGACCGGGACCATAGAAATGTCCCCCGTTCCATATCCCTGGTCTCTCCCACTCGAAAACTTCACTAACCACATCAATTATCTTCATTTTTTAAATCCTGTAATCTCTGTTATTTTCTGTAAGAAGAATATTTAATTTTGACTAATGCACCGACGCTTTCCTAGCCTTCAGAAAGGCTTCTCCCCCATGCACCAATGCTCCAATGACAATAAGTAACAACCCTAATAACAAACCACTACCTGGATCTTCACCGAGTACTATCCAGGCAAGAGTCACGCCAGCCGCAGGTTGAATAAAGTTAAAAAACGTTACAGTTGAGGGCAAGTATCGCTTAACAAGCCATGCATTCGATAGGAATCCAAATCCGGCTATAACCACACCCTGATAAAACAGTGCCACCCAGAAACGAGGATCCCACGAATAAATGGGGTTTTCAAAAATATAGCTACCTGTAACAAAAAATAATATCCCTACTAGCAGCATACTCAATAACATTTTTGCTTCAGACATATTCTGGGTAAAGTTAGACATCAGAACTAACCTCAACCCAAGCAATGCTGCAGAGGCCAAACTCATAAAGTCACCAAAAAAAGTCTCTCCATCTGCTGACTCCCCATCAAAACCAGTATCCCCAACAACGATGGCAAGAATTCCCGCATAGGAAAAAATAATGGCGACAATTTTCCATCTGTGTAACCTATCGGATGGAACTATAAAATGTGCAAAAATAGCGGCCCAGATTGGGAAGGTAGCGTTAAGAGCAGTGGCATGACCAGCGCTAGTGAAATATTGCCCATAATTCATAAGCATTATTTGCACGACGAAAAGTAGTGAAAGACATGCCAGTGGAAAAATCTCCTTGGAAGATACGCGAAAAGAATCGCCTCTCCAAACCATGTACCCTGCTGTGACAATACCGCCCAGAACAAATCTCATCCACCCAACTTGTAGAGGAGCCCCATATTCCAGAGATACCTTTATGCTGACATTATTCCCACCCCATATAAGTGCCAGAAAAACATTGAAAATACTTGGAAATAGTCCAGCAGGTCTGCGCTTATCTTTGGCAGCAGATTCTAAATCGATTGTAATAATCTCCCTTCACTGCAGTTTTTAAGTCATATTTCTATGACCCAGGAACCCAAGCAATTAGATACAAACATTAATTTTACTCCACTTAGATCGACCAACTTGTATTCTGCTATGCTTTGAATCACTCAAATGACAAATAAACAGGAAATGAAACTAACTGTCGTAGATCAATCGCCTGTACGTAAAGGTGGAACTTCTTCCGACGCACTTCGGGAGTCGGTAGAACTTGCGACTTGGGTAGAAAAAATTGGCTACTCTCGCTACTGGGTTGCGGAACATCACAACTCCAGTTCTTTTTCAGGAACAAGTCCAGAAATACTTATCGGACAAATAGCTGCGAAAACAAAACATATCAGGGTGGGAAGTGGCGGTGTTATGCTCAGTCATTATTCTGCGCTAAAGGTTGCAGAACAATTCAGTGTCTTAGATTCCTTCTACCCAGATCGAGTTGACCTTGGTATAGGTAGGGCACCGGGCAGTGATAGAAGAACAGCGGCTGCGCTCACTTATCCGAGACCCACGATGGACGTATACCAGGACTTTCCACAGATGGTTAGGGACCTGGCGGACTTTTTGAACGGTGGTATAAAGGAAGGTAACCCTTTATCTGGAATCGTCGCTCATCCGGGGTCACAAAACAATTCCTCTCCGCATATATGGCTATTAGGTTCAAGCGACTATAGTGCGAAGCTAGCTGCGGAGATGGGATTACCTTTCAGCTTCGCTGACTTCTTTGGAAACACCTCTGAGTACGGACCACAGATATGTAATATGTACAGAAACGAATTCAAACCTTCTTCCTATCTTTCAGAACCTCTTCTAAACGTTGGGCTTCAGGTCATTTGTGCTCCCACTGAGGAGGAAGCTCATTATATTGGGTCTTCTAGAAACCTAAACAAAATTATCTCCCGACTGGGATTATCAACACATGGTCTACTACCTCCTGATGAGGCAATTAACTGGCCATTAGATACCCAAGCGAAGGAGTATTTAAAATACGAAACCAGAAGCTACATAGAGGGAGATCCCGAACAGGTGCGGGATGGCCTTTTAAAAGCCGCGGACCGGTACCAGACCAATGATCTTGGGATCGTTTCCAATTGTTACGACTTTGACCACCGGAAGCGGTCTTACCAGCTGGTAGCAGAATGCCTCGATATAGCCAGCATAAGCAAAGCTAAAACCACGACCTAAGAAGGAACTATCGAAGTATTTGGATAACTGGGTTTTTTCGCAAAGAAGAAACAGATTCCGCCAAACATACAGAGCACCCCTAAAACACCGAACGCAATGGTGTAGTCCCCTTTCCAGTCCCTCATGAATCCTGCAAAAACTGGCCCAATAAGTAGTAGTACATTCATAGGCACCTGGGAAATTCCCATTATCTTTCCAAAATTCTTTCTACCGAAATAATCTCCCCTAATCGCGGCAGAAATAGGATTACGACCTCCAAAACCAATGCCAAATAATAGGGCAAACCCGTAAGCTACCAACAGCGTTGGAGGTCCAAAAGTCAGTAATAACACCCCCAATGCCTGAGACATAGTAAATACCATAAGGGCTACGTTTTTTGGAACCCTATCCCCCATGTATCCCCCGACTAATTGAAACACCATGGACACCCCAGTGTACCCAGAAACGACATAAGCGGCTGTTTGTATGCTATAACCTTCGTCGGTCATCATAGGGGCAAGATGAAGCATTAAAGCAAGCAGTACCATGGATGTGAACCCATGCCCAAAACTTATGAGCCAAAATGATGGCTCCCTTAGAGCCTGAGAAACCGTGAAATCAATTTGCTCGACCCCGGTTTTAACCGCCTCCTCTTTATATTTTCTAGCCTCTTCTGGGGTATCCCCGTCGGGTAAAAGACCATGGTCCTCCGGTCTATTTCTGATTAATCTCGTCAAAGGGAAGGCGAGTAAAATAACAACAATCCCAATTACAAGTGACGTATTACTCCATCCGAATCTCTCAGGAAAATCGGGATCCATTAACCAAGCTAAAAGTGGGACCAAAATCAAAGACCCAAATCTGGAAACAGAGTTTCCCAAACCCATAGCCATTGACCTTTTTCTCACAAACCAATTGTTTATCATTGTATTTAGAGCTAACCAGCTACCCAAACCTTGACCGAGAGCAATGACCAGGTAGGCGATATAAAATACAAAAAGATGATTGATCCGACTGAAAATTATCCAGCCCACGGCCATGATCAACATACCAATTAACACCATGCGTCGAGTTCCGAATTTGTCAATCAGATAACCTTCTAGCGGACCTAATATTCCCCCTTCAACTCTAGTAAAAGTCAATGCCAATGACAGCTTAGTGCGATTCCAACCAAAGGCATTTTCCATGGCCACGGCCCATATTCCCATCGCATGAAACAGAGGTGTTGTAGCAACCAGCATTATTGATCCAAATACTGGAATCAGATACCAGCCGTAGTAAAGTCCCTTTTGGGGGGATTCTGTTTTATTTGAAGAGCTCATATCTTCGTTGTCTTTCATTACTGAAATACCAACTCTGAAGGATTAGTGGGCAGAAAAATGAGCAATTTTTAGTGACTTTCACAAACCATAGATTTACAGTAACTTAAAGAACAATTTACCCTCTATACGCAAAGAGCCTGCAAAAAATTGCAGGAATTGCGATTCCTTAATACTAGTCCAAGCTGATTTGTCAGTCTACTTATGTGGTAGAAAAACACCAACGAATAATAGTGATTAGCTCAAAAAACTAATTTATATTTAGATTAATATCATTGCGACTACTTAATTTTAGTAATTGATGGTGTGTTTAATGAAGTCCCGTCCAAATGTTATCTTGATTCTCGCTGACGATATGGGGTATTCAGACCTTGGTTGTTTCGGTTCTGAAATAGACACTCCAAACATTGACTCATTAGCCAATAATGGGTTGCGTTTTTCCCAAATGTACAACTCAGCCCGGTGCTGCCCATCCCGCGCGGCATTGCTCACAGGTTTAAACCCGCAGCAAACTGGAGTAGGTCACATGGTGACCGATATGGGATTGCCAGCCTACCAAGGTTATTTAAACAAGAACTGCGCCACCATTGCTGAAGTCCTTAAGAAAAACGGATATACCACGCTAATGTCAGGAAAATGGCACGTAGGAGGTTCCTATAACCTCCTAGACAAAGACAGCTGGCATCCTGGAGACAACCGGCACCCAACACCAACTCAAAGGGGATTTGATCAGTTCTTTGGAATAGTTGCCGGAGCGGCTAATTTTTTTCATCCTAGAACATTGATGGATAACGACACACTTATTGAAATTGATCCTCCAGATTTCTATCTGACCGATGCTATCAGTGAAAACGCCGTCTCAATGATAACGAAGGCATCATCTGGGGATAATCCATTTTTTCTTCATGTAGCTTATACAGCCCCACATTGGCCACTTCATGCTCTTGAGGAAGACATAGCTAAATATCGAGGAAATTATCGTGACGGATGGGACTCGCTCCGAAAAAACAGACATGAAGAACAACGGGGCATGGGAATTGTTGATGATAAATGGGACATATCTCCCAGAGACGCTTCCTCACGACCATGGAAAGAAGCTGAAGATAAGGAGTGGGAAGACTTAAGAATGGCCGTATATGCTGCCATGATTGACCGCATGGACCAGGGAATTGGAAAAATCCTCACTAAATTAAAAGAACTTGGTGAGGACAAGGACACGGTGATCATGTTTTTATCTGACAATGGTGGATGCGCTGAATTTCTTGCGGAGGACACCAATCGACCCGATCCGTCTCAATATTCATCTTCAACAAGCGATGGAAGGTCAATGACCGTGGGTAACAGGAAAGATATTGAACCTGGTCCCGATACCACTTTCATGAGTTATGACCTAGCATGGGCAAATGCAAGTAATACTCCATTCCGGAGATTCAAGAGGTGGACTCATGAGGGGGGGATCTCAACCCCTTTTATTTTAAACTGGCCAGAAAAAATTTCTAGACCATCGATAATAACCGAGGCAACCCACATTATAGACATTGCTGCAACAATTTATGATGCTGCCAACGCCCAGTATCCCTCAGAACTTAATGGAAACGCTACAAAACCATTGGAAGGGCACAGTTTTATGCAGGCGATTGAAACAGGCTCATGGGAGAGAAAAGAGCCGATTTATTGGGAACATGAGGGAAGTAAGGCTATGCGATATGGAGAGTGGAAATTAGTCAGCGAAGTTGGTCATAACTGGGAGTTCTACAACATGTTAGAAGACCGAACAGAACTGTCTAATCTTGTTGACGGAGAAAGTGACAGAGTTAGAGGAATGCTCAATTCATACAAAGAATGGATGGAACGATGCGAAGTCCAAAATTGGCCATTACCAGGACATTTATGGAATCCAGAGATGATCTCTTCGTATGCCCATAGATCGGGCTAGCTTTACTATTCTTGCTCTCTGATTCTTTTTGAACCCAGGAAAAAAAGCACGGAAATTGCAATGGCTAATCCTCCCATGACTGCCAGAGACCAGCGTGGCGAAGTAGAGTCGGCAAACCAACCTATTCCCAAGCTAAAAAATATCACCATTCCCATTACAATTCTATTAAGACTAGTGATTCGGACCCTGTATTCATCATCGGTCAAAACTTGAGTTAGAACTCCATTGGTAGTCCTATACATGGTCTGGGTGGCTCCAAAAAGCGCCAACACGAGAAAGGCCATCGGCATCCATATAGACTGACTGAAAATAAGAGTGAGAACCGCACTGGCTAGAGCGGAAATGATGCAGGCCATTCCTCTCTTTTTGGGAAATCCAAACGCTGATAACAAAAACACCATTATTAGGCCGCCTGCACCATTGACTGCCATGAAATACCCACCAAAATCAGGTCCCTGATGAAGTACATTCGCGGTGAACATCGGCAACAGGAAAATCACAGGGTGACAAACTATATTCGGCGCAGAGGACAGGCCGATCATTAACGCAAGTACCCTTTGTTTCTTCCATAAGTATCTGAACCCTTCCACCATATCTTCAAAAAACCCAGCGACACCAGGTGCAGAATTTGAGTTCGTCTGTTTGAAAGGAGTTTTCATCGGAATAAGGGAACAAACTACACCCAAATAGAGTAGTGCTTCAAAAATAAAATTCCAGAAAAACCCAAGGGACGCAACGATGATGCCACCAACAAATGGACCTATCATCCTGGTTCCCGGAATGGTCAATACATTCGTAGCATATGCGTTACTAAGAGAATCCGGCGCCACTGTATTGGCAATAAGCGCCTGCTTTACGGGCATCTTAATTGATTCACAACTTCCTGCCACAAAAGCGTAAAAAAACGCGTGCCAGACTTCCACCATATCCATTCTCACAAGAAATGCGAAAGACAAGGCAAAAAGTGCCATAAAAATTTCTATGCCAATTATGAGTCTGCGGCGATCAAGTCGATCACCAATAACTCCTCCCCAGGGACCTATGAATATCCCCGGAAGAGCAGCTGTCCCTCCAACACCTACCACTAGAAGGGCCGAATTGGCGCCACCTTCAGACAGATACTTTACAAGCCATCCAAGAGTTAATAATTGAAGCCACAGGGCAGTGTTACCAAAAAAATTGGCTGCCCAGATAAACCTATAGTTACGATATGCTCTCCATGAATCCAAGGTTTGAATTCGAGGCACGCTAATTCGAAAACCTATTGTAGACAGCCTTTCTGGGGAATATTGATTTCTGCGAATAGCATCAAATTATTATTCAGCAGTTCCGTTATATCCTCGGTGCAACAGGTCCCAATCTATCTCGTACCCAAGTCCAGGTTTAGTTGGAGCATGAACATAGCCACCCTCAAATTGTATATCCTCAACGAGTCCAAACATATTTGCACCGGTACACGGAAAAAATTCGAAGAACTCACAGTTTGGAACGGCCATCGTTATATGAAGGTTGGCAACATTGTTTAGAGAATTACCACCATGATGGATTTCACATTTCATATTGAATCCCTCGGCAAGGTGACAAAGCCTAATCATAGGAGTTATGCCACCGGTGACAGCCACGTCGCCACGGAGTATGTCCGTTGCATATTGAGTGATCCATTGAGTCATTCCGTAGTATCGGCCCGGAGCATATTCAGTTGACATTATTGGTATATCCAGCTTCTGATGAAGCTTGACGTAGTTATATAAATCTTCTTCTACCAGAGGGTCCTCATACCAGTAGAAATTAAGATCTTCTATGGCTCGACCAACCCGCATTGCATCCTCGTACTGGTATGCCCACATGGAATCTAGCATCAGCTTCATGTCGTCACCAACAGCATCACGAACTGCCTTGGATATTTCAATGTCATACATCGGGTTTCCATGGGGATGAATCTTATGGGCAGTCCAGCCCATCTCTTTGAACTTAATAGCCTCTTCTGCATATTCTTCCTTGGTTTCGTGGTATGCGGTGCTCGAATATACAGGTACAGTTTCTTTGCAGGTTCCGAGAAGTCTATGGATCGGCTGATTCGCTATTTTCCCGTTTATATCCCAAAGGCAGATATCTATTGCTCCGATCACGTAAGTAGATACTGATCTATTCATCTTCCATAGATCCCACCAGATAGAACCTATATCCTGCGGGTTTCTACCCATAATAATCGGCTTGATAAATTCAATAAGGCCAGGAGCAAAGTGGTTAGCGCCCACCCTTGACGAACCTAAAAAGGCGTTACCCGAAATACCTTCATCAGTTTCTATCGTCACTACCCCGAGCTGCTGTGTCTTGCCGAAAGTGGTACCAACCCCTGTTTTCCAAACCTCGGTTTCCCAATCAAACATATCTACTTTAACGTTAGTAATTTTCATATAAATACCTTCCCAAACCCAATGTAAAATACTGCCTTGCAGTGAGTCGCGCTTCAGCATACCTAAATTTATCACAGAATAAAGATATGGCTGTTAGTCTAATCACAAACAGCTGGTAGTTCCTTCCAGAAACCTGTCGCCTGCTCAAAAGCTTTTGCTAGCTGTAGAACCCCAAAATCATCTCTATAACGGCCAACTATCTGTATTCCTACAGGTAACCCTTCAGGTGTAAAACCACAGGGAACCGAAACCGCAGGGTGACCGGTGGCTGTTATGTAATAGCAAGACTTCATCCATGATATGAAATTTTCCATCTCTATTCCGTTGATATCTGAGACCCAACGTTGTTTAACATCAAACGGGGGACGTTGGCTAACGGGGCAAATTAAGAACTCGTACTTATCCATAAAGTGATGCATGCGTTGAAACAATTCCATTCTCTTTGCTTCCGCCCATCCCACTTGAGGACCAGTTAAATTCACTCCCTGCTCTATATCCCAAATCATAGTGTCTTTGAGCTTGTCCCGATTATTTCTTAAATGTTCTCCCTGATTTATTTCTCTTCCCCAACCTCTCCATATTAAAAAAAGTTCATCGGCATCAGTAAAATCGGGATCCGCCTCAAAAACGTTGCATCCTAAATGATCGAAAACATGTCTCTGCGACTCCAGCACCCCAGTGGTACGTGGATCAACTGGAAGGCCGCCAAGAGAAGGGCTCCACGCTACGTTCACACCTTTGAATTCTCTTTCAAGGGGTTCTAGAAATCTCTCACCTGCTTCCGTAATTGAAATCGGCACACGCGAATCCTCACCTGCAATGGCAGATAAAAGAAGAGCACAGTCATCTATATTTCTGGCCATCGGTCCCTGCACTGAAATAGGACCCCACCCTACCTTGGATGGGAATGTTGGAACTCTGCCTGGTGAAGGTCTGAATCCAATCACATTGCAAAAATTAGCAGGATTCCTAAGCGATCCTCCAGTGTCACTCCCATCAGCTATGGGCAACATCCGGGTGGCCAATGCCACGGCCGCACCACCACTACTGCCTCCACAAGTTTTGGATGTGTCATATGGATTGAGAGTTTCCCCAAACACTTCGTTAAACGTCTGAGAACCAGCTCCAAATTCAGGTGTATTGGTTTTACCGATGGTAATTGCACCGGCTTTCTGAATTCGTTCTACAATCAGTGCGCTGTAATCTGGCACAAAATCAGAATACAACGGGGACCCATAAGTGGTGCGTATACCCTTAGTTGGAACCAAGTCTTTATGGGCCACTGGAAGTCCCCCCAGTATGCCAATTTGATGACCTTTAGCCATTGCCTTGTCTACCTGCTCCGCACCCTCAATTCCCAACTCAGGCCGCAAAGTAACTATCGCATTAACTTTCGGATTCACCCTAGAAATATGCTCTAGATGAGCCTCCATTAATTCTTTAGCCGAAATATGTTTATCTTTTATTAAAGAAACCATTTCCACTGCTGTCTTATTTACAAGCTCGTCTACGCGTTGTCTATCTGTCATATGCCTAGTCTTTCACCAAATTAATCTGCGGAGTTTGGAACCGATATTTTCTCAAAAGATTCTTCCGACTTTTGCCAATCCGGTATTAGAAGTTTGGCCGGATTCTCTAATAGAACAATACTAATCGCCCCACCGATGCTAGCAACAATAGAAACAACCAGAGCCCAGTTATAACTTTGGAACATGTCATAAACAGGACCTCCTATCCATCCACCTAGAGCCATTCCAATACCTGCTCCCAACATCTGAAATCCATGGGCTCCGCCCATTGGCGCGTGGCCAAAATATTTTCTGTTTAGAATTGGAAACCCTCCCGTCTCTCCTCCATATCCAATACCAAAAGTAACAGCAAATAAATAAAATGCCATCTGTACATCTCCCCAAAATAGGAAAATCACAGGGGCTCCCTGCAAAACATAAAATATGGTCATAACACTCCTGACACCATATCGTTCACAAAGAACCGGCGTAGTAAGCCTAGTTAATATGCTGACGGCAGACATCAAGGTGAAAATCATCGAGGCTCTGACAGGGGACATTTCACTATCGATTGCCATTGGTATGATCCAAATGAGTATTACCGCATGGCCCACGCACCCCAAAAAATGAATGGAGCTCAGATTCCAGTAGGCAGCAGTTCGTCGCATATGACCCTTGAATTCATCCAAAAGCTCCACTGGAGGAGCTTTTCCACTTAGAGGTGGGTCTCCATCAACTGTGCCATAAGCTACGAGTGATTTATCAGCAGGCCTGTTCTTGAAAACAGTAATCATGCACAGCATTAGTATGGTCGAAACAATCCCTATGGATATGAAGGAATTTTGCCACCCAATTTCCTCCACCATAAACGCAATCAACGGGGTGGCTAAAGCAGGGCCTAAGCCCCAAGAAGCCATTATCAGTCCCATCGCTAATCCAAGATTTCTTCGAAACCAAATCATTGCAGCAGGAATCAAAGGAACAAGAAATATTGCTTGTGCGACACCGAGAATTACTCCATAAGTAACCCAGAAATGCCAGTATTCTGTTATGAATGCTGTCATAAGCATTCCAACAAAAAACAAACCAACCCCTGCGAGCATCGCCTTCTTGGCTCCGTATCTGTCACCCAGATTACCAGCCCATGGAGAAACTACCGCTGTCACTATGCTGCATATGGCATATGTAAGGCTTATATTCCCCTGGCTCCAATTAAATTGTTCTTCCAAAGGGTCGATAAAAACCCCAAATGACATTCTGATAGATGTGCCGACTATCTGCATTCCTGCGATAATGACAACTATCACCCAAGCATAATGCTTATAAAAAGTCTTATTTCCATTCGATTGTCCCGCATTTATTTGACTCAAAACATTACCTTTCAGGAAAACTCAGTGGAGTGGGCATGCCCACAAGGCAGCCTGTTCCCAGCGCTGTTTATTAACTGACCCAGCGACATTGTCAGATCTTTCCTCTATCTGTAAAGTCGCGGCAGCGGCAGAAATATAAACAAAAAGCACCACACTGACGACCGTAACAACGACGAATTGGAGTGGTACTCCAAGGATCCTAGATCCTATTTTAAATCCTGAAATATTCCCACTCCTTGCCGTGTATGTACCAATTATAGTCAGACAAAGAAAAAATGTCTGCCCGAAAGTTAGCCATTTAAGTAAGAAGATATGTGGCCAGAGAGCCAAATTTCAATTCAATAGTATGAAAACATGGTCTGCTTTTGATACCCTTGCGAAACTCTCCAAATTATGGGAGAGCAAATGATGCGTTTCAAGCAGTACAACACAGGGACATAATCGCCTGAGGAGTCAAAAATGTTAAGAGCAAACTCTATAAGAGAAAAATTGAATTCAGATACACCTACACTCAGCACTCACATACATAGTGTTTGGCCATCTGAGATAGAGGCCCTTGGCCACACAGGAATATATGACTATGTCGAATTTGTTGCTGAGTATGGACCATCGGACTTACATGATCTAGATAACATGGTGAGAGCCGCAGAGCTTCACAATTTAGGATCAATGATCAAAATTGATCAAAGCCTTATGCCTTTCCTAGCCCAAAGGGGAATAGGAGCTGGATTTGAAAGCGTTCTTTTCACGGACGTAAGAAGCCTTGAAGAGGTAAGGGATTGTATTAAAGCAGCCCGAGCGGATCACCCGGATCAGGGAGGCTTATACGGAGTAGCAACTCGAAGAAACTCTTTCATGGGCTACGGTGGCTCACCTGAATACGTGGACGCGCTCGGTGAAGTTGTTTTGGCGTTCATGATTGAAAAGAAAGGTGCTGTGGATAACCTCGAAGAAATCCTGTCGGAACCGGGAGTTGAAATGACACAGTGGGGAGGGGCGGACTTCTCCATGAATATTGGAAAACCGAGACAGATGAATGACCCTGAGGTTGCAGCAGCAAAAAAGAAAACTTTCGAACTTTCACTCAAAATGGGTGTTCCTCCACGCGCCGAAATTCAATCTGCAGATGAAATGAAAGAATATCTTGACATGGGGGTCAGGCATTTCTCTCTAGGCACCGACATCACAATTCTCTATTCCTACTGGAAAGACGAGGGCGAGAAAGTTCTTAGGGCTATGGAAGGGGAGTAAAAAATACGGGAGAACTCACAGTATGGATCTTGATCTTGGGGAAAAGCGAGCAGTCATTACCGGAGGGAGCAGAGGAATAGGAAAATCTATCGCAGTCGTTCTGGCATCGGAGGGAGCAGAGGTGGCTATTTGCGGCCGAAACAAGGATTCATTGGAACAAGCTGCGGCAGATATATTAAAAGAAACGGGTAAGTCTATACTTGCTGTTGTAGCAGACACAACAAATACCGCATCAGTCGAATCTTTTATTGGCGCCGCGGCCGATCACCTTGGTGGAATAGACATATTAGTCAACAACGCAGCCGCGCCGGGTGGCTTAGTTATGGGACCGCTGAATACAGCAAACCCTGAGGAATTACTGGCTGACATTGATACAAAAGTAGTTGGATACATGAGAGTAGCCAAGGCAGCAGCGCCACATTTAAAAGAGGGCGGCTGGGGAAGGATAATCAATATTGGTGGTCTCGCGGCTCGTAGCGGGGGTGCCATAAGCGGGATGAGAAACGTAGCTCTAACTCACTTCACGAAGACATTATCGAACGAATTGGGTCCACAAGGAATCAATGTAAATATCATCCACCCCGGTGCTACCAGGACTGAAAGAACAGGCCCACTGAATCAAGCACTGGCCAAAGAAAGAAATGTTTCAGTTAAAGACGTGGAGAATGCTGCCAGTGCAGGAATTGATATAAGAAGGATAATCGAATCAAAGGAAGTGGCTTTTTTGGCTGCTTTTCTTGCCTCACCAAAATCTTCGGCCATAACAGGAGAGGCAATCGCAGCAGGTGGCGGAGTTGGGTCGGCGGTTTTCCAATAGAAACATAAATACCGGAGAGGAGAGTTAGGATGTACACGACTGAACAGTATGAAGGAATGATCGCTGAGACAATAACACTGAAAGGACATAATGGAGAAGAAATTCACACATACTTCGCAAGACCACAGGGACCAGGCCCATTTCCTGCTGTAGTGGTTATACACCATTTACCTGGATGGGATGAAATCTACAGAGATTTTACCCGTAAGCTGGCCCACCACGGTTACTTAGCTATTTCCCCCGACCTCTACTGCAGGGACGCCCACGGAACTCCAGAAGATGTAGCAGCAGCCATAAGGGCGGACGGTGGAGCGCCCGACGACAGAGTCTTAGGAGATGTTCAGGCAGCTGCTGACTACGTACTTTCATTGCCCTCATCCAACGGTAAAGTAGGTGTTTGGGGTACATGCTCTGGAGGTAGGCATGCATTCCTGGCTGGCTGTAAACTGACTGTTTTTGATGCCGTGGTCGAATGCTGGGGTGGAAACGTCATTATGGCTCAAGACCAGTTGACCGAAAAACAACCAGTATCACCGAACGAGTACACAAATGATCTCAATGCCCCAATACTAGGTCTATTTGGAGACCTAGACCAAAGCCCCACGAAGGAACAGGTAGACCAACACGAAGCAGAACTGAAGTCTGCTGGAAAAGACTATGAATTTCACAGGTACCCTGAAGCAGGTCATGGATTTTTCTACTATCACGCACCAATTTATCACCAGGCATCTGCGGTAGACGGATGGGAAAAAATGTTTGATTTCTTCTCAAGGAAACTTAACTGACAGGTAATACATATCCCTAACATAGAAAAGCGTTGGAGTATTAAATATGTGCACAATGATTTGTGAGAGAGCCCCCATGGAGGGAAGTGCAAAAGGTAGAGATGGTTGGTTTCCCCTCAAGAACGCTAATGTATCTTATGACCATCCATTCAGCGCTCCATGGGAATATGCCGTCAATATAGACTTTGTAAACGAAGATAGGGGAGTAGGAGCAAGGGTAGCTGTTGAACTCAGTCCTGACTCTGCAAAATTGCTCGCAGAGTCCATAATGAAAGCCTTGGAACGGGGTGAAGCAGATCCTCAGATTCGGATATCTGTACTTTAGCCCTCATAACTCCCCGTTTGCGTTTTGGGCCGTGGTGATTTACCTCGAGGCATTTTGTCCAATTTTTTAGGATCGCACAGTCGGCCTGGAAAGGATGTACCACGTCCCCACAATTGCTAGAGATATCACAATGCCTTTAAATAGCCAGTTATATGGGGTATCAGGCCAAAACACTGATATCGCACTAAAGATCCAAATGCAGCTTACGGAAATCAACTTCGCTCTTATTGGCATACCGCCAGTCTCTAAGAATCTCTTGACCGGTTTCCCAAATATTCGATGCTCTGTCACCCATCGGTACATTCGGTCGTTAGATCTGACAAAACAGCCCGCCGAAAGAATCAGAAAAATCGTTCCAGGAAGGCCTGGTAAAACGTAACCAGCTATTCCAAGGCCCAGAAAAATAAATCCAGCGGCATATAGAAAATAAACCTTTATTCTGTTAATCATCTGCTAATGTATGTCTATTGAAAGATAATTTAATATTTAAGTTACAAGGTCCAATCATACAACTTTCCTTTAGCAATCGTCGTGTTCAGTGTTGAAGCCCACAAGGTTGTTTGAGAGATTTAAGACCACACGTAAAACCAAAACAGGATTAGTAATGCCAAAGTTTAGATTAGAAGGAAAGGTAGCAATTATTACAGGTGGGACTTCTGGAATGGGGCGAGCTGCTGCAGAATTATTTGCGAGAGAAGGCGCAAAAGTTGCCATAGGTGGAAGACGCATAGAAAAGGGGGAAATAGTGGTGGATGGGATTCGTAAAGAAGGAGGGTCAGCGATATTTGTCCATACCGATGTTTCAAAGACGGAAAACGTAAGAAACTTAATAGAAAAAACCGTATCGGAGTACGGGACAATTGATGTGTTATTCAATAATGCAGGGATAAATAACCTAAGTGAAGGAGATCCTCACAACGAAGATGAGTTTCTGTTCGATGAAGTCATGGACGTCAATTTAAAGGGAGCATTTCTTTGCACAAAATATGTTGTGCCTCACATGATTAAACGAGGAGGGGGATCAATCATAAATAACTCCTCTGTTCTCGACGCTAGAGCGAATTCTACGTCATCAACTTCTTATCATGTGTCAAAAGGTGGTTTAGCAATGTTGACCAAAAAATCTGCCGTCTCCTATGCCAAGTACAATATCAGAGTCAACAGCGTACAACCTGGCGCAATCGCAACTGAAATGTCAGGGATAGATTGGGACAAATTGCAGGACGAGTCACTAATAAATTCCAGGAAAAAATTGCAACCCATTGAGCGAATGGGCCATCCCGAGGATGTAGCATACGCGGCACTGTATTTTGCATCAGATGAGTCTAATTTTGTTACTGGTGCAAGCCTACTAATAGATGGTGGACTAAGTGCAGTGTATGGCAATTCCTAACATCTTTGGACTGGTGAAATGGGACGCCAGTCAAGAATTGTAACTCCTAATCGCCTATAAATTATTAGTTTATATCTCTATAATCGAGCGGTTGTGTTTACGAATAACTCTACATTGGGATCGAGAGATCGATAGTGAATTTGAGAAAAGATCCAGATAAAGGATCAGTTAATAAATCCGAAGAGTGTGCAGAATCTTCTAACTTAAAGCTAAAACCATGGTCTGCGTTCGAATTCTCAGGATTTCGCATGATGTGGCTCTCTGGTGTTTCGTCATCAGTCACCATGCAGATGCGAAATATCGGGTTTGGAGTGTGGCTATATGAGGAAACTGGCTCGGGTGTAATGCTCGGCCTCCTCGGCATAGTCCAACTGGTAGCCCAAATGCCAGCAACCCTCTTTGGCGGGGCTTTCGCAGATTCGATGGACCGAAGGAAACTAATCACTTTTACCCAAAGCTTTAGTTTTATATTAATTGCTTTCGCGACGATATTACTAATAACCGATCAACTGAGGCCATGGCACATCTATGGCATCGTACTCATACTTGGATTGACTAGTACTCTTGGAGGACCGGCTCGATCTGCCATAACAGCCAATATAGTACCCACCTCCCATTTAATGCACGCGGTTACCTCAAACACAGCCACGTATCAAATTAGTTCCATACTAAGTCCACTAATGTTCACAGCGGCATACGAATTCATCGGCATTTCTGCAGTGTTTATATTGGGGGTATTTACTTCCGTACCTGCTACTGTGATGCCGCTATTTGTAAAACTGCGTTACAGCCTAATGGAAAAAGATGAAAAAACTAATGAAGCACCTATGATTCAAAGATTATGGGAAGGATTTACCTTCGTTAGGAACCACCCCATATTGCCGGGTTTATACGTTATGGACATAGGGGTGACGGTAGTTAGCTACTATAGAGAAATTATGCCGCTGATAGTGGATAAACTTTTTAGGCAAGGAGCCTGGGCTATAGGGCCTTTGACAGCAGCAAACTCACTTGGCGGAGTAGCAGGAAGTTTCCTCGTTTTGTTCATGGCCACCTTCAGGGCTAAAGGAATGTTGGTTCTATATGCCACGAGCACTTATGCCATCTTGCTGTTTGCATTTGGATCACTGCAATTTTTACCAGGTAACCCGATTGTTCTCTTGGTTATAGGTGGTGCAATTATATCCGGGCTAGGTATGACCGACGCCATCGGAATGACAACTCGGCAAACAACCGTCCAATTGACAACCCCGGATAACATGCGGGGGAGAGCTGTTAGTTTCCATTCATTCTGCGCAATGTCAGCCAACAATATAGGGACTTTTGAAGTAGGATACATGTCATCCAGGATTGGTGCGGGTAACACGATGCTGCTTGGTGGGGTGGTTTCCGTACTAGTAGTAATCGCCGTTTGGAGACTTATCTCAGGTCTCAGAAATTACAGGTACCCATAGTTTTTTTAATTTATAAAATCGCAAGGGCTGGGTGTGGACGAGGAGGATTCTGTCCATCTACTATCTCTTGCTGGCGCTCCTCGGATAGAATTTCAAATCTTTCCGCTGCTTCTAAAACCATCGGGAGTAGAGTAGATTCGCCACAACTCGGGGCAGTATGTATCGGCTGTGAAAGTTGCCACCAAAGAGCTTTTTCGATATCTGCCTGTTCACGATGAGCGTCGTACCAGGTCCCAATGTCGGGGGTTACTCCTTCCCATCCTCCACGGGCAAGCATTTTAATAGCCTGAATCCCAACATCTTTCTTATTACAGATTCTTATTAATTCTTCAGCATCAGCCCTGTACTTGGAATTCTTATACATCGTGGCATTGACCGGAAACATAACAGTGTCAAAGTCGTATCTGTGCAATGCTTCTATGTGAGTTCGAGGCACCGAGGGTCCATGACCAGTTATACCAATCCATTTGGTTAGTCCCTGATCCTTCATCTCTATAAGCGTTTGAAGTGCCCCTCCATCGGAAGTCACTATATCCAAAGTATCTGGGTCTATCACAGAATGAAGTTGAAAAAGATCAAAGGAATCCACATTCATTCTGCCCATTATATTTTCCACATTTCTCCAAGCATCATCTCTGGTTCTCATAGGCGTTTTCGCACCTAGGAACATTTTGGGACGGAGGTCAGGCATCCATGGAGCTACTCTTTCCATTGCCTTCGCATATCCAGGAGCTATATCTATATGGTTAACTCCATGATCAAGAGAAAGTTGGATAACCCGATCTGCAGCGTCTTGATCTAATTTGCCTATTGAATAAGAACCAAACGTAACCACACTGCTTAAATGACCTGTTCTTCCAAGCCTACGTTTTTCCATTTTCATCAGCTCCCTTAGGATGTAGAGTGGCCGTTTTAAACAAGGACTATGCTAGTATAAACGTCACTTCTGAACACGTCCCTAATTTCCTCGATAATATGCTTGGTCTACCGGCATTCCATCAGCAACGGAGCATTATTGTTTGTCTGTTTCGATATCTGCAACTGAACTCGCAAATTATGCCCCTCGGTATCCTTGTCTCCGATGCGCCTGGGTAAGGATGAAAGTAAAAGATCTTCCGTATCAATCATTTCCCACAATATTCAGTTCCATAGATTCTTTTACCAAAAATGCCATCACAGCATATTTCGACACTTATAAAAGACTCCCTGACTGGCTGTCAGATCTCGGAGAAATACATTCTTCCATCAAACCACCAGGCTGGAGGAAGTTTTATAGAGTTGATGAAGAGACCGGTATCAGCGTCAGAGGAGAGGCTGACGCAATATTTGAAATGGATGATGGGGCACACCTCATAGCAGATTATAAAACCTCTAAATATAATCCGGAACGAACTTACGCCTTGGAAGCTTACGAAGTCCAACTTAATGCATACGCTTGGATAGCAGCGTCCGCTGGCTTTTCCCCCGTAAACAAACTTGTCCTCATATTCATGGAGCCCAACAGTAGTCGCGAATTTGCAGAAAACGCAGATTCCTTCTCATCTCAAGGATTAAATCTGGGCTTTGTGGCAAAAATAGTTCCTGTGAAGAGGCATCCCGAGAACCTAATACCACCGCTACTTGAAAAAGTCCGTCTCGTCTCTGAGATGAAAATGCCTCCCGCCCCTAGAGGTCGATGTAGGGAGTGTCGAAACCTAGATACCCTGATAGTGAGACTCGCGACAGGAATCAATTAATGCCCCATACAAGTCAGAACAATGAATCCTTTACTTGGCTGGGTGTATTTGGGCATCCTGATGACGAAACTTCGGCAAGTGCTGGAACCATGGTGAAATGGATCGAAGCAGGAAACGAAGTCTACATAGTAACCGCCACAGGTGGAGAAGAGGGAACTTTGGGTACTGGTGGACAAATAATTGAACGAGAGAAACTAGGTTCTGTGCGAGAGGCTGAACTAAAAAGAAATTTGAACCTATATGGAGCTAATCCCCCTTTCTTACTTAGATATAGAGACCAAGACTTGGACAAGGAAGACCCACATATTTTGTCATTAAAGGTATTGGACATCATGCACTTAGTAGAGCCGGACATCGTAGTTACTTTTGGACCAAGCGGTATATCAAATCATCCAGACCATATAGCCATACATAAAGCCACTCTTTTAGCTTTTGAGGGATACAGCGAAAACACTCAATCACGTGAAAAGCCGCTTCTAATGTTTCCTTCGATCCCTCAGGATTTAGCTCAAGAATTCGGTCTTGACCTAAGCGATGAAGAAAAAAGGCTTGACATAATTGTCGACATAACAAGCTCCATAGATATGAAAGTAAAGGGTCTTAGAAACTACCAGAGCCAGGAGGACGCTCAAGAATTAGCTAGTAGGTTTTCAGAGCAGGAACAGCACAGGGAGAGTTTTGCAGTTAGTGAACTTACGACGGCTAATTGGAAGGAGTCCAATTTGATCCGATATCTAAATAACCTTTAAACGCTCATCCTTCACGGTGCTTATAAAGCTTGTTTCACCTACTTGGTAAAGCTTCGTTAGTACGAACTAGAACTAAAACAGAAGCTCCCATAGCAAATATGGCTGCAGTGATGAAAAAAGCCGTAGCATAGCTACCTGTCTGGTCAAAACTTTGACCAGCTATGATGGGTCCGACGAATGCCGGAACTGCTATAGCAATAGAGACAAACCCCATTATCGTGCCAAAATGTTTGACGCCAAACGAGTCTAATACCAGCAAATTATATAAAGCTCCGTATGCCCCAAAGAAAAACCCCATAAATGGGACTATCAACCAGATCGGAATTCCGTTTCCAGCATAGACGAGCAAAGCAGCGAAAACAGCTTGCCCAGCCAAATCAATGATAGTCGCAAGTTTTGCTCCATACCTGTCAGAAAACATTCCAAATAAAAACTTCCCAGCCATTCCACATGTCGCAAAAAGACTGAGCGCAACTGCGGCTGTTGCCTGGGTAACTCCATTTTCAATTAAATGGTGTGAAACCTGAGGCAATAAAGCGCTGTAAGTAAAACTCCCACACACCACTCCTAAAACAATTGCGTAAAAACTACGCATTTTGAGAACATCCCCCAATGTGTAACTGGCGGGAGTTATTTCCAATGATTCTTGATCACTAGAAGAAGCTGTCAGGGTTTCAGCCGGGTTCCGGACTATAAAGAAAGAATATATTGATACCAATATTCCGAGTATTCCTATAACGGCATATCCCATCTTCCAGCTGTATAAAGAAACCAAGAAGGCCACTAGGGGTTGAATAGCCATGCCGCCAAAGTTATTCCCCATAACCGTGACTCCCAATACCTTCCCTCTATTTTGGGGAAACCACATTCCAATAAGTTTCCCAGGAGGTAACGCAGCGGACCCCACTACCGTAAGTGCCTGGACAATACTCAGAAAATACCAATGCCAGATACCGCTCATAAATACTCTTGCCAAATAACTAAATCCAAAAACGGCAAGTGAAAAAGACATAATATTTCTTGATCCGTATCTGTCTATCATCATTCCTACAAATGGTGAAATGAAGTTGCCAAGTGCCAACATAGAGAGAGAAAATGTTATCTGAGTTGTTGACCACCCAAAGGAGTCTTTGATCGGTTCGACAAAGTGCCCAAACGAATACTGCGATCCACCTATCGCCACAGAACATGCCAAGAAGCAGGCTAAAGCTATACCCCACCTTCTTTCTCGAACAGATGAGGTTAAAGTTTTAAGGATGTTTTCAGTCAAAATTTATAACTTTCAGCGCTGACTTACCCAATACCCACTCCATCTCCTCGGAAGTTGAAAATGCGGGATTTTCCCTAGCGCCTTTCAGGGCATTTCTGTATCCCTCGCGACCACTCACCGGCGGGTAATCGCTACCCCACATAATCCTCTCTACACCAAAAGAGTCTTTGGCCATATCCACCAACGGAGGAACATCATCAAAAAAGTCGAATCCAAAATCTTGAGGTAACACGTTCGGTCGATTGACTATTTCCCCCAGCCCATGAATCTTGATATATACATTCGGATAGTTGGAAAGAGTCAGTGCCTTTTTAAATTTTTCGTATGGACGAGATGGGCCGGGTCCATTTTGTGGAAATGCGGACGACTCTCCTCCACCCGCCAAGTGTTCCATAATTATTGGCATATCGGGAAATTCAGACACTATAGAGGCAAACTCATCTGAAGCAAACTGCTCCACATTCCCCATACAGGTAATAAACATGCCCAGCTCATCTGCCTTCCGCCACAACGATAATTTATCTTCTCCAGGTGTTCTGCTATCAGGTGTCAGTCGAACACCAACGGCACCCTCAACTTTGTGTCTTTCAAGATCTCCCAATGGGTCTTGTGAAGTAGTATCGACTATCACAGCAAGTGCGAATTTGCCAGGAAAGCGCCTCCGGCATTCGTAAAGGTAAGAGTGGTCATAATGTCCAAATTCGGGCATGCCATGCTGTACCAATAGCGCCTTGCTCACACCATTAAGTTCCATCTGGTGAACTAACATCTCAATTGGCTCAAACCAGTTGGGACCAGCATGGGTGTGGGTGTCTATAATTAGCATCCTCTTTCCTGTTCAGCGTTTAAGGAATATCCTTCACACAGTTATAGTTTTCAAAATAAGTTATCTTACATAGTCAAACTGATATATTTTCCTTACTATGAACAAGGATACCCTAGCTAAACCTTGTTAAACACTTAAGTGGAAAGTACCCACTCAAAAATAAACCTATATACAGGAGCGACATATGCCAAAATTCGTATTCATGCCACCTCAAGATGAACTAAAGCGAGAGTTCGCAGCACGGCTCTCGGATATAGAGTCTGAACTCGACATAGTCTCACCAGAAACCGATGAAGCCGCATTGAATGAACTCCGTGACGCAGAAGCTGCTATGGGTTGGATTCCGCCCGAAGCACTGAAATCAGCTGAAAAAATTGAGTGGCTTCATAATCCTGATGCAGGACCTTTTTTCGGGTATTACTATGAAGAACTATGTAGACACTCTCTCACAATAACCAATCCCCGAGGAATTTACTGGGATCACATCTCACACCACATCTTGATGTTTGTCCTTGCTTTATCACGCGGGCTCCCATGGTATGAAGATTCCCGCAGAAAAAGAATATGGGGAAAAGATGCTAGAAAAAGTCCTTATATTTTCCTTGGTAACGCGACTGCACTTATAAACGGGGTAGGTGGAATTGGCCATGAAACAGCACGACTTTGTTTAGAACTTGGCATGAAAGTAATAGGAATCGATCCACGACCCGAATACGATCTTCCAGGTGTAGAACTGCACACACCGGAAGAGTTGGACGATCAGCTTCCCAGAGCGGATTTCGTCATCACCACAGTGCCGCACACGCCGGACACAGAGAGAATGTTCAATGCCAAGAGATTCAAGCTCATGAAGAATTCAGCCTATTTCATCAATGTAGGGAGAGGAAAAGTTTGCGCAATAGATGATCTGGCGGATTCCATAGAATCTGGTGAAATCTCGGGATGTGGACTGGATGTATATGAAACTGAACCCCTGCCATCAGACCACAAATTATGGGGCCTTGAAAACGTTCTAATGACCCCTCACGTTGCAATTGCCGATGCCGAAAATATGGCTGACAGGAGATTCGAAATTTTGTTAGAAAATGTCCGTAGATATTTGAAGGGGGAAGAATTGAACAACAAAGTCGATAAGGAAAAATGGTACTGATATATTCATATTTAGAAATAATTTCATAAATCAGGAGAACGATGTGGCAGAACTAAGATCTAACAAAGTAAAAGAAAGCCTCTCTGCGGGGAAAATAGTCACTGTGCCCATGGGACCAATGAGCTCCGAGTTGATAGAACATTTTGGCCCTTTGGGATTTGATGGACTATGGCTGGAGGGAGAACACGGACCTGTGGACTTTGACAATATCCCAGACCTCACAAGAGCATGCGATCTCTGGGGTATGACTCCGATAGTCAGGGTTTATCAAAATGAGCCAGCGGTTATCTATCGAACAATGGACCTTGGGGCACTCGGAATATGCGTGCCACATATAAATACGAAAGAAGAAGCACAGGCGGTGGTTGGAGCCACAAAATTTGCACCTATAGGTATGAGAGGATCTTTTACCAGCAGGCAGGGAATAGGTGTAGACGACTATTTGAATAAAGCTAACGACCAAACAATGTCAATCATATTAATTGAAGACATTGTTGCGGTTAACAACCTTGATGAAATACTGGAAGTTAACAATATAGACATCTTCTACGTCGCCCCTGGCGATCTGGCACAATCCATGGGCCTGACTGGTGGAGCAGGTAGTCCAAAAGTGAATGATGTTGTGGATGGTGCTCTAAAAAAGATCACGGGAGCAGGAAAGACCGCAGGCACCCTAGTTTCCGAAAATACTTTGCCCCACTATATTGACGTGGGTGCCCGCTTTTTCTCTTTTAGCTGGCTACCCTGGCTTTCCGACGGAGCAGAAGGAATCCTAGAAGCAGTTGAGGCTGCAAGTTAACTAAATATTAATTTCAACCTAGCTGCAACGAATATACTAATGATCGGTGAAGTAATTCCACATTCTTTCGCCGAGGGATACGCTTGTTTCTATATCTGTTTCTAAGAGATATCGTTCTGACACAAGTACCTCGGCAGAAGCTCTGACTTTGGATAGATATTCATCACGGCTCGTGTACCTTGACTCTATAGATGGCCTTGGGTCTCCAGCAGTCAACCTAGCAGACTCCGTAGCAGGAAAAGGAATTGTCCCACCGGCAAACATAAGTAACTGACTCTCACCGCCTATGTCTGTGTGTCTTAGCGTCCATCCGGTGTGAGCAGCAATCGGAACCGAAATTTCAGGGGCAATTATCCCCCCTATTTCGTTTCCATCAGAATTTACCATTGGCACCAGGCCGCCAAACGCACCTCCTATCTCTGGGGGCAATATCCTGGGATGCTCATCTCCTTCATCAGGCGAAAACTCCCGACGCCTAGGAATAGCATGTCTGTAAGGATAATTGGACCCGGGAATAGACGAGAAAATACCTATCAACTCCGACGCAGGTACTAGGGTGCCGTCATCAATCCGTGGGTGCTTTGACTCCGGTGGATCTATCCCCTCTCTAACCCATAAATCTAGATTTACGAGGCACGCCCTGAGCAGTGGAGAATAATCTATAACACTCCTGATGTTTTGGGCTCTCTCCGCTCCTGAAACTATCACCCCATGATCAGTCGGGGGCCATGGCCCAGTGCCGTGCTCTGTTCCAGCAAAATGGAACACCCTGACATTTTTCCCTTGCTTTATATCCCTCCGACCATCGGGGTCCGTATGGAGTAATGATGCATCAGCTCTATGATATTCGGCCGAGCTGTTCGTATACATAACTTTCAACGAGCTCCCTCTCTCGTCCAGTTTTCGGTGTAAGGATCCCGTCTCCTCTGTCTCTGGGTCAGTCTGCTCAATGGAAGCAAATGGAAACAATTGGTGCATCATGTTGTTGCGGTCTTTTGAATTCTGACCAAATCTTTGATTGAATTCTCCTCGCATGCCACCAGCCACATTAGCAATTATTCCGTCCATGGCCTCCCTGCCGGATTCATCAAGATTAAAGTCATTGTGCACAAATGTCCTCAAAAACCTGCCAGTTTGGGATCTTCCATAAGCATAAGATTTTTGAATCCCCGGAACTGGGCTATCCACAGATGAAGAACCATATTTAAACCACGAGACACAGTCACGAAGAGCAGCGAAACTAAGTCCAATTACTGGCGCACCGAGAGCGGTATAAGTTACCTGGTAAAGACGACCCTTCTTGAAACCTTCACTGGAACAGATATAGGCCGGGTCAGGATGATACTCGCCGTTACTATCAATTCTCCCAAAGCGCCAGTCATCCCTCGGCATGGTCTCGGCAGGGCCATCCGGCATATCTCGGATTTCCACCAAAGCATTCGGCTCATTTAAGTCATAGGCCTTGTAAGGCTTATGACTTTTATCTGAAAGCAGAAAATTGTGAGTATCCTCCGGGGATTGCAGTTGCATGTAGACGCTGTCCTTCAGTCTTGATCCACTTGGATCGAGAGCCTCGGGACCTCTCATAGTAATTAAAGCTTCATGAGGAGGAGCATCTAATTGCCATCCGCAAGCCACAACAACATATCCCATCTCCATGAGTAGACCATCGCCAAGGTCCACTTCCACATCCACAGGCGTGTTGCTATCCATAACTGGCCGAGTACCCATATTAAAGTTAGGAAGTGCGACTCGATTGCCTCTGTTAACGACATCAAGCAATAGCTTTCCAGATACTTTTGACAAATCCACCGGTCGTATAATCGAAATGTCTGAATCGAAGACTACCTTGCCTTCCTCATTCCTTGGTGCTAAATCTATGTCTGTTATTCCTGTATTGGCGAGATTCAACGGGTCGATTTCAAAATTTAGTTTCCCTCTTATCTCTTCGTACTGACCGACACTCCCAAATCTTTTCCCGTCACTGAGTATCCTCTGAAAAATTGGCTCCAGACCGGTTACAGGCATAAATTTGCTCCTCTCTCTTCAAAGAATTATTTCCTTCATCAGCATTTTAATCGTCCCCTCTATGTTAGGGTAGCCATCACCTACTTCTAGGAGCCATCGATGCCTAATTTTGTAACTTTCGGGGAAACTATGGTCCAGTACAACGCAGAGTACTCTGGTCCGTATGATCCAGATGGTAAACACTTAGCCGATATAGCTGGTGCGGAATCCAATGTCGCAGTCAACCTTAAAAAGGTCAGTGCAGAGAAAGTAAAGACGACCTGGATAAGCAGACTAGGTGATGATGAATCTGGCAAGCTGGTTCACAAATATCTTTCCCCAAGAACCACGGTAGTAGCGCCGTTGTTAAGTGGAGAAAAAACGGGAATCTCTTTCCTAAATCATTACGTGACTGAGGAAATAGAAAATGAACACTTAAAGGTTTATCAGAGAGAAGGAAGTGCAGCCAGTAAACTAAGCTACGAGGATGTAGCACCCTATCTTGCAAACGCTGATATCGTTCATGTTACAGGCATTACCCCTGCTTTAAGCATAACCTGCCACGACACAGTGGTTGAGGTTATGAAAAAATGTGATTCCTTAGGTATTCCAGTCTGTCTTGATGTAAATTACCGTGACCAACTCTGGAGTCCAGATGAAGCCAAGAATGTTCTCCAGTCATTAATTCCCCTGGCTTCAATATTCAAACTTGGATTCGATGAAGCTGAGGTTATATGGAACGAATCGCTGTCAGCCAGCCAATACGCTAAACGGTTTCATGTTAAACCAGACCAAATATCGATTGTCACGAAGGGCTCCTCAGGTGCTGTGCTGTTCGATGGGCAAAATCTCATAACTCAGGAAAGTTTACCAGTGGATGTAGTCGACCCCGTAGGAGCAGGTGACGCATTTGTAGCAGGGTTTTTAAGTGGTATTTTTGAACATGAAATGTCCCCTAAATACCTCCTAACTCTAGAAGCAAGCCAGAGAAAAAACGTTCTGCGGCAGGCCCTACAAATGGGGGTTATTTGCGGGGCGCTAACATGCACCCGAAGAGGAGATACGTCGGCCATGCCAAACGCAACCGAAGTTCAAAACCATCTCAACTTAATACAGTAGCGCTAAATCGATTCAGCAAATAGAATCACATGTCAGAGCCTGCATAAATGTGTCGTAAAATTTACCGTTTTTATAAAAGGAGATATCAGAATGTATAGGATCAGAAGAGTCTACAGAACAAAACCTGGAGAGGCTGGAAACGTCGCAAAATTAGTGTACGCCCAAGCAAAACTTTACAGGGATGCAGGCCATCGAAGTGACTTCACTGTTTCATACAACGGATATACCCTTCCAGGGGAACGAAATATTGTTATCCTGGAATGGACTGATGACAAAATTATGTCTCCAGGTAGAGAAGGCAACAATATTCCACCAGAAATTATGGAAGCTGGCATGAAATATAGGCCTTTGCTTGAAGAACAACATATTGAATTTTATGAAATGGTAGACCCGGCCAGCATGGGAGATAAGTAACCAAACTAATGCCTGATATCGGAATAGATTTTCAATCGGGAAATCTTAACCCCGAATTCATCGAAGCTCCTGATGGTTCTGAGATACGACTGCTACATGAATTACATATGGGTGGGATGTCGGAATGTACCCTAGCTCCAAATAGCGTTTCTGTAGCAGTGGAACACAAAACCGTGGAAGAAATCTGGTTGTGTACAGCCGGGAAAGGTGAAATTTGGAGATCTCAGAGCGGTGTTGAGGAGATTCTCAATATGAGCCCGGGAATCTCCCTGACGATACCTCTTAATACTAAATTTCAATTCCGTAATGTTTACTCTGAGCCATTGAAAATAGTTATTTCAACAATGCCGCCATGGCCAGGGGATTCAGAGACCCGTGTGGTCCAGGGCCCATGGAACCCAAATAATACCCTTAATGAATCGGATATGGAGACAACGAGATGAAAAATTACGATATTGTAATTTCAGGGGGACGAATAATAGATCCCGATTCTGGAATGGATTCAGTGGGAAACTTGGCCATTTCAAATGGGAAAATCGCCGAAATCAGTCTCTCTGAACTTTCAGCCGAAGAAACCATCGACGCTGCGGGAAACGTAGTGTGTCCTGGATTTATAGATCTTCACTGTCATCCACAAGACACAGAGATATTTGAAGTCCAAGCACGAGATGGAGTTACAACAACTCTAGAGTTGGAAGTAGGTACAGGAGATATATCTGAATTTTATTCTCGATGGAAGGGAAATGCGGCAGTAAATTATGGGGCGAGCATAGGCCACATACCAATACGCATGAAAGTGATGGATGATCCCGGAACCTTCCTGCCATCAGGGGATGCCGGAAGAAGAGAAGCGACAGACAGGGAAATACAAGAAATGAAAACCCTTATAAGAGAAGGGTTGGATCTCGGGGCGCTAGCGGTGGGATTCGGCCTTGACTACACCAGAGGCGCAACCAGATGGGAAGTAATAGAAATGTTTAAGGTTGCCGCAGAATACGAGGCCTCCTGCCATGTTCATTTAAGAGGCAAGGGACACAAGGAACCGTCCAACTCAATAGAGGCATTGGAAGAAGTTTTGGCGGTAGCTGCCATAACGGGAGCCCCGCTACATGTGGTGCACCTTAATAGCACCGGAATGAGGGCGGTACCGCAGCTTCTGGAAATGATTTCGGGGGCCAGAGAAAGAGGTCTTGATGTAACCACAGAGTGTTACCCGTACACAGCAGGAATGACGAAGATAGAGTCGGCGTTGTTTGACGAAGGTTGGCAAGATCATTACGGGATAGATTACGAACAGCTCATGAGACCAGACACTGGGGAATATTTAAATGCAACTTCATTTGCAAAATACAGGGAAGAGGGTGGATGGGTAATAGCATTCTCTACCCCGGAAGTTTCGATGAGCGCTGCGGTACAAAGTCCCTTAACGATAATAGCGACGGACAGCATTATAGAAAATGGCAAAGGACACCCCAGAACTGCGGGATCCTACACTAAGGTTCTCGGAGACTACGTGCGTACCAAAGGTGAACTTGAATTATCTGAGGCGATATCAAAGATGACCATTATGCCAGCCCGACGTTTAGAAAATCGTGCACCCGATTTTCGGCAAAAAGGAAGAGTTAAAGTCGGAGCCGATGCAGACTTGGCAGTTTTCAATCCCGATACAGTGATAGACCAATCCACCTATACGGACCCCACCAAGCCGCCCATTGGTATGAACCATGTGATCGTAAATGGAATTCCCGTCGTAGCAAACGGGAGACTGGAACCCGGAGCATATCCCGGAAAAGGCATATATGCAAAACTCAAAGGAGAATGAAATGGCCGTTTATTCAATAAGCAGCATAACAGTGAAAAACTGGGACATATACAAAGAATATATGGAAAAAGTCCCGGCAATAATCGAAAAACATGGGGGTAAATATCTGGTAAGGGGAGGAGATATACTTTCTGACGATACATCATGGGGCCCCCAGCGCATCGTAATACTGGAGTTCCCAAACATAGAACAGATGAAAGCTTTCAGAGATTCAGAAGAGTACAAACCTGTGGCAGCATTACGGCATAAAGCAGCCGACTCCGAAGGATTCGTAGTTATGGGACATGATCAATAGGGCTAAGACTATTACGGAGCTTTCAAGAAATTTCAGGGACTGTAAGGTCGAATATAAGATCGTAGTCTGAAAAAGAAACTGTTACGACCACTTCCGCTTCTCCCAAACCAGAAAGTCCAGGAAGCCCCAACGTCTCCGAGGCAAACAACCCTCCTTCAATTATTGTGAATTGTGCATCAATGTGAGCAATTCTCAGGTCATTTTCGTCAAC
>Ga0066367_1000003_pt1 | contig 36510 bp, 35 predicted proteins | sample Knorr_S7_td_AAIW_FD_77335 | JGI IMG/M metagenome (GOLD analysis project Ga0066367, IMG submission 77335) | Marine microbial communities from Southern Atlantic Ocean transect - Knorr_S7_td_AAIW_ad_750m_LV_A | ecosystem: Environmental > Aquatic > Marine > Oceanic | place: Atlantic Ocean...
CTTGGTGGAAGTTTGTCAAAAGGTATTGCATTTCGGTTAACTACTATGTTAGCTCTGCCGAGAGCATCTTCGGCTTCTTTACCAGTGGTGCCGAGAGGGGTTAGATCCACAAGTACCATGTGGTTGTCTGTCCCCGACGATACCAGTCTGAGTCCTCCATCTTTCAGTGTGTTAGCTAGGCTTTTCGCGTTGGACAAAACTTGTTCTTGATACTTTCTGAATTCCGGGGTGGAGGCCTCTTTATAGGCTACCGCTTTTGCGGCAATGGTGTGTTCTAGAGGCCCACCTTGCATATTGGGAAAAACAGCGCTGTTGATCTTCTTTGCCAGACTTTTTTTTGCTAAAATCATTCCACCACGAGGACCCCTGAGCGTTTTGTGTGTTGTAGAGGTCACAATGTCAGCTTCCACTATTGGGGAGGGGTGAAGACCCACTGCAACAAGACCTGCAATATGTGCCATATCAACCATAAGTTTGGAACCTACATCGTCACATATATGTCTAAATTTCGTGAAGTCGATAGTCCTCGTATAAGCCGAAGCTCCAGCAATAATTAACTTTGGACGATGTTTTTCCGCTAGACGTTTTACTTCGTCAAAGTCTATCGTCTCTAATTCCCGGTCGACTCCATAACTAATAAAGTTGTAAAGTTTGGCTGAAAAATTAACAGAGCTTCCATGTGTCAGGTGACCTCCGTGGTCTAAGCCCATTCCTAGTACTGTGTCCCCGGGATCCAAAGTGGCGAAATAAGCAGCCATATTTGCTTGGGCGCCGCTGTGAGGTTGGACGTTGGCATATTCGGCTTTGAAAACAGACTGAGCCCTCTCGATAGCTAGTTGTTCTATGACGTCTACAAATTCGCAACCTCCATAGTATCGTCTTCCCGGATAGCCTTCAGCATACTTGTTCGTGAAAATCGAGCCTTGTGCTTCCATTACAGCTGGGCTGGCATAATTTTCTGACGCTATGAGATTTATGTTTGTTGATTGACGGGTTTTTTCTTTTGAGATTGCTTCAGCAATTTCGAGATCCACTTTCTGGAGGCTCATGGGGAGAATCCTTTATGGTAACTCATATATTTGGGTTACTTTGGTTGGCGTTACAGGGTCCTGTAACAAGACATATTCAACAAGTTTTTTAGTTATTAATATTTAGATTTATTTTTCAAATATTTGATCAGTAAATGTTTTCCTTCCCTCCGGGTCGGACACCACATGATATTGGAGAACGAGTAAGATAACCGTGTATCAATTTACATTTTAGGTTATCTTGCAGGGTTAAAGGTGCTGATATAAAGTATTTTGGTCAGAGTTATTTCTTTACCTTTTTATTAAATAAGTGACAGACACTGGAAAAGAATTGGATCGTGTTATAGGAACCCATGAGGAAGTTTACGTAGTTTTATGATTAGTGGCGTTTTGGAACGATACCAAGATTTTCTTCCTGTTAATTCGGATACTCCTCTTATTTCCATTGGGGAAGGAGACACTCCACTTGTTAAATCTTCCTATTTTGGAGAAAAGATTGGCTGTAAATCTCTTTTCTTCAAATTAGAAGGCTGTAATCCAACCGGGTCCTTCAAAGATAGAGGGATGGTGGTTGCGGTAGCAAAAGCTCTCGAGAAGGGATTTGACAGCATTGCTTGTGCTTCCACAGGTAATACTAGCGCCTCAGCAGCTGCATATGGCGCACATTGTGGACTTAGAACCACGTTAATAGTTCCAAAAGGTAATGTAGCCAGAGGTAAATTAGCTCAGGCTGTTGCCTATGGCGCACATATAGCGATGGTAGACGGCAGTTTTGATGATGCTCTGGAAATAGTCCAGGAATTATGTGATAAGCATTCGATTGAGTTGGTTAACTCCATTAATCCTAATCGCATAGAAGGTCAGAAGACGGCAGCTTTTGAAATAATTGATGACCTAGGTGACGCCCCAGATGCTTTATTCATTCCTGTCGGTAACGCGGGGAATATCACAGCTTATTGGAAAGGATTCAAAGAATTTTTTGGCATAGGCAGGAGTAGCGTTCTTCCAGTTCTAAACGGATATCAGGCTTTAGGTGCCGCGCCCATAGTAAATGGTGCTCCTGTTGCAGAACCTAAGACGGTTGCTTCGGCTATCAGGATAGGCAACCCCGCTAGTTGGAAAAGTGCTATTCAAGCACGTGACGAATCAAACGGGGTTATAGGAGCTGTGTCCGATGAAGAAATATTATCGGCATACAGATTGGTGGCTGAATTTGAAGGAATATTTTGTGAGCCTGCTTCTGCGGCTTGCGTAGCAGGACTTCTCAAACAGGCGGACAATGGGATAGATTTCTCAGAAAAGATAATTGTTTGTGTTTTAACAGGAAATGGGCTCAAGGATCCAGATGTTGCGAATGAAATTGAACCAGCATCATTAGGTGAGTATAAGGCTGAACTTCGGTCTGTAGAGCAGTCTTTAACCAAATCATGAAGCGTTCTGTATTCCAACAGGATCCGGCGACTAACGTATCTTTGCAGTCAATCATGTCGGCAGTTAAAAGTATGTTGATTGCTATTGGAGAAAACCCTGAAAGAGAGGGTTTGAAAAATACGCCCATTCGAGTGGGAGAATTCTATTTAGATTTCTTTTCCGGTTTAAATGAAGATCCTACAATGGAGCTTACGACTGATTTTGACGAGAATCACTTCGAACCAGTTATAGTCACAAATATAGAGTTCTTCTCTATTTGTGAACATCATCTTCTTCCTTTCGTCGGTTATGCTCATTTAGGGTACATACCCAATGGCAAGGTTGTGGGGGTAAGTAAACTTGTCAGAGTTCTCGACATTTTTTCCCGAAGATCCCAGATTCAAGAGAGGCTTGCCGATCAAGTTGTTGATACTATTCATAAACAACTCGGGTCGAATGCTACCTATCTGTTTCTCTCCGCTGAGCATATGTGTATGACTTTGAGAGGGGTAAGAAAATCAGGTAGTCATATCGTCACTTCAAGCGAAAGAGGAGATAAGGCTGGGTTAGAGTTAATTAAAACTGGGATTTCAATAGACGCGTTGAAAGGATCAGAATGACTGAATATTTTGGCCAAGAATACCGACAAACTCAACGGAGATGGGAACTTATTCTCCCAGAGTGTTCGATGGACACGATTTTTATAACCCCTCTATGGCAATCGATATGGTGGAAAAGATTTTCCCCAGACGGCAATTTGTTTATTGAGGTAGTTAGTGACGGTGACTGTGATTTGGGGGTTATACCACTACTCGTTAGACAAGGAGTAGCAAGTTTTATCGGAGATGCAAACTTATACGACTACATGGATTTTCCAGTTGTATCTGGAAAAGAAGAATTATTTTTTGCAAAATCTTTAAAAAAGATCGGCAATCTGGATTGGCACACCCTTAAATTAGAATCAATTTTTGAGGATTCTCCAACTCTGGAATTTATCCCTGACATCGCTAGGGAATTGGGTATGAAAATTGAAACTATTGAATCTGATAAAACCCCCCTTGTTTCATTGCCTGGTAGTTGGGAGGAATATCTACTCGAATTACGAAAAAAAGATAGACACGAGTTGCGTCGGAAGTTTCGTCGACTTAATGCCAATGCTGATAATGAGCAAAAAGAAATCCATGTAGACGCTGAGAATGTTGACCCAATTATGGAGGAATTTTTTGATCTTATGGCCTTCAGTGGTGAAGATAAAAGCATTTTTCTTAATGCTGAAAATAGGGGATTTTTTAAAGATATAGCCACATCGCTCTCTCCTAAGGGTCAATTCCGATTGTTTTTCTTAGAAATAGAAGGAGTCAGAGTGGCGACATGTATATGCTTCGACTATGGAGATAAATTCCTTCTATATAACAGTGGATACAACCCCGACTATTCGACCCTAAGTGTAGGTCTACTGAATAAAGCAAACACAATTTCAACCGCTATAGAACTCTCAAAGAAGCAATACAATTTCCTAAAAGGGACCGAAAGATATAAGTATCACTTGGGTGCTAAAGAGACTTCAGTATTCGATATAATTATTAGTAGATAAATTTCCTTATTTGATACAATTCTCGACGGTGCCATCTGAAATTTTTTGGATAAGTTAGCAATGTTATTTACTTACATGGACTGTAAGTGGCTGTAAAGAAAGGATGCTATGCGTTTAGCTCTAATTAGTTTTCATGGTTGCCCGGTAGCCCGTTTGGGCGAGAAAGACACCGGTGGAATGAATGTTTACGTTTTGAATCTTGCTCGTGAATTAGGTAACTTGGGTCATTATGTAGACGTATTTACGAGATACCATGATGTTGAGGACCCACAGATTGTGGAGCTGGGTTTAAACGTGAGGGTGATCCATTTGAACGGAGGACCACTATTAGAGAGAAAGGAGGATCTTGCTTTCCACACCGCTGGTTTTACAGCCAATATGCACGAGTTCACATCTCAGGAATCTATCGAGTATGATCTTGTTCACAGTCATTATTGGTTGTCAGGAAAAATAGCGGCTGAAATTTCTCGAATTTGGGAGATTCCGCATGTATCCACTTTTCATACTTTAGCCAAAACAAAACTACGGGCCCATGCCGGTGAGAAAGAGACCTCTTACAGAGTGAATGTAGAGTCAGAAATAATGGGTTCTTCTAACACTATATTGGTGTTGACAGAGAAAGAAAGGGAAGACATTAGGGAACTTTATGGTGTTCCTCCTGAAAGGATTACAGTTATACCGGCGGGAGTTGATGCAGGGCGATTTAATGTCGAGGACAAAATAACTTCCCGTAAACGCGTTTGTATTACCGACAAGGAAACTATTCTTTTTGTAGGTCGGATTGAACCTATAAAAGGTCTTAATATACTTCTTGATGCTTTGAAGACTCTATCAAATTCGAGGGACTTGCAATTGTTAATCGTTGGGGGAAACCTGTCAGGTGATAAGGAACTAACTGCCTTGCGGGAACGGGCCAAAAATCTTGGAATATCAGAATTGATTGATTTTAGAGGGTCTGTTGAACAATCAGAACTTAAATACTATTACTCAGCAGCAGACGTATTTGTGCTTCCATCCCATTATGAAAGTTTTGGCTTGGTAGCATTGGAAGCCATGGCCTGTGGAACCCCAGTAGTAGCATCCCGCGTGGGAGGTATTCCGTCTTTTTTGGATGATGGTGATACGGGATATTTGATTCCCTGGAGATGTTCGGAACCATTTGCGGACAAAATAGAAATTCTTCTTGAAAATCCAGATCTAAGGGCTTATATGGGGAAATCTGCTGCTCAAAAAGCTTATCAGATGAACTGGTCTGGGATTGCGACCAAAATGGCGAAATTATATGGCTCTGTGATTGAAGAATATGGGTTAAGGCAAGCCGTTTGATTTGGATCTTTGAAATTTAGCTTAGCTAATATTACGTGATGTGAGTTGATACCATTCCGTTTCAGATATCATTTTGAAACCAAGACTGGCGTAAAGTTGCCTAGCTGGAATATTTTCAGAATCTACCTCTAATTCTATCGCTCCGACATTCTTTCCTATTAGATAGTTCATTCCTGCAGTTACAACCGCTCTACCAAGTCTCCTTCCTCTGTACTCTGGGGCCACTCCGGTCATTGAAACCCAACCAGTTGACTCAAATCCGTTGGAGGCAAATAGAGTCCAGTTGTATCCAGCCAGTTTGTTATTTTCCTTAATTACTAAAATGCCCTCTTTCCCACTTCTTTCCATGGAGATTCTCTTGGAAATTTCCTCTTCGGTATTTGGAGAAAACCCCCAATGTTCTCCAAAGGCCTCATTTTGGAGCTTGGTAAATTCTGACAATTCAATTTCGGGGTCAAGGGGAGCGATAGAAAATTTCTCTGGCAGACTATATTCAGGGAAGTCTAATGTATCAGAGGGGTCGCATCTTAAGTTCATATATTCTTTAACTTTGACCCAACCGCTATCATTAAGGGTACTACTCCATTCAGGATCAGATCTCGCAATCTGAACATGTATAAATTTTAGACTTCTATTCCCTTGGTAGTGGCGCGCCAATTGCTCAAAGTCGGTGGTGATTTTTCTCCTGTTTGTGTGTGGTTTTACCGTTTGTATAGCAACAATTCTGTCTATCGTCGGTTCACAGATAAAATGTATGAATCCGTTAATGGATTCTTTATCTGTCTCGTCAATTGAGATAAAACAGTCTTCAATTGGGTTGCCCCCCGGCATAGAGTGCCAGTCCTTGAATAGAGATTCACTGACTTCTTTCTCAGTTTCCATTGATCCAGAAGCTTCATTCAGGAATCTGACGACTTTGGCTGTGTCATCCCAGCTAAATTGTCTTATTGATTTAGTGCTGTACAAATATTGCCTCTTAAAGACTTTTTGATTCGGCTGTATTTGATGAATTAACTTTTTTACACTTGTTATAAAATTCATCTTTATTATATTAAGAAACCAAATATTTCATAGCCTATATTATTGTCTATACAGCACGATAATATCCCAACCTTTAACCTGCGGCCAAAAATGAAGCGCATTTGTTACAGGCTGCGGCAACCTTAATATGTATGGTAATTATATTGAAGTTGTTAGGTCTGGTGCCGGGACTTTGGCGATATATGCTTTAACATTTCAAGGTAAAGCTATGGCGAGCTAGTGTTGCGATATAGATAAGTTTAAAAAACTTTCCTTGTTGGAGATAAAGATTCTAAAAAATGGAAAATTACAATTCTTTCCCGGTCCCGGAAAGAGCCTTAGTGATAACCCCACATCCCGATGATTCTGAGTTAGGTTGTGGAGGGACCGTATCGACATGGATAAAACAGGGTACTGAAGTTGTTTATCTGCTTTGTACTAACGGAGACAAAGGGTCAAATGATCCTGAAATGACCTCTCCTAAACTCGCGGAACTAAGGAAGATTGAGCAACAGAAAGCCGCAGAAATCCTGGGTGTCCTAGAAGTTGTGAGGCTTGATTACGAAGATGGTTCACTAGAAGACACCCCTTTGTTCAGGGGGCAAATAGTGGAAGCGATTAGAAGATTTAAACCAGATGTGGCCCTTTTTACGGACCCTTTAAGGACAGGATTTTATTTACATAGGGATCATAGAATTGCAGGAAGTGTTGCGCTTGATGCTCTTTTCCCTTATGCCCGTGACCGACTTCATTATCCGGAACACGAATTTGAGGGCTTGTTGCCGCACAAAACTGCCGACGCATTCATGTGGGGGAGCGAGTCTCCGGATACATTTATAGATATAACTGCGTCCATCGATAAGAAAATAGAAGCATTAGCTGCACATAAAACGCAGATTCCAAGTGGTGAAGAAAGTTATGAATTGGCCGACTTAATCAAGGTCACCGCTTCTAGGATTGGGGATAGGTGTGGTTATAAATATGCGGAAGGCTTTCGAAGAATTTCATTTAGCGTATGAACTTTCCATTATTTGATCTACATAATCACCTTCTCCCTCTAATTGACGACGGCCCCGCCAATATGGATGAGACGATAGAAATCGTTGCACTATCTGAAAATCAAGGTGTCCACACTATAATAGCTACCCCTCACAGAAAGGATGTGAATGAACTATATTCAGTTAAATATGTCAAAGATCTTCTCAATGAAGTGAATCAAATTTGTAAAGCGAGAGGTTATTCGACTAGTTTGAAATTGGGAATGGAGAATCACTTGGATCCGAGCCTGCTAGGTGATATTGAATCTGGCAAGGCCTTACCGATAGAAGGGACCAATTACATTCTGGTGGAGATGCCCTATGATCGGAAGTCTGACTTGGTGGAGGATATTTTAGGTCAAATACAGGAAATTGGATTAGTTCCCATAATAGCTCACCCGGAAAGAATGGAATTGTTCCAGTGCGACTTTAAACTACTATTTAAATTGGTTAACAGTGGGTTGCTCACTCAAATAACGGCGAGTAGTGTATATGGAAAATTTGGAGCCAAGGTTCAACGATTTACAGAGGAGATATTGCGTTGCAATTTAGGGCATATCCTTGCTTCGGATACCCATATGTCTAGGGGGGCCAGGTCTCCGGATCTACTGAAAGGGTATTTTGAAGTTTCTAGAATAGTAGGGAGAGATGCTGCCAAGGGTATGGTTAGCACACTGCCCCGGGCCATATTGGACAATGAAGCTTTGGATCTTATGCCACCAATAGTTACCGAAAATTGATTTAGTCGGAAAAGAGTTTCCTTCTGAGATGACTACGTACAATCTCCCAAACTTCTTCACTTATTGATTCTTTTGGCTTATCAGCATTAATTACTCTCCAAAGATTCGTATCTTCTCCAGAAATTTTTAGATATCCATTCCTAACTTTTGTATGAAAGTCGATATTTTCTAATTCCCACCTGTCTAAGGTCCCTTTTGGTTTCCTTTGGAATGAGTTTTTGGGATTTATATCCAGTAGAAATGTAATATCTGGACTAAGACCCTCGGTTGCCATCATATTCACATAATTGATCTGTTGAATATTTATGCCCCGTCCAAACCCTTGATATGCCAGAGTGGAGTATATGTATCTGTCTAGAACCACCACTTGCCCATTAGTCAAAGCAGGGATTATTTTATTTTTAACTAGTGCTCGTCTTGAAGCTGAAAGAAGAAATAACTCTGAATATCCATCAAGTTCGCTGCTGGTCCTAAGCCATTCTCTTATTTTTTCACCGGTCCCGGTATCACCTGGTTCTCTTAGATGGAGAAAATTTATTCCTTCTTTCTCCAGTTGATGTGTTAGGAGGCAGCATTGGGTGCTCTTTCCGCTACCTTCTACTCCCTCAAAAACTATAAAAATACCTTTATTGCTTAAAGACTTAGTCATGCGCTGTAAATTACAACTCGGCGTCGTGGCTCTCTTCCAGCACTAGATGACTCAAGCCCATATTGCGTGGCGACTTTATGCTGAAGTCTTCGGATGTGGGAATTTTGGGGTCTTAATTCTATATCTGATTCCCCTTTACCAACTCTCAGGGCGGCCTTCTCTGCTTCAAGCACAGCCAAGGAACGGTCTGCATCAGAGACTGATCTTCCCTCACTTTCCCTAACTATGGCCCTAACGAATTGCTCAATCTGGTTAACCGTATTTCTACGAAGCACAAAAACAGGTTTACCCATCTTTTCTGCTGTTTTTAGTGCTTGTGTACCTCTTCTATGATAGTTTTTTGTCGTAACAACTAGATCAGCGACTTTCATGTCACCCACCAATGTTAAAGGCGCATTCAGAGATTTTATAATTTGCTCTATCCTGCCTTTGTTTACCCCGTATGGGAGAACACTGGTAATTTTCACAGCTTCAGAAAAGAATTTAGCAGGGGATTCCTGATGCCCATTTCCGTTGCTATTGTCAGCCGCATTGGGGGTTTTCACATTAGTTGTCTCAACTGACGTATGGCTCAGAATAGTTCCTTCTTTGCTTAGGGACCTAATTTCCGATGATATTGATCGCTTTCGAAGCATTCTATCGACAGTGCTGGCAACGTCATCGTGAACAGTGACTGTGTTCCACCCTTGTATCTCGACTAGAATGTCGAAAGTAGGCGGCGCATTTCGTTCCAGTACGGTTTTCTGTGATCGACGTCTTCTAGCCTCTATATCTCCGAGCGTTACAGTATGAATTCCACCTACTAGGTCGGAGAGTGTGGGATTCATAATAAGATTTTCTAGTTGATTTCCATGTGCTGTTGCAACGAGCTGAACGCCTCGTTCAGCAATAGTTCTCGCTGCATTGGCTTCTCTTTCCGTCCCGATTTCATCAATGACTATAACTTCAGGCATGTGGTTTTCAACTGCCTCAATCATTACCCCATGTTGTTCTGTAGGGGAGGGGACTTGCATTCGTCTTGCTCTCCCAATTGCTCTATGTGGAATATCTCCATCTCCAGCTATTTCGTTGGAGGTATCTACGACTATAACCCTTTTCCCGGCATCATCGGCCAAAACCCTTGCAACTTCTCTCAGCATTGTCGTTTTCCCTACACCTGGTTTCCCTAGTAAGAGAACACTTTTTCCTGATGTGACCAAATCTTCTATAATCCGAATGGTCCCATATACCGCTCGTCCCACTCTGAACGTGATACCTACAACTTTTCCACTGCGGTTCCTCATGGCAGAAATTCGGTGTAGAGTTCGTTCTATACCTGCTCGATTATCCGCGCCGAACATACCCACTTTACCAACAGAAAAATCTATGTCACATTGCTCTACTTCGCCGATGTCAATGAGCTCGTTGACACCAAGGAAACGAGCTTCAGGAGGACGACCAAGATCGAGAACCACCTCTAGTAGCTCTTCGATGTTCGCATGTCCTAGGAGCTTATTTCTGATTCTTTCAGGAATAACCTCTAGCAACACTTGTAAGTCGGTATCTTTTTCTTGAGTAAATATGGGACTGCTACTTACTTCCACAGTAACTTCTTTTGCCCCCCTATTCTATGAGCTTGATAATCTACAGAATAATTCGTGCATACGCGTATCGCTGGTTAATTCTGGATGGAAGGACGTTGCCATCAGTTTGCCCTGCGTCACTGCTACTGGTTTGCCGTCTTCCACTTTAGCTATTATCTCTACTTCAGGCCCAACATCAGTAACGACCGGGGCACGGATAAAGATTGCGTGGATCGGATCCCCTTCAATGGATGATACCTGTATGTCAGTCTCAAAACTGTCAACTTGCCTGCCGAAGGCATTACGGGAAACCTCTATATCCATGAGACCAAGAGGTTCGGGCCGTCTATCCAATAATTTCCGGGCAATTACAATCATTCCCGCGCAAGTACCCCAAACAGCCATACCTTCTCTAGACTTACGTTTGATGGCATCTCGAAACCCATATATGTCCATCAGCTGAACAATAGTCGTGCTCTCCCCTCCCGGTATGATCAATCCATCAAGCCCCTCTAACTGATCAGGGAGCCTGACCTCTCGCCAGTCTATTGAAATCGCCTCGAGCATTTTGCCATGTTCTAGAAAATCGCCTTGAATAGCCAAGACACCAATCCTTGGCAAACTACCAGCCTCTTGTTGCTAGCTGTTCAGACTCGGGCATAGTGCGAATATCTAGTCCAGGCATCGCATCTCCTAGCCCTTTCGAAACTTCCGCCAGCATGTGTGGGTCGTTAAAATGTGTCGTGGCTTTCACAATGGCATCAGCCATTATGTCAGGACGTTCAGATTTGAATATTCCGGAGCCAACGAATACACCATCAACACCTATTTGCATCATCAAGGCAGCATCTGCAGGTGTTGAAATCCCTCCTGCAGCAAAGTTTACGACGGGAAGTTCTCCGCTTTCGTGGATGATTTTTACCAATTCATAAGGCGCCTTTAAATCCCTTGCGGTGGCCATTAACTCATCTGGTTCCATACTCTTAATGTGATTTATTTGGCCAAGTACTTTCCTAGCATGTCTCACGGCTTCAACGATGTTTCCTGAACCCGCTTCACCTTTAGTCCTTATCATTGCAGCCCCTTCGCCTATTCTCCTTAGAGCTTCTCCAAGATCTCTGGCTCCACATACAAAAGGGACTTTGAAATCAGCTTTACTTATATGGTTGTTTTCGTCTGCGGGGGTTAATACCTCTGATTCATCGATGTAATCAACTCCCAATGCTTGAAGTACCTGGGCTTCTACAAAATGTCCTATGCGTGCCTTGGCCATGACTGGTATTGTGACTGCCTCGATGATCTCGTCAATCATCTTTGGGTCTGACATTCTCGCGACCCCGCCTACCTTTCTTATGTCAGAGGGCACCCTCTCAAGTGCCATTACGGCCACTGCTCCCGCATCTTCTGCGATTTTTGCATGGTCAGGGGTGACAACGTCCATAATGACTCCCCCCTTTAGCATCTGTGCCAAGCCTGACTTTACTGTCCATGTACCTGTATCTGGTTTAGTTTCTGTAGCCATATGGTTCCTCCACGTCAAGATTTGTCTGGGGATGTACTTTCGAAATTATACCTGTTTATATGTCAGTCCCTCAATCAAAGAGGTCTTTGAGCAAATATTAGATGAGATTGCTAATTAAATCCTTTGGCTGCCACGTACCTAGCCATGTCTATGGTTCGCAAACTATAACCCCATTCGTTATCGTACCAACCAACAACTTTCACCATGTTGCTTCCAAGAGTGATAGTCGAAAGACCATCGATAACGCAGCTGAATTGATTCTTTCTATAGTCGGAACTAACTAATGGTTCAAGAGTGAAGTCTAAAATTCCATTGAGACTTCCCTCCGATGCATCTATATAGGCTTGGTTAATTACATCTGGGGTTATGCTGGACTCAAGTGTGGCGACTACGTCAGTTACAGAAACGGTGGCAGTGGGAACCCTGAAAGCCATTCCATGAACTTTGCCCTCAAGTGTCGGTATGACCTGCCCAACTGCCCTAGCAGCCCCAGTGGTAGTCGGGATTATATTGGTAGCTGCCGCCCTCGCCCTTCTCATATCCTTGTGACGTTTGTCTAAGACTTGCTGATCATTTGTATAGGAATGAATCGTAGTCATCATACCGCTGATAATACCGAACTGATCTTCAAGAACTTTCATTAGAGGTGCAACACAATTGGTTGTGCAAGATGCATTAGAGAGTATGGAATGGGATGTGGGGTCATAATCTGACTCATTGACTCCCATCACAACCGTAACGTCCTCTCCCTTTGCTGGCGCGGAAATTATTACCTTTTTTGCACCAGCATCAATATGTTGCCTAGCCTTTTCGGCATCTGTAAATTTTCCAGTGCACTCCAATACTATGTCCACGTCTAATCTGTCCCACGGAATATCAATAGGGTCTGGGTATGACACACAGTTGATCTCCATATCGTCAACCAGAAATTTGTCTGTATCAGAAGAGACGTTACCTTCATAGACTCCGTAAGTGCTGTCGTATTTGAACATATGAGCATTTGTCTCTGGATCTGCAAAACTATTTACCGCGACTACATCCATGTCCGGGTAATCACCATCAGCAATTCCTCGCAGGATAAGTCTACCTATTCTTCCAAATCCGTTAATTCCTAGACGCGTCTTTCTACTTGCCATTATTCTTGTCTATTTCCCTTTCAATTCATTAGATAAAGATATTGGGTTTTTTAACCTAAGTATTTGTTGTATATCTCTATGCCGGCATAGATTGCTTCACTTCCGAGTTCTTCTTCAATTCTGATGAGCTGATTGTACTTTGCAGTTCTTTCTCCTCTCGCAGGTGCCCCAGTTTTGATTTGCCCAACACCAGTACCTACGGATAGGTCTGCTATTACTGAATCCTCGGTTTCTCCCGATCTATGACTCATCACCATCCCCCATCCGGCAGACCTAGCAATCTCGATGGCTGTTAGTGTCTCACTTAGTGTTCCAATCTGGTTCGGCTTTATAAGTACTGCATTACCACACTTTCGCTCCACACCTTTAGAAATGCGCTTCGGATTCGTTGTTAATAAGTCATCCCCCACCAGTTGTACGGAGGAGCCAATGGAGGCTGTCATTTCCTCCCAATCATCCCACTCGTCTTCTGACAGGCCGTCTTCTATGCTGACAATGGGGTATTGATCTACCCAACCTCTATATATTTCCGATAACTCTTTCCCTGTGACGGTCCTATTTTCACGTTGAAGTGAGTAATTCGAAGTTTTCTCGTCGAAAAGTTCTGCAGCGGCTGTGTCTAGGGCTATAAAGAATTGGGTTCCGGGTTTATAGTTTGCCGCTTCTATTGCATCCATTATTAGATCTATAGCAGCTTGGTTTGAAGGAAGCGAAGGCGCAAATCCACCTTCGTCCCCAACAGTTGTTTGCATTCGGTTTCTCTTCAATATATCCAAGAGAGAATAGTAAACTTCACAGCCGGCTCTCATAGCTTCAGAAAAACTTTTAAATCCTGCGGGCACCACCATGAATTCTTGAATGTCGGTCGAATTTTCTGCGTGGCGACCTCCATTGATGATGTTCAACATAGGAACTGGGAGGATATATTTTCCAGTGTTGTTTATATGCTTATAAAGGGGAGTTTTTCTACTCAGTGCCGCGGCTTTGGCAGTGGCAAGGGATACTGCGAGACTGGCGTTGGCTCCTACAGTACTTTTATTTTCTGTGCCGTCAATTTCTACAATTGTTTTATCTAGTTTTTCTTGATTCGAGGCATCAATTCCTTCAACCGCTGGGAATATTAAGGAATTTATGTTTTCAACTGCTGAAAGCACACCCTTACCACCATACCGGGCTGGATCTCCGTCTCTGAGTTCATGGGCTTCATATATCCCCGTACTCGCTCCTGAAGGGGCAGCCGATCTACCAACTGATCCATCGGATAATATTACGTCGGCTTCAACGGTCGGGTTGCCTCTCGAGTCCAAAATTTCCCTGGCCCTTATTTCTTTTATATAAGTCATCAATTATCACATTTATTTAGTCTTTTGTTAGCCAGCAGTAATGCCGTTTCCACGGCCTGAGATGGAGTGTCACACATATGTAGGGAATTATCTTCACTCCCTCCTCTATTAAAACTCCATGTGTTTAGCCCAACAACTGGGATTTCATCTGATAGTGCGTGACCGATCTCTGAAAGTGTGCCGTATGCACCTCCTATTGCCACTACGACAAGGCCCGCTCTTACTACTATTGAATTTCGCGCATGCCCTAAACCTGTGCATATCGGAGTGTCCACCCAAGGATTAGCTTCAGTTGTCTTGAGTCCAGGTAAAATTCCGATCGTAACCCCACCGGCATTACTGGCACCTTTACATGCCGCTTCCATAACACCTCCCATTCCTCCGCAAACCACTGTTACCCCTGCTTCTGCAAGTAGGCGTCCTACTTCCTCCGCTAGTGCGTAATTCTTGTGCGAAGCGTTGCTTTCACCGATGATTGATATAAGCAATTTTAACCAGAACTTTGGGAATTTAATCGGACGCGATTATAACATCGTAAATATTGAAAAACTGAGTATACTGACTAATCAGGGTCTTACTATTTCAGCCGATTATATACAGGGTGCAAATATATGGAAACCATACTCATTACGGGAGCTTCTTCAGGTATCGGGAGAGCCTTAGCGATTCATCTTGCAGAAAAAGGGTATCAGATAGTCATAGTCGCCAGAAACTTGAATCGGTTAGAAGAAACGGTACAGCAGGGACCTGCTGCGGCTCGCAACATCCATCCCTATGTGATGGATGTGAGTGATTTTGATAGCGTCAATAAAACAGCGAATCTGATATTGGAGGAATGGGGGCATATTGATGTTCTAGTAAACAACGCGGGATATGGATTGAAAGGACCTTTGGAATTTTTGGAGGCACGAGAAATTCAAGAACAATTTCAGACCAACGTTTTTGGTTTGATGGAATTGACTAGGTTATTTATCCCAGAAATGAGGAAACGCAATAGGGGGAAAATTATCAATGTCAGTTCCGTTTTAGGTAGAATGCCACTTCCATTCAATGGGGCTTATTCGGCGAGTAAATTTGCTCTTGAAGGTCTATCTGAAAATTTGCGACTAGAGCTTGCCCCTTTCGGTATATCAGTATCAATAATTGAGCCGGGTTATATTGATACCGAGTTTGCCACCAATCAAACAAAAGGTATTCGTTTGGAGGAGACTAAATCCCCATACAAGTTTTATCAGCATAAGTCTCTACGTCGTCAAAATACTTTCAGGAGGCCGGCCAAGGCAGATAAGGTAGCCGTTACTATCGCCAAGGCAATTGAATCCAAATCCCCCAAACTAAGGTATTTGGTTGGGGTGGATGCTCATTATGCAATGTTTTTGAAAAGTATTATGCCGGATCGGTTATTCAACTACATTCTAGGAAGAGTGCTGACTTAGGAGAATGTAAGGGCGTTAAGTACATCGTCGCTACATTTCCCTAGGATTATTCGGCCTGAGCCATAACGTCTATTAGTTCTTGAACAGCTGCTGCAGATCGTTTCAATTCACTATGTTCTTCTTCGTTAAGTTTAAGTTCAACAATTTCCTCGGCTCCACCAGATCCTAGTTTCACCGGAACCCCGACGTACAAGTTGTTTATGCCATAATGGCCTTGCAGATATGCAGTACACGGGAGTATCTCTTTTTTATCAAAAAGTATAGCTTCCACCATCTGCAGGATTGATGCTGAAGGTGCATAGTAGGCGCTACCAGTTTTGAGTAAATTGACTATTTCTGCGCCCCCATCCCGAGCTCTTTGGACTATCTCTTCGAGTCTTTGTGGCTCAATCAATTGGCTGACTGGAGTTCCTGCCACGTTGGTACTCTCCACCACTGGGACCATAGTGTCTCCGTGGCCGCCTAGGACGTAGGCAGAGACAGAATCCACAGAGACGTTAAGTTCTTGCGCAAGAAAGCTTCGGTAACGGGCGGTGTCCAATATACCCGCCATTCCAACAACCCTCTCGGAAGGGAACCCACTGATTTTCAGTGCCTGCTGCGCCATAGCGTCCAGAGGATTAGTAACAATAACGTGAATGCTATCAGGAGAATATTTAGAGGTTTCCGAGACGACGCTTGATACAATTTTCTGATTGGTTAGGAGTAGGTCATCTCTGCTCATTCCTGGTTTTCTCGCTATTCCTGACGTCACGACCACGACATCCGAGTCGGCGGTTTCTTCGTATGTGTTAGTACCCAAAATTTGGGCATCGGAACCCAGAATAGGCCCTGATTCGAGCATGTCGAGAGCTTTGCCCTGAGGCAATCCATCTACAATGTCAACTAGCACAACATCTGCATAACCGCGATCAAAAATCCTTTGGGCTGCTGTTGCTCCCACATTTCCAGCACCAACGATTGTTACTTTGCTTCTCATATTTCCCCTTTCCTTGGATCAACTTATTATTGAAACGTTGTTATTCAATGCTATTAATAACATACACTAGCGGATATGAAAGAGTGAATACTGGATATCTTTGACTAGGGACCAGAGCGGCTAGGATATGACGATTAGTACATCACCCTTAACGACAGTTGCGCCTTCATCCACCTGCAGTTTCTGGACCGTGCCCGTGGCGGGAGAGGGTAAAGTATTTTCCATTTTCATAGCTTCCAGTATTGCCACAGGTTCTCCAGCTTTGACTTCATCCCCTTCTTCAACTAAATACCTCAGCAAAATTCCGGGCATAGGGGAGACAAGAGTTTCTCCACTATTTGAGACTGAATCTTCAGAGTCTTGTCCATGAAAATCCGGTGCAACTTCCTCTTGGATAAGCCCTCTCGGCTGACTAACCAAAGGGGCTATTTGATGAACAGACCCATCTGCTGGATCAACTTCGACTTTGAAATATTCATTTTCTACGTAAACGTTGAAAGTTTTCGTTAAATGACTTTTTGGAGGGTATTCATCTCTAGGCTGATCGTTTTCAACTACAGGTTTAGAATCAAATTCCGCTTTCATTTCCTCAGGCATCTGGTCGAGACCGTGTTTGATCCTGAGGAATTTCAAACCAGTGGTAGGGTAGAGAGCATAGATTAGTACGTCATCTCTATCGTCTGTGATGTTAGATATCTCTGACTTTGCAGCTTCAATCTCAGGATCTAATAGATTTGCAGGGCGCTCGTGGATCGGAGGACTCTCTTTCTCGTAATCTTTCAGTATTGTTTTGGCGATTTCAGGATCAATATCTGAGGGAGGCCTGCCATACATTCCATGAGCATATTCTTTGACTTGCCCAGAGATCATTTCGTATCTTCCGAACAATACGTTGCTAACTGACTGAGAGCCAATCATTTGACTCATGGGAGTTACTAAGGGCGGATATCCAAGTTCTTTCCTGGTCTTGGGAATTTCTTTCAAAACTTCATCTAATTTGTCTATAGCGCCTGCTTCCCGAAGCTGTGACAGTAAATTACTAGCCATACCACCAGGTATCTGGTGGCTCAGTACTTTTGCATCTATAACCGCTGCTTTTGGGCTTTCCAAATGGTGCCTGTACTTCGGAAGGATCGTTTCGAGTTGATCTCCCAATTGAAGGAGTTGTTCCAAGTCCAGTCCAGGGTCATACGGAGTTCCGCTAAGTGTGACAACCAAAGGTTCAACTGCAGGTTGAGAGGTACGTAAGGCCAGGGGAGCAAGAGATGTATCAACCACGTCTAAACCAGCTTCTATAGCTTTTAATACACTCATGGATGCCATGCCACTCGTATAGTGTGAGTGTAATTGAAGTGGTACAGAGATTTTGTCTTTAAGGCCCTTTACAAGATCAAAGGCATCGTATGGCGCTAGTAGTCCTGCCATGTCTTTAATACATATACTGTCGGCCCCCATGGATTCAAACAACTCAGCTTTTGAGAGATAGTAATCCAAACTGTAGATTGGCCCACCCATTCTTCCGGATTCGGTAACTGAATAGCAAAGGGTCATCTGAAGATGCTTTCCGGTGTTTTTAACAGATTCAGCAGCTTTACTAAGATTCCACTCGTCGTTTAAGGCATCGAAGACCCTGAAAATATCTATACCGTTTTCTGATGACCTCTCTACGAACTCTTGCACTACATCGTCAGCATAAGCTCTGTATCCCACTAAAGATTGGCCTCTTAGAAGCATTGAAAGTGGTGTATTAGGCATCAAATTTTTGAATTTCCTGAGGCGATCCCAGGGATCTTCGCCAAGAAAACGTGTAGCTACGTCAAACGTGGCTCCTCCCCAAACTTCCATGGAATGAAAGCCTATTTGATCCATCGCAGCTGCCATCGGCTCCATATCTTCCATTCTCAGTCGCGTGGCAAGTAAGCTCTGATGACCGTCTCTGAAAGTAGTGTCTGTTATTTTTATAGGGCTTTGAGTCATTTAATGATCCAGTTAAGTGTTATATGTTGCTTTTCTATTCCAGCCCATTGACTTTCTTGTGAATGCTAGAGGCACAGAGGCCATTCCAGATACTTTCCAAGGAGATAGAGAGAGTGAAGTTCTACACGGTGGCCTGATTTCCTCAGCCAAGTATGCCTGTATGGCAGCGACGATGGCAGCAACCTGAAATTCTGTTGGCTTGAGACCTGTGGTTTGCATAAAGGATGATGTTCTTGAATTGGTCACAGAGGTATGCTTCCATGCTTTTTGGGAGGCAGAGTTTCTCTCTTGTTTTCTAACATACGTAGAGCTTTTATTATTTTGATCCTGGTTTTAGAAGGCTCAATTACATCATCAATGTAACCTCTACTAGCAGCGATATAGGGGTTCATGAGGTTATTTTCATATTCCCTAACCAGCTCTTTTCGCTTTTCTTCGGTATCCTCGGCATCACTGATGGCGGACCGGTGGATGATGTTAACCGCACCTTCCGCTCCCATTACTGCCACCTGCCCAGTCGGCCATGAGTAATTCACGTCACCCCTCAGGCTTTTGCTACTCATTACTATGTAGGCGCCCCCATATGCTTTACGGGTGAGAACGCTTATTTTCGGAACTGTAGCTTCGGCATAGGCAAATATTAGTTTCGCACCGTGTCTTATTATTCCGCTATGTTCCTGGGATGTACCAGGCAAGAACCCTGGTACATCTATAAAAGTTATGATTGGGATGTTGAAAGCGTCACAGAATCTGACAAAGCGTGCGGCTTTTACGGAAGCATCTATATCTAAAACTCCTGCGAATTGATTCGGCTGCTGAGCCACTATTCCGACAGTATTTCCATCCATTCTTGAAAATCCTACGAGAACGTTGCCTGCAAAATTTTGATGAACCTGCATAAAGTTTCTCGAGTCCACCACCGCTTCAATTACTTCAAGCATGTTGTAAGGGTGGTTGGAGTTATCTGGAATAATGGTATTAAGTGACTCATCATCCCGTTCAGGATCGTCTGCGGAGGCCACTGGAATGGAATTTTCCATGTTGTTTTGAGGCAGAAAACTAAGTAGTTCTCTTACTCGTAAGATGCAATTATTCTCGTTGTCATCCAGAAAATGGGCGACACCACTTTTTGTTGTATGAGCTTCCGCTCCACCGAGTTGCTCATGGGATACTTCCTCCCCAGTGACGGACTTTATGACATCAGGGCCTGTTATATACATCTGGCCGACACCCTTCACCATAAATATGAAGTCTGTTAGGGCAGGGGAGTAGGTTGCACCACCTGCTGCAGGCCCGAGAATCACTGATATTTGCGGAACGACCCCCGACGCTAACACGTTTCGATTGAATATCTCACCGTACCCTGCGAGGCTGTCGATTCCTTCCTGAATACGTGCACCCCCTGAATCAATAAGGCCTACAATGGGGGCACCGTTATCCATGGCCTTATCCATCACCTTACATATCTTATTGGCAACTACTTCGGAGAGTGATCCCCCAATAACCGTAAAATCTTGAGAGTAAGCGAATGTAAGTCTTCCGTTTACTGTACCGTATCCAGTGACCACAGCGTCACCAAGGTACTGTTGCTTGTCGAGACCGAAATTTGTGGAGCGATGGACTACAAAAGGATCAAGTTCCTCAAAGGACCCGGGATCTAGGAGAAGATTTAACCGTTCTCTTGCCGTAAGTTTTCCACGCTTATGTTGGGCTTCGATTCTTCGAGACCCACCTCCCTGAAGGCTTTTTTCTCGGAGTTGTAACAGTTCATCCCTTTTTTGTTCGGTTGGCCCTTGAGATGTCATTAAAATTCTCCAAATTTTTGCGTCACATCTCATCCAAACTATCAGATAATGGGGAGGTGTTACAAGGAATCTATATCCTATGTGATATGGGTTTATACAAGTCTATAACTAAGTGTGTCAGGGAGAATGTATTTTGTTGTGGGGATATAAAACATATGTAATGGGTATATTGAATACAACTCCGGATTCTTTTTCTGGCGACGGTACAGGATTAAATGTGCGTCACGCGGTGGAAAAAGGCATTGAATTTGTAAGAGAGGGGGCAAATATTCTTGACGTAGGGGGTATGTCTACGAGGCCGGCATCCATGTATGGATCTGTCGATATGGTGTCTGAGGAAGAGGAAATCTCGAGAGTACTACCTGTTATAAAGCTATTAGCGTCTGAAGTTAATGTGCCCATTAGCATTGATACTTACAGATCTTCAGTAGCCTCGGTTGCTCTGTCAGAAGGGGCGACAATCGTCAACGATATATGGGGATTTAAGAAAGATCCTCGGATGGCCTCTGTCGTAGCAGAAACTGGAGCACATATTGTGCTTATGCACAACACAGATGATCCTGAGTATGACGACGTTGTGTCTGACGTGATAGCCGATCTAATGAATACCGTTGCAAAGGCAATTAGTTGTGGAGTAGACCCCTCTAAAATTATTATTGACCCAGGTATAGGATTTGCAAAGAATTCCGAACAGAATCTGGAGATAATCAGGCGTTTAGGTGAATTTAAAAAATTAGGTCATCCGATTCTGATCGGAACCTCCAGGAAATCTACCATAGGGATGGTTTTAGACCTTCCCGTAGATCAAAGGCTCGAAGGGACTGCTGCAACTGTAGCCCTGTCCATAGCAAATGGAGCTGATGTTATACGAGTTCATGACGTAAAAGAGATGTCACGAGTTGCTGCTATGACGGATGCAATTGTGAGAGGTTGGAACCGCTAGGTGTTATGAGACTAAATGGAGAAGTATATATTGGGTTAGGCTCCAACCTCGGAGACTCTGTTGAAAATTTGCAGTCGGCTATATCATCAATTGCACAGCTATCAGATTTTCTGGTTTCTTCAAGCGTTTATGTATCCTCGGCTGCTGGATTCACAACCCAACCCAAATTTTTTAATGCGGCCTGTAGGATTGGAACCACTTTAAATCCGTTCGAGTTGTTGCATGCTCTTTTAGGGATTGAAAATCAGTTGGGGAGAAGCAGAACATTTGTAAATTCCCCACGGCGAATAGACTTGGATATTCTTCTATGGGGTGATTTGAGAATCGAAGCACCCCATCTCAAAATTCCTCACCCACGTCTACACGAACGTGGCTTTGCTCTTGCTCCGCTGCTGGAAATTGATCCCTCATTGGTTCATCCATCCTACGCTGTCGCGTTGAAGGATTTTTATGAACAACTACCAGAGGCTGAAAAACCTTTTATCCTGGAGGTATGAGGATGACAAAGTACATTTAAGGTGTTTTCGAGTCGGCATCAAGAAAATTTGGAACCCCACCTTGAATAGTGAAAAAGAGCCCACACGTCTCGCAAATTAACCGCCCATTAATTATCTCTGTTGTATCTTTTTCAGCAGATTCAATTTTCAAATCTCCTTTACACTCGGGGCAAGCCAATATATCTAAAATTTCCTTATTCATCACCTTATAACCATCCGGTTTTATTTGCGTTACTGCCCAACAGTAACTTCATACATTGATCTCAGCAAACTTGAAAGTAGATAAACTATCAGCCCTAAAACAATAACCAGGTTATAACCGGCTATCAGTTGCAATATGTTCCGCTTGGGGTCTTTGGGGAAATTTTGGATTGATCTATAATTCCATGCCGTTTGCCTTTTGGCTCTTATCAGATAAAACATGACAGCGATCAGTGATAGTTTGATTCCCAGTACTATCAGATAGCTCACTCCTAATGTTCCTGGGGTTAGTCGATCAAATGTCATTACAGCTCCAGTTGCTAGTAAAACGAAGAGACATGTGTCAACTAGCGATCGGAACTCCAAAGATATATTTTCGTTGATCCTATGGTCACTAGACTGGTTTTTTTTGACCGCCGGCCTTAGTACTATAAGCCAGAATATTCCGCCTCCAATCCAGGCCGAAGCGGATACAAAATGTGCCCATCTTACGGCTATATGAAACCACGATGCCAATTCCAAATTAAGCTCACTTAATCCGTACTAAAGTGTCTAAAATCTTCTTCAGCTGTTCTGATTTTATTTCTCCTTGCCAACTCTTGAAAATCTGTCTTTCTGAGTCAACGAATATGGTAGTGGGAAACCCCGTGACACCATAATTTACAGCTATAGAACCGTCTTCGTCCGGACCTACAGCGTAGCCTATGGCCGCCTCCCTTACAAAATCACTTCCATCAGACACAGAATCTAAACCAATCATCTGCACACCAACTACATCAACCTGGTCCTTATATAACCGATAGACTGAGTCAATATCTGGCATCTCTTTAACGCATGGCGGGCATGAAGGGAACCAAAAGTTGATAACTGTTGGTTTCTCGGAGTTGCTGTCAAGTTCAAATAAATTCCCTTTTTCATAAAATTCGGTTTCGTATGTGGTGATGGTGAAAAATGGAGCTTTTGATTCTAGAATCTGAGGTTGGCAACCAACAGTGAAGAAAAAAATAAAAGCGGTCGCCGGTAAAAAACTATATGTAAGGCAGTAATTAAAAATACGCAACGTTGTAGAGGTCATAAAATCCGAGCTTAAAGTGTATTTGATTGGGGATGTTCGGATATTAATAATTTGCCCTTATTGAGTAATCTCTCTCTTTTTTCACCTATAACCCCTCTTTCCGACAGGTAGGTTTCCAAAGCTTCTAGGGGTTCAATTTTTTCGGAAAGATTCTTTCCTAGACGATTTCTTGATTCGGATATCAAGTTTTTCCGAATTGTTGCTACAAAGTGACTTTCTTCTAGGGAATATCTTATTAATTTTTCATCAATATCTTGGTATTTTGAGGCTGGAGTATCGATCAAAACTTGGACTATGGCTTCTTGCACATCGTAATGAGTGATTTCATTAATGACGGTTTGCGTAGGGTTCGGGTCACTATCGCTTATAGTTGATCTTATAGTTAAGAACTTTCTGGCGTTAACTTCAACGAATTTATAGGATCGTTCCCTTTTGCCAGGGGATTCAGTTGGATCTATGTCTATTACACAAAACCCTTTCGTGTCTTTTTCTTCTCCAAAATCGATTCGCTGTAGGCTCCCTGGATAAACAACACGAGGGGAAACATTTAGTTCCTGATGTCTGTGTATGTGTCCTAACGCTACGTAGTCGAACTGTGGTAGTGCTATGGAACTTTTTAGAAGTACGTAATCTTTTCCCAACATCATTGATATTTCTGAACTAGTTTTGGCTGAATCTACAGAAAGGTGGCCTGATAAAACTGCTGGTATCGATGGGTCTAGGGACTCTGCATTGGCCTGAATTGCCTGGGTCAGAAGAGTTTCTATCGTTTCATTTAATTTGGAGGGATCATTTTCGCCGATTCCCAATGATGACATGAATTGCCCTTTTCTTATCCAAGGAACCGACACGATCTGTAGAGGTCCGCTACGCGTTTCTACCAAGTGTGTTTTAAGGGTGTCACCAGTGTGAACATTTCCTACCCCCAACGTCGGAAAAATATCGAGTGCAGTGGCAGGGCCTGGAATATTAGGGGCATCGTGATTTCCAGCTAAAAGAAACACCTGTATACCGTTCGTGGCTAATCTTGATATACGGGCAGCAAATTCTCTTTGATGAGTCTGGTTGGGATTGCGGCTTTTGTATGCATCACCACAAAATAGAATTATATCGGCCTGATTAGAGATAGAGTAGTCGACAACCTCGTCCAAGGTATTTAAAAAATCCTGGAGCCGACTTGACGTTTTCGTTAATGGATCTGGACGACCATAATTTTCCACCCCAATGTGTACATCAGCTGTGTGTACGATTAACATCTATCGAAATCCCCCTCAGTCGCCAATCAGTAGGCTAGAAATCTCCTGTGCCAAGTTTGTTATAGAGACTCTCTTTTGATCCATTGAGTCTCGTTCTCTAATGGTGACACAACCATCATCTAAAGAATCAAAATCAACTGTCACACACAATGGGGTACCAATCTCATCCTGTCTCCGGTATCGTCGACCGATACTTTGGGCATCGTCAAATTGGACATTCCCTTCGATTAGACGGTTTTTTCGAATATCATCGTAAACCGACTTCGCCAGTGGGGCGAGTCTTTCATTTCGGCTCAAGGGTAAAACGGCAACTTTTACTGGTGCAACAGATGGATCCAATTTTAATAGCACCCTGGTTTCGGTTTTACCAGATGCTGTAGTTGTCTCTTCCTCAGTATAGGCATCAACTAAAAGGGTCATAACAGCTCTATCCACTCCGAGCGAAGGTTCTATTACGTAAGGAATTACATGTTGGCCAGAGACTTCGTCAAAATATGTCAATTTCTCCCCGCTCATTGCCATATGAGCCTTAAGGTCAAAATCTGTTCTGTTGGCGATGCCCTGGATTTCTCCCCATCCCCACGGGAAGTTATATTCAATATCGTACGTAGCTTTAGCGTAATGTGAAAGTTCTTCATCTTCATGTTTTCTTAATCTGAGATTTTCAGGTTTAACACCAATGTTGGTGTACCAGTCCATACAGTCCTGCATCCATTTCTGGTGAACTTTTTCATCTTCGCCAGGCATAACGAAGTATTCAATCTCCATCATTTCAAACTCTCTTGTTCTGAAGATGAAGTTTCCGGTGGTTATCTCGTTTCTGAACGATTTACCTACCTGCGCTATGCCAAAAGGCAGTTTCTTTCTCGTTGAAGTGACAACATTATTGAAGTTTACGAATATTCCCTGGGCAGTCTCAGGTCGTAAATAAACTATCGCTGCTTCTTCTTCAACTGGTCCCATGTGAGTTTTGAACATTAGGTGAAAAAGTCTTGGGTCTGATAATTTTCCTCCACAGTCGGGGCAAGTGACTGAGTCAATATGGTCTTCCCTGAACCTTTTGTTGCAATCGGAGCACTCTACAAGTGGATCTGTGAAATTCTCTAGATGTCCGCTTGCTCTCCAAGTATCAGGATGCATCAGTATGGCAGCGTCTAACCCGACCATGTCGTCCCGTTCCCAGACCATGGTTTTCCACCACGAGTCTTTCACGTTTCGTTTAAGTTCTACCCCAAGAGGGCCATAATCCCAGGTGCTTGCTAGGCCACCATAAATTTCACTGCTTTGAAAGACAAAGCCTCTCCTTTTACAGAGAGAGGTTAGTTTTTCGATATCGATTGCAGACGTATTTTCTGGCATATTGGACTCCGGGGAGTTATTCAGGGTTAGAGAAAATTGTAGCAGATTATTAACTGTAGATAGCTTTGACATTATCTTTTACAAAAGGTTGTTTTAGTAAGGTTTTAAAGTAGAATCAACGACGGTATTTTAAGGAAGTATGAATATGGGAAACGGAGCTTGATTATGAAAATTATTTTGGCGGGGATTGAATATGTAGGTACAACGACGTTGGCTAATATGCTCTCGAACTGGAAAAAGAAGACGACCGGAGAACCATTTTATATGGATCTTATACACGACCACTCAAAACTTCCTCATACATCAGGTCATCCTGATGACACGACTCTTGAAGAACAAGAACAGATTCTGGCTCTCTCTCCTAAGCTAAAAGAGATGTACCACCGATACGGGATGTACTATCACATACATCATTACGCTCAGGAGGATGATTTGACTGTAGGTTTCCATATAGAGGAATCGATTTATGCGCGTCGCTACTATAACTATGGTTTACCTGGCGATCAATTTGATAGAGAAAAGGTGTTTGAACAAGTTGAGACTCGAATAAAGCAGGTTACTTCTGACCCGATAATTATTGTTCATATGACAGCTACCCCCTCAATACTTGCAGAGCGAATGAAAGAGCTATCAAATCATCCAGCACATTTGAATAGTCCTTTGACTCAGGCGGATATTCCCGAAGTGCTCGCTGAGTACGAAAGATTGGTTGAAAAATCTTCAATAGGCCCTGTCATTAAAGTCGACACATCAAAAAAAAATCCGAATCAAATACTGGAGAAAGTTACATCGTCACTCGAGCCATATTTCACGAATAGTGACAGAGAGAGAATAGCTGCTTTCAAAGGCTGAAAAACCCCACACGTAACTAATACAGCAACCGTTGGCAACCGGATCAATATTGGATACCCGCAGCATGCCTTGAAAGACAGCTATATCTTCTTAGCATTACCCCAATAATCCCAATAGGTTACTTCTTCCACAGCCTGTCTTTTTGGCTGCGACCATTTACCCTTTTCAGGATATCCCAACGGTATTAAAGCCATAGTAGTGGCGTCGTCAGGTATCCCAAGCAGATGCTTTACGTCTTCCTCGTGGCCGGCATATAGAGTAGTGAGTGTGGAACCAATGCCAAAGGCTCTTGCAGCAAGCATCAGATTTTGTACTGCTCCATAAATTGAGGAACCTGCTCTCGGGTTGCCCGAGTTACTCGTATTACGAAGCGTCCCGATGATCCAGACAGGAGCTTCTTGGATATGATTGGCAAGATATTCAGCGCTCAGGTAATTCCTTGGACCTAAAGTATCTGAGGAATCTGATCGGTCCATTATTGCCTGCCTACGGTTTCCGTAAGCTAGATGCCAGCCTTCTCGGTACCATTCAGATATCTGATCTTTCTTTTTCTGATCTTTTAGGACCATCCAATTCCATCCCTGGCTATTTCCTCCCGAGGGGGCTCTGATAGCGGCATCTAGAAGTTCCCATATTATTGTGTCCGGTATCTTTTTTTTGGAAAGATATCTTCTTGCTGGAGTTGAGTGCAACGCCTCAAGGACATTGAGTGTGGTTGATGTTTGATCAGTCATATTTATAGTTCCCTATAACTTAAGTGGGTTTATCTTGATTTCAGGGCGATAATTTCGGTTTTACTTGAGTACAGAATAATCGCAACGATTCCTCCACAATAGCTTCGGGGATGTCCTCTCCTGCGTTGAATTCTGCCGCTATACTGTCTAAACCGAGTTCCTCAATCATTCTACCCAGTTGGGCTGCAACTGTTTCCGGATCTCCTACCGCAACTTTTTCACCCTGGATATTTTCCCAGCGAATTTCTGAAAGGCGACTACTTCTCTCAGACCTTTCTACACCTGAATCCGCGGTTTCTTTTCCCACTGATGATCCAAGTTGTGACCCCAAACGATGGAACTGCTTCATAAAACTCATCTCAGAATTCTCTAAGGCTTTTTCGGTGGTTTTTGATACATGAACAGGGACCCGCAATGACACACTTCCACTGGTGTGTCCATTTTTGTCTAGCGCTTCACGATAGGTTTTTACTTGCTGAGATACATCAGCAAGAGATAATCCTCTAACTCCAACGAAAATAGGCATCCCCATTTCGCCTAGTAGGGGGAAAGTTTCGGAAGTTGTGGCAGCCACTCTCATGGGAGGATGTGGCTTTTGAAATGGTTTGGGTGTAAGGCATACATCTTCATATTGGTGAAATTTACCGGAATATGAAAACTTTTCTTGGGTGAAAGCCTCTCTGATTATATTTAGGGATTCGAAGAATCTCTCCCTGCTCTCTCCATATGAAATGTTATATCCTTCGTATGCTCCCGGTAACCCACTCCGGCCAATGCCGAATTGGAATCTTCCTTTGCTTAGATGATCCAGCGTAGCAACTTCCTCTGCTATTCGGAGGGGATTACCGAGTGGGAGTACCTGTACGGCTGTACCAATACTAATTCGTTCTGTTTTACCGGATACAGCAGCAGCCACTATTAGTGGAGCAGATAAAACAGACCTTGAAGGATTGAAGTGGCTTTCGGCTAGCCATACAGTATCTAGTCCAAGTTTTTCTGCTAAATCTATGTGATTGAATGCTTCTTGAAAATCGGCGTTTTGACTGCGGCCTTCTCTTGCATGGAATTCCATAAATGAACCGAATTCCATAATTCCCCCTTTTGTTTGTTACTTTGTGATCTAGTGCAAGAGAGTATGTTGCGTACTCATGGACGTCAAGATGGCAAGGCAAACTTGATCAAAGTCAGACGTTGAATTAACAAGGTAATAAGCATTACTTTATAAAGTTGGGACGGTGCACCTAATTCAGCGGCTCCCTATTTTAGTGCTAAAATTTTTCCTTGCGATTACTGTATTAGACTAAATATTAAATAGAAATATGAGCAGGAGTATTAGGGGATGCCAAGACTAGAAGCATTGGGCGAGACACAGAGAAAGATGTTACTGAATTGGCCTTGCCCAGATAACGACGACACCCCGTGGACTACCATGGGGAAGCCTCTTTCAGAATCTAAGGTGGCCATGGTGACTACTTCCGGTATTCACCTGAGAGGAGATGCTCCATTCAGGAGTTTGAAGGGAGGAGATGCGTCGTATCGGGTTATTCCACGAGATTCTGATCCAGCCGATATTATTCAAAGCCATACTAGTATTGGATTCGATAGAACCACCTCGTACAGAGACATCAACATAACTTTTCCTGTGGATCGACTTGAGGAATTAGTACAGAGTGGCTACATAGGAAAACTATCCGATAATTATTATTCTTACATGGGCGCTATTAACGATGTGGAGGGTTTAATTCAAAATTCGGGCCCAGAGGTGGCGACTAAATTATTATCTGAGGGGGTTGATGTAGTTCTACTTGTGCCTACTTGACCGGCTTGTTCAAACGCCGTGAGCGTGCTTGCCAGGGTTTATGAAGAGCAAGGGCTTGTAACAACTGGGCTCGTTTTAATTGAGGAGCATGCACAGAGGGTTAAACCTCCTCGCATGCTGTCAGTTCCCTTTAACTTTGGGAATACTTTAGGAAGGCCAAATGATCCTGAATATCAGCACGAAATTTTAAGGGCAACCTTCGATTTATTAGATAGAGAAGAGGGACCGGTGCTGGACCGTTTTTCCCCCGATATTGCGCCTGAATTGTTTTCCCAAGGGTCTGGGGTAGCCAGGCAGGACTCGTCTGTAGTTTCTGATCCTAGTCAAGAGATTGACCTAAGGAGACCTTTTTATGAGCGATGGGTTCAACAAAACAATGGGAGAACGGCAGTTGGTCTGAGTACCATTTCTCAGACAGATTTCAAATGGGTGATCAAGTTCCTCCAAAATTTTATAGGAAATAATGAGTTAGATACTTCTATCCGTCCAGAACAATTTAGTGTCGCCCACTTTATTAGGTATTGCGTAGATGACCTTAAGGCGTATTACTTTGAGTCGAAAATGTATGAGGATCCAGATTTATCTATCACTCAATTGCATGATTGGCTCTGGGCTGAAACAGCAGTGGGTTCTCTGATTATGAGATTAGCTGAGAGAATGAGATCCGATAACAATAATGAGGTAAAAGCGGTAGCCTTCGGTATAGCTAGATAGTGTGCGAACTTAAGGACAGCCGGTTACCCAAATGTTCTCTAATAATTCTTTACTAAACGTATGGTTTTTCCATTCAGTGGGTTGTGTTCGTTATTAAGTTTTTAACTATTGAAGGGCTTCAGATCTAAACTTGTAACCACCTTTGCTGTCTTTCTCAATGAGGTACCACGGTAGGTTGAGCGGGAGGTACCACGGTAGGTTGAGCGGGAGGTGCCATGGTAGGTTGAGCGGCAGGTGCTGTTGTTTTTACTGTAGAAGCTTGGGTTGGGGCTATCACGGCAGGAGATGTTTGCTCTCCAGAACAAGCTGACATTAAAAAATTAATGACATAGAAAAAACGACAAAACGCTTCATTGGTTCTCCATATATTGGTTAGTCAAAAGAGCAAAATTCTCTAGAAGAATTAATGTTAATTTAGCAAGTTTACTGCTCTGAATATTTGGTCGAAAATTTTTCGATGTGGATGCAATATTTCAAATCTATCCAAGTTTAAAAACTAAGCAAAGATTTTAACATGGAGTTCTTGATAGGTGGCTAAATTCTTGCGAATTTTTGTAATCCTTTTGTGGTTCCAACCTCTGATATGTAGATATCTCCCTGGTTGTCTATCCAGATACCGTGCGGGAAACCTCTAAAGTTTCCAGCGTCTTCGCCTCGGCTTCCCCAGCGTCCAATGACCTCTCCTTCCAGGGTAGTTATTAAAACAGAACCTACTCCTTCCGCAATGTGCATTATTTCGTCGTCGTCTATAACAGCGTCATTGGGACCTCTAACATCTAGCCACTGATTAATAAAATTGCCATCAGCATCAAAAATTTGGCATCGATTATTTTCACGATCCATAATGTAAACGTTGTTGTTTGAATCCACAGTTACATCATGAGGCAGATTAAATTCCCCTGGTCCCGTTCCGGGATTTCCGGTTGCATTTGGGTTGTCTTCCTTCTTATACAGATTCCAGGCTTCCTGGTTAAATACCGGTTCTCCTTCTCCCCATGAGCATATGAGGTCACCATTATTAGTAAATTTGTGAACTCTGTTTTGCCAGTATCCGTCTGAGACAAATATTTCACCGCTAGCTGACTGAACGGCGCGTGTAGGGGACCTGAAAGGCTCCCCCTGCGGTCCGAGTTCGTCTTTAACACCTATCGACATCAGCAATTCTCCGTCAGAGTTAAAGCGTGTCACGGTGTGGTTCCCTGAGTCGGCATGGAATATTTCGTCCTCAGGACTAATCCATAATCCATGAGGTGTAGCAAAGTATTCTTCACCCCATTGGGTTAGGAAGGTGCCATCTTTGTCGAAGACAACAATGACTCCAGCATTTGGGTTGTTTCCTTCAGTCGTGTATAGCCCTGCATAGGATGTACGAACAGCGACGTAAACATTTCCATTTGACGTGGTTGCGATATCGGATGCAACTCCGTCAATAGGCCACTGCCCCCAGCCTTCGACAAGTTCGTATTGATAGTTACCAGTTCCAAATGTTTTTGTCATATGTAAATCTCCATTGATTTGTTAAGGATTCATACAAATTAAAGGATGACACCTTCACTTTGCAAAGAAGAGATGTCGTCCCATGAATAATCTAGCCGCTCAATTAATATTTCCTCAGTATTTTCCCCCAGAGAAGGGGCCATTTTTTTTGTGTCTACTGGTGTTTTATCAAATGTCAGAGGTAGCTGATGCCACATCGACTCCCCGATTACTGCGTGATCGAAAGGAACTAAGTATTTGTTTTCTAAAACTTGAGGATCATTAGGTAGATCCAACGTTGCCTGAACCCTTTCCCAAATGAGGTCTGACTTAGTAAGAATAGTTTCCCATTCACCCAAGGTTTTTTCTTCAAAAATTTCATCGAGTGTTGATATCACAATATGTTTGTTTTTTTGGCGCGCCTCAGATGTAGAAAACTTCGGGTCTGATTTCAACTCCGGCCTCTCCAAAACGTCACAAAAAATGGGCCAGTATCTCTCTCCTTGGCTCATTGAAAAAGCTATCCATTTCTCGTCTTTAGTTTTATATGTGTTCCATAAGGGATTATTCATGTTACTTCTGTGTTGTCTCTTAAGTTCCTGTCCCTCGAGTAGTCCAATCCCATCCCTCATCATTCCCAACCACATCATGCTACCAAGGTGGGAAGTTTCCACCTTTTGACCCATATTGGTTCTCTCTTTATATACGAGGCCGGCCAGTATCCCATGGCTGAGCATAATGCCTGCAATTTGATCGGCGACACCATGTAGGTTATAGGGGGTTTCGTCTTCGGGCCCGCCCCACCAGAGAGAGCCTGATCGGGCTTCTCCTGTTAAAGCAAAAGCTGGCTTATTGGAGTCATCTCCTTTAGGGCCATATCCGGTTGCAGACCCATATATCAACTGAGGGTTGATCTCCTTAAGTTTTTCCCACCCAAGTCCTAATCTTTCAGCTACCCCTTGTCTAAAGTTCTGTACGAATACGTCTGACTGTTTTACGAGGGCTTGGACAATCTCTTGTCCTTTATCATGCTTCAAGTTGATGGCAATTCCCAATTTTTGGCGGTTTAAAACCTCAAAATAATTCGACGATAGACCATCGTATGCATCACTTCCCACTCCACTAACCTGTCCAAACTGTCTTCCATGATCCCCGTCAAGAGATTCGATTTTTATTACTTCAGCACCTAAGTCTGCCAGCATCATCGTTGAAACTGGGCCGAACTGCCACATTGTCCAGTCGAGAACCTTGATTCCACTTAGGGGTCCCTGGTGGTTTTTTTGCATGGCCAAATATCCCTTCTATCTACCGGAAAATTAACTCCGAAACTAGATCTCCAATAAAGTCAGGGCACAACTCTTTTGGAAATTCGCATGTTACAAAATCTGCTAAAAAGTAATACCAGAAGGTTTGTCACCCTGTCAGATCACTCAACCTCGGCATCACCTTTTCAGCTAGAAGTCTCATGGAGGTTTCGTAATTTTCGCTATCCTCTGAATGATCGAATGTGAGCCAGAGCAGATGTCCAAACCCTCCAACCGTTGAGTACAAGTTCCGGATTTTCTCTGTCACCGTATCTGGAGATCCGACTATCCATAAATTGTCCAGCATATACTCGATAGTAACATCTTCGTTAGACATAGATTCATCATGTTTCATGTATTCAACAAAAGGGTAGGCACCGAATGAAAACAAAGGATGTAGATATTCTCTCCACGCCCTTCCAAGCATGCCGTTTAGAGCGCCCTCTCTGGCTTCTTCATCGGTCTCCGCGACCCATATGTCCCTCACGATTCTCCATTCGCTTCTCGAAGGTGGAGTTTTACCCTTAGACTTTGCTCCTTCTTCAACTGCGTCCCAATGACTTGCGACGTATACCTCGTTGAGACCCAAACTCATTGGAATATAGCCTCTTTCACCGGCCAATTTTAAGGAGTCTGAACCAGGGCTTGCACCAGCGACTCCTATCGGCGGATGGGGTTTCTGGAATGGGGTTATATGTGTTCGAAGGTTGGCAAATGCATAATCTTTCGGATCGGGAATATTAACCTGCCAAAATTTACCTTCATAATTAAAAGATCCGTCCACGTGGTCCCAGAGGCCCAAGATTATATCCAGTGATTCTCTTGTCCTTTCTCTGTGCTCCCCATTTTCCATATCTATTCCAAATAATTCATGGTCGGATTGTAGCCCTCCTGAACCAATCCCGAACATATATCTGCCTTGGGCGAGATGATCCAGATAGGCCACTCTGGATGCCAACTCCACTGGGTGGTGAAAGGGCAGCAGGTGAGCTCCTGTTCCAAGCTTTATTTTCTTGGTTTGCATCAACGCCTGTGCGATAAGGATGTCTGGGGAGGGGACTGGCTCCCAGGGAGCCGTAAAATGTTCTCCTATCCATGCTTCTTCAAGTGAATAGCTGTCAGCAAGTTTGAGGCAATGAAGGTCCCAGTTTTGTGCGTCAATAGGAGCTCTCTCAGGTGGATGTGATGGCATTAAAAAGAGACCTAGTTTCATATTACGCTACCTCACTGGTTATGGGTTTTGCCTATTGTTACTCTATTGCCATCTGGCCTGATGTCAGTGTTAATCTTTCAAAAGATTTCTTGCGATCACCATTCGCTGTATTTCCGATGTGCCTTCATAAATCTCCGTAACCCTAGCGTCCCTAAAATATCTTTCAACAGGTGTTGGGGAAAAATATCCAGCTCCTCCATGTATTTGCAAAGCAGTGTGGGCGGCCTTCATTGCCGTCGTAGATGCAAAGAGCTTCGCCATTGAGGCTTCAGTGTGGTAGGAAAGCCCTGCATCCTTGAGGGATGCCGAATGCATCACCAGCTGGCGAGCCGCTTCCGTATCAGTTGCAATATCAGCGATCATATTTTGTATAGCTTGCTTGTCTGACAGCGGCCCGCCAAATGCTGATCTATTTTTCGCATAATCAACTGCGGCCTCGAGTGATGCTTGGGCTATTCCCACGCTTTGAGCTGCTATTGAAATTCTGCTGGCATTTAGTACTTCCATTGTCTGTCTAAAGCCAAGATTATCTTCATTGATCAGATTAGTGGACGGCACGTGGCAGTTATTGAAAACTACTTCACCTACGGTTGACGCCCTGATTCCCATTTTCCCCTGAAGTTTGTTAACGGTTTTTCCATCAGAGTCACCGTCGACGATGATGGCATCAATTCCCTTGTATCCTAGTTTTCTATCGTGCGTTGCCAAGGTTACAATCACGCCTGCATCTGGTGAGTTACTTATATATGTTTTGGTTCCATTTAGGACCAGGTGGCCATTGGCTGGAACAGCAGTAGTTTGAATTGCGGCAGCGTCGCTCCCTGCTCCTGGTTCTGTCAGTGCAAAGGCGCCTATTTTCTTTCCGGAAACGAGATCGGGTACATATTTGTTTTTTTGGGACTCGTTGCCAAAGTGACTTATGAAATGGGTACAGAGAGTTAAGTGAACTATGTAAATTAGGGAAGTTGCAGCGCACCCTCGAGCTATTTCCTCGGAGACTATGGCAACTTGTTTGGTGGTACCGCCAGCACCACCATATTCTTCGTCTACCATCAGCCCTAAAAGTCCTAAGTCAGCGATATCTATAAAATTGTCATGAGGAAATTCTTCTAACTCATCGTGTTTGGCGGCCCTAGGTGCGAGAACCTGATCTGAAAATTCTCTTACAGTGTTCCTAAGTAATAGTTCTTCTTCGGACAGAAGACTCGTAGTCATACTTTCTCCACTCCCTTCCAAAATGTTTGTGAATCAGAAGTCTGTGTGCACCGTATTACACGTTTCCGAGCAGCTGAATCTCACCTTTCAGCTCTAAAGTTGTCCCTTGACGTTAAACTTATCCCAAGGAATCTGACGCACCCTCATAAGTCTGGCCAATAGTACGCATATTTCTTTTGCAATGCCACTCAGTTAAATGGGGAATATTGCATTACACTGGGAATCACGTAATTGTGCGTATAGAAATCTCTATATAGCTTTTGACTTCCTTAAAATGGAATAATAAGCCTGATATACAAGTATTTTTTGTTGATTTGATGGAGGATATTTCACATGGTTAGGGTTGGATCTGACGAAAGATCATTTACAGTAGATTCCAATTGGGAAAAATTACCATCTGGTTGGGAAGCGCCTATGGCGGCAGTGGCGGTGGATTCGAGAGATAGGGTTTATGGTTTTAACAGAGGCCCCAATAAGGTGATCATTTTTGACAAGGAAGGCAATTACTTGGATCACTGGGAGGATTCTGATTTTATATTTCCTCATGCTATATACGCAGATCATACAGACAACATATGGATAGTTGACAGAGATGCTGGGCAGGTTCTGAAATACACACCAGAGGGTGAACTGTTGTTGTCCATTGGTGAAAAGGGTTACCGATCCGATACTGGTGCCGATAACTCAGTGTTCACTTCCGACGGTTTCAAAGATGTAACTCATGCTGGGGAACCATTCAATTTGCCCGCCGGGGTGGCAGTAGCACCATCAGGAGACGTGTTTGTCGCCGATGGATATGCTAATTGTCGAGTACATCGGTTTGATTCCCACGGGAATCATATTTTGTCGTGGGGAGAGCCTGGTCATGGAGAGGGACAGTTTATGTTGCCGCATGGCGTTTCTATAGCTTCTGATGGAACGGTCTTAGTATCAGACAGGGAAAACGATAGGATACAAGCCTTTGATCAAACAGGAAATTTTTTGTCTGAATGGGCTACAGACCTTATTGGTCCAGCTTTGGTATGGCAGGATTCAGTTGGGCAAGGATTTGTTCCTGAACATAACGGGGGTAATTTTAGTGTTTTGTCGTCTGAAGGGGGTCGAATCGCTCGTTGGGGGGGCGAACAATATATTTCTTGCCATGGAGCTGCCGGGGATTCTGAAGGCGGGATCTATTTTGTCCAACCGGTTACAGGCCTGATCGGTCGCCATATAGTGAAATATATTCCTGAGTAGATCGTTTAAGTATAGTTGCTTCTCAGGTTTTACGACCAAATTGAATATGGCA
>Ga0066367_1000006_pt1 | contig 28043 bp, 22 predicted proteins | sample Knorr_S7_td_AAIW_FD_77335 | JGI IMG/M metagenome (GOLD analysis project Ga0066367, IMG submission 77335) | Marine microbial communities from Southern Atlantic Ocean transect - Knorr_S7_td_AAIW_ad_750m_LV_A | ecosystem: Environmental > Aquatic > Marine > Oceanic | place: Atlantic Ocean...
AACAGACGGGTGCTAGCGCCCTCTTGCAGACCGTGCTCTTCCAGGTTACGGATCTTCTCGCCCAGTTTGGCCAGCGCATCGGCATGTTCCTTGGAGCAGCCGCTCTCGCGCTGGATGATCTCCGTCTCGATATCGGCCGGGGGATAATAGAACTCGATGGAGATGAACCGCTGGCGAGTGCTGTGTTTCAGGTCTTTGAGGGCGCTCTGGTATCCGGGGTTATAGGAAACGCAGAGCAGGAACCGGTCGTCCGCCTCAACGATGGAACCGGTCTTCTCTATCGGCAAGATGCGGCGGTGGTCGGTCAGGGGGTGAATCAGCACAGTCGTGTCTTTCCGGGCTTCCACAACCTCATCGAGGTAGAGGATGGCGCCGTTCTTGACTGCCCGGGTCATGGGGCCGTCGATCCAGCGGGTTCCATTGGCATCCAGCAGATACCGGCCAACCAAGTCGCTGGCTGTAAGGTCCTCATGACAGGCGATGGTCACCAACGGTACGCGAACCTCGCCTTCTTTCAATTCATCTTCCTTTCCGCCTTTCTCCGTGATCGTAGCCATAGGGCGACCCAATTGCCAGGCCATGAACTCCACGAACCTAGTTTTGCCGCAGCCCGTCGGCCCCTTCAACAGAACCGGGATGTGCTGCCGGTAAGCGGCGGTGAATAACTCGATCTCATCGCCGATCGGCCGGTAGTAAGGTTCATCCCTAACCAGGAATTCCTCAATCGCATACTCTTTGAAATGTGCCTCTGTCTCTGGAGCTGCTTCAACCATTATTTTTCCGGTCCTTTTATGTCTCTGTCTATACCATTAGACCGCTATCCTGCGGTCCCACAACTCTTCGATGGCATTTTTCAGTCCCGCCATGTCACTTGAGTTGTCAATAACGACGTCCGATCTTTCCAGCCGCTCTGCGCGGTCCATCTGGGAGTGTATCCGCTTGCTCGCTTCCTCTTCCGACATACCGTTGCGCTGCTTGAGCCGCTCGATGACGATCTGTTCCGAAGAATCGGTGACCCACACCTCTTCCACCAGGGAGTCCCATCCGGCCTCGAATAACAGGGCCGCCTCCACCACTACCACATCCACTCCTTGGCTGCGCAGGACCTCGATCTTGTCCGCAACCATCCGCGCCATTCGCGGATGCATGATCTGGTTCAACTTTTCCAGTTGACCGGGATCTGAGAACACTATGGCCCCCAATTTTTCCCGGTCGATCTCGCCGTCTTCTTGCAAGATACCGTCGCCGAACGTGGCAACTACATGTTCCCAGGCTTCTGTGTTGGGGGTATAAGCCTCATGACCCACCTGGTCGGCATTGATAAGCGAGGCTCCCAACTCCTCCAAATGACGAGCAGCTTCACTCTTGCCGGTGCCGATGCTACCCGTTAACCCGATTACCAACATCACTCGTTATACCCGCCCTTTCGTACGGTCCGTTCTGAGCAGATCTTTCCGAGATACCCATTAGGGATACCGTTGGGACAAGTTCCCATTAGCCTGGGGCACATCGGGCCATTCTAACAACGCGGTTGCAGCTGGTCAACATAAATCGTGAGGGCTACCCATCAATAATTTATGAGATCACCTGGGAGACCAACCGGCTCGCCCGCGAATGCCCGCCGGCCAAATCCGTTTTTATTATTTAAGGAATCTCCGGCGCTGCACTATTCGCCGTTTCCCAGCCCGGTGCATGAACTCAGTATTCCTCTATGTCCATCCGTCCCCAACGGGACTCATAAGTTGACTGCAGGCCGGTGAACAACGTTTCGTACTCGGGCGTGTCTATCGGAGTGGTGGTCATTATCACCGCGTCTTCCCGGTTGTCGGAGTAATACGCCTTGCGGATGCCCACCGATTTGAAGCTGTATTTCTGGTACAGACGATGAGCGATGAAGTTGGAGACTCGCGCCTCAAGGGTCATCACCTTGGAGCCGTATTCGATAGCAGCTTTGAGGGAGCCGATGAGTAGCAATTCTCCCACGCCCCGACCACGCAGGGTTTCTTTCACCGCGATCTCGGTGATGTGGGCCTCCTCACCTTGGTACCAAACACTAACGTAGCCGGCGATGTTGAATACGTCATCCACGTTGTCAGGCTCGTCGTTGGAGGAAAAGCCGAATCGTCCCAGCATCCGAGACCAGAGCCTGGGGGGACGAGGTTCCTCTTCTTGGGCCGATCTGTCGGAATCGATCTCGGCCAAGATCTCTTCGGACGAAACTTCTTCGTCGAAACACGCCACCAGATAATTGGCGCGTTTGTTGTTTAAATCGCGCTTGAAAGACGAACTGACCCAGAGGGGTGAAAAGGCTTCTTTCTCGATGGCGACGACCTGGTCGATATCATCTACGCGAAGCCTTCGGATACTTACTGGTAAAGATTCTTGCAATTGGACCGCGCTGCGGACTTGGCTGATTAGTAACCAGATCAGGCTCAAGCCTGACGGTGCTGATTTTAACATAATCGGTTGGCCGCGTAGTCGTGGCACTGCTCTCGCTTGGCTTTAAACTTGCTAGAGACCAAAGGTGCGGGCTATATGAGGAAGAGACATGAATCGGCAGCGTCTGGCATCAGCATTGATAGCAGTGGTACTGGCATTGGTGGCCGCCTGCGGCGGCGAAGAGCTTCCTGTACCCACCGCCACTCCTACGCCCGAGACCAAGTCCGTCCGGCATATCGGTCCTCAGAGCCAAGCCCTGATGTTGCGACTCAGTTCTCCGGAAACGAACCTGGTTACTGACCTAGACCAGGTTTCGGTGACCGGCATAACTGCCCCAGACGCGACTCTCAGCGTGAACGGCCGCTTGGTCTTCCCAGACACTGAGGGGCGGTTCTCGATCGAAATTGACCTCTCCGGCGTCATTGGGCCGATGGTGATTGAGGTGGTCGCGACGTCCGTTGCCGGAGAAACCGAAACTCTGGTGCGCCCAGTCATATTTCTGAACGATCCTGATGTTTCCGGTGTATTCGGTACGATCACCTCAGCCTTTGGTTCCAAATTCAACCTACAGACTGACTCTGGCCCCACCACTTTCTCCATAGACTCCGACACAACGGTCGCGATCCATGGCTGGGACGAGCCGTCGGTCACCAATATTACCTTGGGCGCGCCGGTGGCAGTCATGGCCGATGGGTCGGACGCCGAATCGGTGCTCGCCGTCATGGGTCGGCCGGTGCGGACCCGTCATTTCACCGGAATCGTGACTGGATTCCGACCAGCCGACTCGATTGTCCCCGGAAGTATCACATTACAGGATGGCTCCGGACTGCAAATCACGGCCATAACTGACGGTTCCGTGGAAAACCCCACGGTTGGTGAAATGGTAACCGCCGTTCTGGAGCAGGACTTATCCTCGGATAGCCTATCGGTTACGGCCATCGACCAGGCACTCTCCGGCGCCCAGAGACTTTACGATGCCCTGGCATTGAACCAAGAGATCGGCTCCGCCGAAGCCTCCGCCAACATGACCGCCTTACGGTGGCGGCTGGCCGAGCAGGGAGTACGCAACCTATCGATGCTGGTCAACAGCCAGCCTTTCGAGGGTTCGCAGGATGCAATGACCAACGCCGAGAGCACATACGCCAGGATGTTCTCCGAACACAGCATCGGAGCTCCGTCAGCAGACGTGACCGGCTTGGTTAAGTCCATCGCTACATCTATGGGAACAGAAGGTGGGGTTGGCAAAAGCGCCGGCTCAACGAGGCTTGTTACCGTTCAGCCCGAGTCGGGTCAGTCTGTGATGGTCAAACTTTCCGATACGACTCCCGTGGCGCTTTTCGGCGAGCGAATCAAGTCGGGTCAACTTGACCTGGCCAGCCGGATCACCGTGCGCTACACTCTCTCCGGAAATGACGCCAACCGCGTCACGGTGATGGCCGGAAACACCCTGTCCGCCGATTCCTCGACCCAACTGGCTGCCGTCGCCGGCCGGGGAGAGGTCCAAGGCACTCTAATGAACGTGAACGACACCGGAGACTTCATCACCATCCTGGACCAAGCCACAGGTCAACCTCTGTCATTCCAGACCGCGGGAAGTCCTCCTGGGGCCCCGGTCTACTTGAACGGAGCGCCCGTCGAGTTGGACTCATCCCTGGAAGGGCTGAGCGTATTTGCCCATTTCGACCCTGCCTCCCAGCGGTTGTTGGAACTGGAGTCGCTGGCGCTCTCTCCCAATGAAGAAACAGTGGCCGGAGTGGTCCACAGCTTCATCCCCAAGATGGCCACCGGCAATCTGACCATCAGGACTACTGAAGGCCGGTTCCGGTCGTTCACCCACCACGCCGGCACGGCCATTCGCCGCGACGGCCTGCTGGTTTCCATGCAAGATGTGCGAGTGGGTGACCTGGTGAGACCCAACACCAGGGTTCGGATCACCGGGGAGATCAAAGTCCTTAGTCTGAAGACGCCGGAGCCCGGTCTGGTGGCCGGCACCATCAGAGGAGTGACCGCCGGTTTTGGCGGCGAAGTACGGGTCACCGTTTCCAACATCTGGCTGGACTTCATCAGTCTGAGGGTCAACTCTGAAACCGCGATCACCCAGGAAGGCAGGAATCTAGGGGCACAGGACCTGGCCGTAGGACAGGAGATCGCTCTAGCGTCCTTTGACCCGGTGACCCTGGAGACCGGTGTTCTGGCTTTGGCCCGTCTCAAAGATCACGGCAGGGCCAGCAGGTAGGCGGCTAGACGGTCGGGCGCACCGTCCCGTACTGCCCGTCAAAGCCGGGAACAATCTCGACTTTCCCGTCTCTAACCTTGGTCACGGCAAGGGCCAGGCCCTCTCCCCCAACTCTCTCCAGATCGTCATACCCGGCCTGAGTCAATACTGTTATCTCGCCGCCCAGTTCATCGCAGATGCGGTAGTAGGCGAGGCCCACCGACTTGGCCGTGCGGCCTTTGCGCATGGTGTAGGCCAATAATTCAATCAGCGGCGCCAACTTGGTGTAGGGCCGCCTGGCTCGCTGACCTGACGAGTTTCCAACTTGTGACAATTCCCCTACCCTGTGAACCACTCCCAAGGTCAGGGGCTGGCCGCATTCGGGGCATCCCGTCCCGGATCGGGCGGTCTCGCGAGGAGTCTGGCTGATTCCGCATTTCCGGTGTCCGGTCAGATGGTACTTCCCCTCTTCAGGGAAGAACTCGATCGTCTGCTCCACACCGTTTTTCTTGAGTCCCACCGCCAAGTCCCGGTAGCCCGCATCTCCCTGAAATACCGTCAACTCGCGGCCCATGTTGGGAAGGGAGTGAGCGTCGGAAAAGGACACGATGGTCTTTTCAGCCAGGGCCGCCACGCCCCAGTTCATCTCAGGGTCGCTGGACAGTCCCGTCTCCACGGCGGGGATATGGGCAGTCATATCCCCGAAGCATTCATCCAAGGCATCGAACCCAGATTTGGACCCCAGCATCCCGTACCAGGGCGTCCAGATATGGGCCGGGACCACCATGCAGGCTTCGTCTATGTCCAGCAATCGGGCGGTCAGGTCTCTGGCCGAGGCTCCGACCGTGGGCCGGCCGTCGCCATTCAACTTGGAGCCGAGCCCCGCCAGCATCTCGCGGATCCCGTGGACCGCCTCGAACCCGGGGGCGAAGACCAGCAGATGCACGCGGCGCGAGCGCCCTCCCTGCTTGTAGACGCAGCTAAGTTCCGTCCCCAGAACAAACTTTACGCCCTCGAACGAAAAAAACCCTTCCCCTGACGGTTGCAAACCCTCTGTCAGCTCGGCCAACCACGTGGGATGGGTGAAGTCGGCGCTGGACAAGAGCTCGATACCCTTCACCTTAGCCCAAGCGGCCATATTGGCCAGGGTCAGGTTTTTGCTGCAGGCGTAGGCGTAGCGGGAATGCAAGTGCAGGTCCGCTGTGAATGACATGGGCGCAGTCTAGCATGGGAAATTTCGAGTGGGACACTCATAACTTGACCATTGGCAGGTGCAGTCATATCCTTATCTGGGCCAGTCCGGCAAGAACGGCTGGCGATGATTCACCGAATAGAAGGATCCGCAATGACCACCAGCGCTAAATCGGCGACCGACCTAAAGCCCATGGGAGACCGAGTTGTCGTCCGTCCCAGCGAACAAGAAAGCTTAACCAAAGGTGGGATCTACCTCCCCGACACCGCTCAAGAGCGTCCACAAGAAGGCGAGGTAGTTGCGACAGGACCGGGCCGGATGCTGAAGAACGGCAAGCGGCTTGAAATGGAAGTTAAGCCCGGCGACAAGGTGATCTACTCCAAATTCGCCGGGACCGAAGTGGAAGTCCAGGACGAAGAACTCCTGGTCTTAGGCGCCAACGACATCTTGGCCATAATTTCGTAACACAGATAAATCCCGCAGATAAGACCGACCGGGGATAGAATTCCCCGTCCGGAGATTTAAGGAGAAAACGATGCCTGCCAAAGAGATCATCCGCGACGAGACGGCCGAACAAGCACTGCTTCATGGGATCGATACCGTCGCCAATGCCGTTAAGGTGACCCTGGGCCCTGCGGGCCGCAACGTTATCCTTGAGAAGAAGTGGGGCGCTCCCGTAATCACCAACGATGGCGTGACCATCGCCAAAGAGATCTCATTGCCAGAGTCTTTCGAGAATATGGGCGCGCAGATGATCAAAGAAGCCGCCGCCAAGACCAACGAGGTTGCCGGCGACGGAACCACCACCGCCACCATTCTCGCCCAGGTAATCGTCCAAGAGGGCATCAAGAACGTGGTGGCCGGCGCCGACCCCATGGCCATCAAACGGGGCATCGACAAAAGCGTGGCCGCCATCGTGGCCGAACTAAGCAAGAATTCCAACAGCATCGAAGGCCGGGAGCAGATGGCCCAAGTGGCCTCGGTTTCAGCCAACAACGAAGAGATCGGAAACATGCTGGCCGACGTGCTGGACAAGGTTGGTGGGCAGGGAGTTGTCACCGTCGAAGAGAGCAAAGGGATCGAGTCCGAGACAGAATATGTCGACGGCATGAACTTCGACCGCGGCTACATCAGCCCCTACTTCGTCACCAACCCGGAACGTATGGAAGCCGTTATCGAGAACCCCTATGTCCTCATAACCGACAAGAAAATCTCCGCCGCCGCCGAACTGGTCCCGCTCTTGGAGCAGGTCCTCCAAGTCAGCAAGAGCTTGGTGATCATCGGCGAGGACATCGACAGCGAAGCCTTGGCCATACTGGTGGTCAACCGGCTGCGCGGCACCCTGAACTGTCTGGCGCTGAAAGCCCCAGGCTTCGGTGACCGGCGCAAGGCCATGTTGGAAGATATCGCCGTGCTCACCGGAGGCCAGGTGATCTCCGAAGAGACCGGCCGCCGCCTGGACCAGGCGACTATCGCCGACCTGGGTCAGGCCCGCCGCATCGAATCCACCAAGGACCGCACCACTATCATCGACGGTCAAGGCACTTCCGACGACATCAAGGGCCGCACCGAGCAGATCAAGGTCCAGATCGAAGAGACTACCTCGGAATACGACAAAGAAAAGCTGCAAGAACGCCTGGCCAAGCTCTCTGGCGGAGTCGCCGTGGTGAAGGTCGGCGCGCCCACTGAGCCTGAGCTCAAAGAGCGCAAGGCGAGGGTTGAAGACGCCTTGTCTGCCACCCGGGCCGCCATCGAAGAAGGCGTCGTCCCCGGCGGCGGTGTGGCCTATATCCGGGCCATGTCAGCACTGGACGGACTGACCCTGCCCGACAATGAAAACGTGGGTAAGACCATCCTGCGAAAGGCTCTGGAGATGCCCATCCGGATCATCGCCAGCAACTCAGGGCACGAAGCCGCGGTGGTGCTGGAAGAGGTCCGCAACAATAGCGCCGCCAATTACGGTTACGACGCCAAGACCAACGACTACGGCGACATGGTGGCCAAGGGCATAATCGACCCCACGAAGGTCGCCCGTGCCGCCTTGGAGAACGCGGCCAGCGTAGCCTCGATGATCCTCACCTCTCAAGCGCTGATCACCGACGAACACGACGACGAACACGACGACCACGGCCACGTCCACTAGGCCGTTTCTTCGACATTAGCTACATGAAAGGCCCCGCTCTTCGTTGGAAGAGCGGGGCCTTTTCTTTACTCCGGACCAATTCGTAATTCCATTCTTCCGGGGAAGGACGGAACCCAAAGAACCTGAGCCAAGCACCGTTGGCGACTGTAGGGGCGGTTTTCCAACCCGCCCAACCTCTGGTTGACCGAGCGACGTATAACGAGACCACGCTTCGCCGCAGCGGCGTCCCATTCTCGTCGACAGCGCCACCTACCCCAAGCAGGGCAGGTTAGAAACCTGCCTTACGCAATCGCTAATCACCGTAGGCGCGGAATTTTAACCCGCTTGGGCACTGGAAGTCCAATCTTCAACCCCGCCACCAGGCTACGATTCAAGATTGTTCCGCATTACCCTCGTAGAATTGACCGCCCCCGGAGCAGGGCCGGTTAAAAACCGGCGCCTACGCCGCTCACCCATCAGTCCGGAGAAACATGATATTCGTGGGACACCCTCGCACCGGGGCGTAGGGGCGAGTTGGAAACCCGCCCCTATGGGTACGAGAGGTGCGCCCTTAGGTTTTGGGTCACTACGCGTACCGCAACAACACCTCGGCCAACTCCTCGGGGTGTTGGGCCATTACCTGGTGGCAGGACTCTATCTCTACTGTTTCCACACCCTCAAACCGCTCGGCGATGCGGGCTTGGGCGTCTGGAGGGATCATCTTGTCTTGGGTCAGCACTATGTAGGTGACCGGGCAGGGCAACACCGTGGTTTCCATGGGCAACTTTGATTTGAGAACCCTGGTCGGCAGCGGACCAAAGAACCCCAGAAGCTGCACGATCTCCATGGAGTTCATGCCGTTGCACAAGAAACCGTTGATGGCCGGGCTGGGCAGCTTCAGCTCCTGTCGGGCCAGCGAACTGAGCAGGGACATGATCCTGAAAGCGGTCCGCGTTTTCGCCGGGCAGGCGCTGAGCAGCGGACGCTGGGGCGCGGGGATTATCCCAGCCACCAGCACCACTCGCTTGGGCGGGACTTCCATCTCGCTGGCCGCCTGTGCCACCAAGCTGCCGGAGAAACCATGTCCCACCAACACCAGGTCCTTTAGTCCCTCCCGTTGCACGGCCCTTGTGATGGCCTGGACGCACTCCTCCAGACGTACAGCGGAGGTGTCTCCACCGGCGTCCGCGCCGTGACCGGGCAGGTCCAAAGGGTGCACCCGGTTGGCCTTTCGGCGTTTGTGCAGCGTGGGTGGGTGTTCCTCAGGGGCGGTCAGATGCCCCCAGACGGGGCCCCAACTCCAAGCTCCCTGTCCCGCGCCGTGCACCAGTAGATAATCGGTCATCCAGTTTTCCTGTCCATATTTATGAATAATTCAGCATCAAGCTGAATCGCAGATCAAATAGCGGCGGCGGACCTAAGCGCATCCAGCAGCGGAGCATCCTCTTCGGGCAACACGGTCCTTGGGTCCAACAAGACCCGGTTCTCCTCGATGCGGGCGATCACTGGAGTGTTGCTCTCCCGCAACCGCCGCATGACCTCTTCCGGGCCCAACGCCTGGCAGTCCAGAGACAACACCCATGATGGGAGAGTCTCGCCTGGCAGGCTGCCGCCGCCCACTGCGGAGCGGCTCTTTTCCACCGACGACGGGCATTCCAGTCCCGTCTGCCACAACTTTGCCCGCTTTTTCAGGGCAGCCTCGGTTGTGGATATCATGCGCCAGACCGGTATCTCTGTCTCGACTTCACCTTTCAAGTAATGCACCAGCGTGGCAGTCAGGCTCGCCAGACTAAGCTTATCGATACGCACCGCCCTCGCCAAGGGGTGCCTCGCCAGCACGTCCACGAGGTCTTTCTTGCCGACCACGATGCCCGCCTGCGGCCCGCCGAGAAGCTTATCGCCGGAGAAGAATACCAGTCCGGCCCCGTCCTTGATGCTCTCTTGGGGCGTCGGCTCGTGGGCCATGCCATATTTCTCGGTCAACATCAGGCTGCCGCTGCCCACATCATGGAGTACAGGGACGCCTCTCTTGGCACCCACCTCCACCAGGTCGACCGTCTCCACGGACGCAGTGAAACCTTCGACTCGGAAATTACTGGCGTGAACTTTCAAAAATGCGGCCGTGTTCTCGGTCACGGCATCGTCATAGTCGCGGACGTAGGTGCGGTTGGTTGTGCCGATATCGACCAGGGTTGCACCGCTCTGGCGCAGCACGTCCGGCACGCGGAAGCCACCGCCAATCTCGACAGCCTCGGACCGGGAGACCACCACTTCCTTGCCGCTGGCCAGGGCCGACAGCCCCAGCAGCATCGCCGAAGCATTGTTGTTCACCGCCAAGGCCGCCTCCGCCCCAGTAATCTGGCGCAACAGGGACTGCACCTGCGCCTGCCGGGAGCCGCGACGTCCGGTGGTCAGGTCCAGTTCCAGGTTGGAATACCCCTGAGCCGCCTGATTGGAGGCCTCTATGGCCGCACGGCTGAGTGGAGCACGTCCCAGATTGGTGTGAATCACCACCCCTGTGGCGTTGATCACCTGGCGCGGCTCGGCCCGCATGGTGTCATCGATCATCTGGCAGACCGAACCGGCGACGTCTCCGGCGTCGGGGGAGTCCCCGCCCTGCCTGATCTGTTCCCGCGCAGAATCCAACGCCTCCCGCACCAGGTCCACGACCCATTCGCGATCGAAGGACTGGGCGGCGGCGGCCACATCTTGGTGGGCGAGAACGCTATCGACGCTGGGGAGGTTGCGAAATTGCATCTGGCGGTCCGAAATCCCAAGGCTCACGCATAGGTGCGTAGACGGGCTCTATTCTAGCATGGGGCCTTGAGGATTCAGAGGCGTTCCTCTCTTCGTTTGACGGTTAGGCGGCCCAAACGCCGCGGTCCTATCCTGGCATTCCCTTAGTCACTGGTATAAAATACATCCAATCCAGTCACCGATCGCATAGCTACAGTTAATGAAACCAAAGCTGGCTGCAATATTCGTAATCGGGTTACTCACTCTGTCCATCGTCGCCACGGGCGTGGCTGCGGTCAGCCAGGCGGTGTCCGGCGAACCGGGCGCCTCCAGCGTCGCATTGGCGAGTTATACCAACGAGATCGGCAACACCGACGATGGCCGCAGCAGCTTAACCGGCGCCTTCTTCAAAGTCTGCCCCTTCCACTGACCCCCGCTCCTCGCCCGTACCCTTAGGCTTCCTATGTATCTATCCAGTTGACCATAGGCTGCGGCGCGCCTTACGGACTTCTCCCGAACCGTTCGAACCCGCGGTGCCAGACCTAATCACCGAAATCAAGGGAGGCGGCACATCTACTTGGTGGCGGTTACTGGAAGTTGCTGCCGGGGCGTTGGCCGTCCTGTCCGCGGCCGTACTGGTCTACCGCTGGCGTTCCCCATGCCGGGATTAACCTAAATCTTGGCGTGGGGCACCCTGCCCAGCCAACCGGTTCACTACCCCGGAAACTTTTTCGATCTCCCCTCCGTCTTAACCGATGTAAGCGCCGCCGTAGGGCGAAAATCTAGGAGTGATAAACGTCATGTTCCGAGCAGTAGTACAAGGTAAAAAGATGTTGGTCCTGTTGGGCGCCGCGCTGGTCCTGGTATTGGCGGTGGCCTGTAGTTCCGACGACAACGACGGCGGGACGCCGGGCAGCATCGCCGAATTGCTGTCCGCCGACGGCGGTCCTGAAGCAGCCCAATTGCTCCGGTCCGGCTCCGGCGTCAACACTGGCATCTGGGGCAGCGGGGCCGGCAAGTCCACCGGCGACCCCGACCTGGGCATCCTCAGCCTGGGCGTGGAAGCACTCGCCGACACGGCATCCGAGGCCCGCGGAATGGCGGGCGGCGCCATAGACGCCACCATCGCGGTCCTCAAAGCCAACAACATAGAGGACCGGGACATGCAGACCAGTCAGTTCAGCATCAGCCCCCGTTACAACACTCAGGAGATTACCCGATGCACCGACAACTCCAAAGAATTAGAGCCGGTCGCCAGTCCGTCGCTGGGTATGCCGGCTCCGGGATCCACTGGGGTGGTTGAGATGATTGCGATCCAAGAAGAAAGGGGCAGCGAGTGCCGTGTGGAATTCGAGAGGGTCCTGGTCGGATACCAGGTAACCAATACTTTGAACATCAAGGTCCGTGACCTCGACAACATGGGCAACATCATCGACGGCGCTACCGAGTCCGCCGGGAACCTGGTCCGAATCAACCGGGTCAGTTTCGCCATCGAGGACACCAAGCCCCTCCAGATCGAGGCCCGGGAAGAGGCCATCGCCGACCTGCTGACCAAGGCCAACGCAATGGCCGAACTAACAGGGGTTGAACTTGGTAAGCTTGTCTTCCTGACCGAGTCCGGCGTCGGAGCCCCCCAGTCCTTCGCCAGGGTCGAGTCCGCCGCAGCGTTCGGGTTCGGCGCCGACCAGGCCACCAGTATCTTGGCCGGTGAATTGGATGTGAACGTGAGCGTGCAGGGAGTTTTCGCCATCGCCCCTTAATGGGATGATCAGAAACCGTTAGCCGCAAAGAGGGCGGGGTCGATAACGACCCCGCCCTTTCTGATGCAACCCACGCCGTCAGACGGAACGGTTTTAACTTGCGGGGCAAATCCAGGGTTGTTAGAATCCTGGTGTCTGAGGCTCCCATCGCCGGGGCCGGTAGACCGAGTCCAAAACGTGGTTTTCACGGGAGCAACATGGTCATAAGCCACCAGGCCATCCCCACCCGCAGTCTGTCCCAGCAGGCGGGTTGATCCAGCTGATGGACCACATGCAACGGGCTATTGAGTTGGCCAATGCGGTTGTTGGGGACACCAGCCCCAATCCCGCCGTGGGGGCGGTGCTGGTCAAAGACGGCGCCGTGATCGGTACTGGCGCCACCCAGCCCCCGGGTCAAGACCATGCCGAGATCGTCGCCCTGAAACAGGCCTCGGACCAGGTCCGCGGCGCCACTCTTTACACAACTTTAGAGCCTTGCTGCACCTGGGGCCGCACCCCACCATGCACCAAAGCCATCATCTCGGCTGGCATAGCCGAGGTCCACTTCGCCGTCATCGACCCCAACCCCGATGTTTCCGGCAAAGGAAGGGACGAACTGGCCGCCGCGGGCATCCGGGTCTTTGAAGAAGAAGCCGATGGCGCCCGAGAGATCTACGAGGCTTTCGCTAAGCATATCGCCACTGGCACCCCTTTTGTCACGGTCAAGTACGCCATGACCCTGGACGGCAAGATCGCCACCCACACCGGCGACTCCAAATGGGTCACCGGTCCCGAAGCCCGCGAGTTCGTGCAACGGATGCGCCGCGTCTGCGACGCTATCTTAGTGGGCGTAAACACGGCGCTGACCGATGATCCGTACCTGACCTCACGGGACGAAGCCGGCAACCCCTTAGAACGTCAGCCGCTGCGGGTGGTCCTGGATAGCGTCGGCCACACCCCGGTCAAGGCAGTCATGTTCAGCCAGCCGGGCTCCACCCTCATCGCCACTACGGAGGCGGCCCCGGACGCTCGGATCCTGGCCCTGGAGCAAGCGGGGGCCGAAGTTGTGGTGCTGCCCTCAGGGGATGACCGGCGGGTGTCCCTGCGGGCATTGCTGGACCACCTGGGCTCTAGGGGCGTGGTGAACCTGTTGGTCGAGGGCGGGGGCTCGGTCCATGGGGCCTTTTTCGATGCTGGCCTGGTGGACAAGGTCTACGCATTCGTCGCCCCGCTGATCGTCGGCGGTGAGACGTCGCTGTCGCCCGTAGAGGGCTCTGGGGTGGTCATGATGGGCGACGCTTGGAACTTGGTTGGCGTCCGCACCCAGCAAATTGGGCCGGATTGGCTCATAATAGGGTATCCACGTAAAGAATCAGGAGTGCCGGACTCTTTTGAGACCGATGATCTTGATGACGAAACCGATATTGAATAGGCGAGCGAGTTAAAGGGATAAAGTGTTTACCGGAATCGTAGAAGAAGTGGGCGTCGTCGCCAAGATCAACGATAATGGCATGACCGTCCTGGCCACCAAAGTCACCGAAGACTTGAAACTGGGCGACAGCATCGCCGTCAACGGAACTTGCCTCACCGCCGTAAGTTTTGACCGGACTGAATTCTCGGTAGACCTTTCACCGGAGACCGTGCGCCGGACCTCTCTGGGCCGGCTTTCTGTAGGCGGGCCAGTGAACCTGGAACGGGCGCTCTTGGCCAGCGACCGAATGGGTGGCCACATCGTGCAGGGCCACGTGGACGGTACTGGCCGCGTTATGTCTACCAAACGGGATGGCGACTCCACAATATTCCGTATCAGAGTCCCAAAACGGCTGAATCGATATATCGTTGAGAAAGGTTTCGTCGCGGTTGACGGTATCAGTTTGACCGTGGTAAAAATAGGTGCCTCATCGTTCACCCTGGCTGTGATACCATACACGCTGAAGAATACTAATTTGGCTGCATTATCGATTGGGGACCGGGTGAACCTGGAGGCCGACATTCTGGCCAAGTATGTAGAGAGTCTCCTGGACCGGTGAATTTGGACAGGAGGCTAAGGGCCTTAAGGACTAAATTATGCCTCTGTGTAGTCTCGAAGAAGGGCTCGAAGAGCTAAAAGCGGGTCGGTTCCTGATTGTCGTTGACGATGAGAACCGCGAAAATGAAGGGGACCTGGTGATGCCCGCCGAGAAGGTCACAGCCGAGGCAGTGAACTTCGTCGTTACCCACGCCCGTGGTTTGCTCTGTATGCCCATCATCGGTGAGCGCTTGGACGAACTCCAGATGCCGCTCATGGTTAGCCAGAACGGCACGGAAAAGAACCAGACAGCCTTCACCGTGTCGGTGGACTACAACGTTAACACCACAACCGGTATCTCAGCCGGGGACCGCGCCGCAACTATCCTGGCCATGCTTGACCCCAAGGCAAAAACAGAGGAATTCACTCGTCCCGGCCATCTATTCCCCCTTCGGTATCATCCCGGCGGAGTGTTGGCCCGGGCCGGCCACACCGAAGCCGCCGTTGACCTTTGCGAGATGGTTGGCATGTACCCCGCCGGCATCGTCTGCGAGATCATGGCTGAAGACGGCTCCATGTCCCGGCTCCCCCAACTGGAGGAGTTTGCCGAGGAACACGGACTCAAGATTCTCAGCATCGCCCAGATCATCGCCCAGCGCCGCCGGACAGAGCGACTCATCGAGCGCGTGGCCGAGGCCCGGCTCCCCACCCGTTACGGCCCATTCCAGGCTATCGCCTACAAGAGCCACGTGGATGTGGGCGAGCACATCGCATTGACGATCGGTGAGTGGACCGAGGACGAACCGGTCTTGGTCCGCATCCACAGTGAATGCCTCACCGGAGACGTCTTTGGGAGCATGCGCTGCGACTGCGGTGAGCAGATCGACCTGGCGCTGCAGCAGATTGCCGAAGCGGGCAACGGCATCTTCCTCTACATGCGCCAAGAGGGCCGCGGTATCGGGCTCCACAACAAGATCAAGGCCTACTCCCTGCAGGACGAGGGGCTGGACACTGTGGAAGCCAACGAGACTCTGGGCTTCGAGCCGGACCTGCGGCACTACGGCGTGGGAGCGCAGATTCTCCGCGACTTGGGCGTCCGCAAGTTAAATCTGCTAACCAACAACCCCAAGAAGGTGGTAGGGCTGTCTGGGTTCGACTTGGAGATCGTCAACCGCATCCCCGTGGAAGCGGAAGTAACCGACGAGAACCGCACCTACATGAAGACCAAGAAATCGCGCATGGGACACATACTCGGCAACTGCTAGCACGCAGCAACTGGCAAAATGCGCCGTAGCCAGTTCCTCGCAATCTGTTTGGCCTTCCTTCGTCCTAGGATATTTAAGCGCACCTGGCTCGTTTGCCTCTTTCCCTCGCCACTCATCGGCGATTACGCATCCCCAAAAGCGGAAAATGGACCCAAGTCGCTTCATCTAGAGGGATTACGATTAGCTGACGCGACCGTAAGATATTTCAAACTGTTCGGAAACGACGAAATGAATAGCGATTCCTGCAGGGCCTGACCCGCGCTGACACCACGATTCAGACCTACTGCCCAATCTTGGACATCAGGTAGGCTTCGATGAACTGGTCTATGGCGCCGTTCAGCACGGCGTCAGGGTTGGTGCTCTGCAGGTTGGTTCGGTGGTCTTTCACCGATTTGTAGGGGTGGAGCACGTAGCTGCGGATCTGGCTGCCCCACTCGGCAGCCCTGCGATCCCCTCGAAGACCGGCCACTTCTTTGGCCTTCTCATCAGCCTGCCGTGCCAGCAGCCTTGCCTTCAGAATCCTGATGGCATATTCCCGGTTCTGGTGCTGGGACCGCTCGTTCTGGCATGAGACCACGATGCCACTGGGTACGTGGGTCAGCCGCACCGCCGAGGCCACTTTCTGTACGTTCTGGCCTCCGGGGCCGCTGGAACGGAAGGTATCCATTTTGATGTCTTCCGATCGAATCTCTACCTCGGGGTCGTCTTCAGAAGTCGGAAGTATCTCTACCTGGGCGAATGACGTCTGGCGCAGATTGTTGGGGTCGAATGGCGAGAGCCGCACCAGACGGTGGACGCCTTGTTCGGCGATCAGGTAGCCAAAGGCATGGGGCCCACCAATCTCAAGAGTCGCGCCCCGAAGCCCGGCTTCCTCACCGTAAGAGAGGTCCATGACTTCCAGTGGTCGCTTCCCAGTCCCCGCCCACTGGCTGTACATCTGCACCAGCATCTCGGCCCAGTCCTGGGCGTCAGTACCGCCGGCGCCGGCATGAATCGTCACGATGGCTGGGCGGTCGTCGTAGGGTCCGGAGAGGGTGAGGTTGATCTCTTCTCTGGCGAACGCCTTGGTCAACTCTTCAGACTCGGCTTCCAACTGTTCTTGAAGTGAGGAATCGTCCTCGACCAGGGCCATCTCGGTCAACTCCACCAGGTTTTGGGAGCTGGATTCCAGGCCGTGCCACAGGGACACGGTGTCCTTCAAGCGGCCTAGCTGCTGCATCTTCCGTTGCGCGGTCTGGTGGTCGTCCCAGTATCCCGGTTCGCCCGACTCGCGCTCCATGACGCCTATCGCGTCTTCTTTACTGGAGAGGTCAAAGACGCTCCACCACCGACGCGATCTTTTGGTTGAGGGCCGATAGGTGTTGTCTTAATTGCTCCATGGTCCGTGATTTCTCCAATAATGTTCGTTGTGATTTACGCCCATGAAAAGGGGGATTCCCGCGCTGATTACTGAAGCGATTATATCAGCAAGCCGTCACCGAACCCCAACAGCCCCGACACAATCCAGACGGGAAATTTCAGCCGAGACCCAGCCTGTCCGACAGCCAGGAGAGTTGAATCTGAGCATGCTCATGACCGCCGCCCTCACCGGCGCCGTGGTAGACCCGAAGGTCGCAGTCGGGAATCTTAGCCGCCAGTTTTTCGCCGAAGGCCAAGGGGCAGGAACCGGTGTCATAGATCCCCACACTGAGCAGCACCGGCGAGGTGATCTTGCTGGCTGTCTTGAGGGGGTCCAGATCGGCGGTGTTCTTCTTCACCGCCTCCTTTTGGTCGGGATACAGCCGCAAGTAGTCGTCCAACTCCGCCAATGGGTAGGCCAGTCCCGGCACCAGCGACGCGGGATTGCCCAGGGCCATTGGGGTGTTGGCCGCTACAGCTTTGACTGCTGTGCGGTGCGCTGCCACGGCCAGAGCCAACGTCCCCCCAAGGCCGGTTCCGATGACCGCGACTTCTCCCACTTCGGCCTGTCCTTGGGCTAATAGGGCGTCAAATCCGCAAAGGGCATCGGCGAAGACGCGGCGCATCACGTAGGATCCTGGGTCTTCGATACCTTCGGTCAACAATCCCGGAAATTCTGCCTGAAAGGCCTGGTCGCTCTCGCGTTGGCCCCGAAATGTCGGGTTCATGACCACCGCCCGCTCCCTTAGTTGGGTGTAGACGATGTCATGAACGCTGGCGTAGTCGGGCATCCGGATCACGGCTGGAAATGGGCCGTCGCCAAGAGGTACCGACAACCAGGCGAACAACCTGAAGCCGTCGGCTGAGGTATAACGCATCTGGAAAACATCCCAGTCGGGCTGGGAGTAGAAATCGTCCCGGTGGAGACGCACGTCGGCGGGAAGTTCCACCAGGGCCGCCTCGGTCTGCCGCCAGAATCGGTTGGCTGCGGTTGTCATGACGCAACCTCCGATCGCTCGATCTGGCTCTCCAGCCAAGCCCTTTCCTGGCTCGGATATTCGTGGGCGTTGCCGTGCCCCGAATTTGGAAACAGCCAAAGTTCTCTGTGGCTGGTCAGCGCCTGGTAGGCGGCGTAGCTGGTCTCAGGGGGACAGACTTCATCGTCCAGGGCGATTCCCACGACCATTGGGCACTTGATCCGGGGAGCGAAGTTTACGGCGTCGAAGTAGCGCAGCGTGTCCAGCATCCTCTCTTCTTGGTCCGGATAAGCCCTGGCGTAACAGGCCAGCTCGTCATAGGGATACGACCGGAACATGGCCATGGCCTCTGGGTAGCAGCACAAGAATGGATACCCTGAAACACCGGCTTTGATTTCAGGACGCAATGCCGAGGTGATCAGCGTGAGACCTCCACCCTGGCTGGTGCCGCAAGCGTAGATGCGGCCAGGGTCAATCTCTTGTCTGGAACTTAGAAAGTCGACGCCTCGCACGCAGTCGGAGATAACGCCTCTGTATCCGTAGGTCTCTTTGCTCTCCAGCCCGGACGTGAGCAGACCGGGATAACCTGGGTTGAATTCGGAGCTGCTCTTCAACTTGCCGCGCACCGCCACCGACAACACCGCCACTCCCTTCCTGGCCCAGTCGCGACGCACGGGAGGTTCGGACTTGTAGCCAGGGAAGTTGATAACTGCCGGGAACGGGCCATCCCCGTGGGCCGGGAGACTGTACCATGCCGAGATTTCCAGCCCTCCCAGGCTCAGATATGTGACATTGAATACATGCACATCGTCATTGCTGCGCAGCGGTTCTGCGGCGACCACCGGATTGAGCGAGATCCCGGAAAGCATCTCCAGCGTGCCGGCCCAGAATTCGTCGAAATCGTCCGGGCAGGTCACCTGGGTCGTGAAATCTTGAAGGTCTTGTTCCGTCGCCATGCGTTCTCCAATAAGTGAGTTGTTAGCTGTTCGCGGTCATTATATCGGTGGCTGGGTTTATGAGTGTACTCCCCAGTCCACAACTTAGTCGCGGCCTGAATTGGCGGTCCTAACTGCAGGCGGGTTATTCTTGTGTTAGACATCTTTGGGCGGACATGAAGATTTGACCCTTGAATTTCTTGCGGTAATTTCCTTGGCTGTAGGGACGTACGTCGTTGGGTCTGTACCCACGGCATACCTGGTTGTCCGGTCCGTCAGGGGCGAAGACATCCGGGAGGTGGGCAGCCGCAACGTTGGAGCGCTGAACGCCTATCGCCAATTGGGCACCTGGGCGGGAATCACCGTGCTGGTGGTGGACACGGCAAAGGGCATTTTGGCGGTGGCGGCGCCTCGGTTATTGGGCCTCGACGATTGGGTTTTGTTCATCACCACACCGCCGGTGGTCGCCGGTCACAACTGGCCGGTCTTCTTGAACTTCCGGGGCGGCAAGGGCGCAGCGGCCATCTTCGGCATCTCCCTGGTAATCGTCCCTTGGCTCACCGTGATTACGGCCGGCCCCAGTATCCTGGTGATGCTGTTGCTAAGAAACGTGGTGTTGGGTGCCGCCTTCGGATTCATCCTGTTGAACACCCTGCTCTGGCTCACCGGCCAGGGCGCCGCGCAGGTAGGTCTAAGCCTGCTGCTCACCCTCCTGGTCACCGGTACCTACGTGCTGAACGTGCGCGAGCACATCGTCAGTTCCATCAAGGCCAGGCAATGGCGGAAGCTATTTTTGGACCTGGTGGGCTAGGGTGCCCCCCGGCCAGGCGGTTGCCTTCCGGCAGACATCAACGCCTGTATCCCTGGGGTATTTCACACTCGTTAAGATATAATTGCCTGGGCGGCCGTTTTTGTGCCGCCCACATACCCAGTCCACAACTCCAGAGTAGGTGAAATGTTAGATCACGGCTCCCTTGAAACCGAGGGCGTTGACGAGGCCCAGGCCCACCGTAACGCCATGCGCCATTCGACCGCCCACGTGATGGCCGACGCAGTCCTAAAACTGTTTCCCGAAGCCAAAATGGGCATCGGACCGCCCATCGAGAACGGGTTCTACTACGATTTTGAAGTTTCCCGTCCCTTCACTCCCGAGGACCTGGAAGAGATCGAGAAGCTGATGAAGGAGACCATCAAAGAAGGTTTCCCTTTCCAGCGGGAGGAACTGAGCCGCGCCGACGCCGAGACCATGTTCTCGGACCAGCCCTACAAGATGGAGCTGATTGAAGGCTTGCCCGGTGAAGAGGTCATTTCCATCTACCGGCACGACGAGTTCGTGGATCTGTGCCAGGGCCCTCACGTGCGTGGCACATCGGACATACCCGCCATGAAGCTGCTCAGCGTAGCGGGGGCCTATTGGCGGGGCGACGAGAAGCGCCCCATGCTGCAACGTATTTACGGCACGGCCTTCGAGTCCGAGCAGGAGCTGGCGGAACACCTGGAGCGGCTGGAAGAAGCCGAGCGCCGGGACCACCGGACCTTAGGCCGCCAACTGAACCTGTTCAGCATCCACGAAGAGATTGGCCCAGGCCTGATCGTCTGGCATCCCAAGGGCGGCCGGGTCCGCTCTCTGGTTGAAGACTATTGGAAGGACCTGCACTACCGGCTGGGCTACGACATCGTCTACTCGCCCCACATCGGCCGGGCCCAACTCTGGGAGACCAGCGGGCACCTGGATTTCTACCAGGAAGGCATGTTCGCCCCCCTGGAGGTGGACGAGCAGCAATACTACCTGAAGCCCATGAACTGTCCCTTCCACATCGCCATCTTCAAGAACGCGCTGCACAGTTACCGAGAACTGCCCCTGCGGTTCGCCGAACTTGGCACGGTCTACCGCTACGAACGGAGCGGAGTTCTGCACGGGCTGATGCGCGTGCGCGGTTTCACCCAGGACGACGCCCATATCTTCTGCACACCGGACCAAGTGGAAGATGAGGTGGGCGGGGTCTTGGAATTGACCTTCGAATTGCTCGACGCATTCGGGTTCAAAGACTATTCCATCGCGCTGTCCACGAGGCCCGAGAAGTACGTTGGCGACCCAGAGATGTGGGAACACGCCACCAAATCGCTGCAGGGCGCGTTGGAGAAGCGGAGTTTGTCGTTCACCGTGGATGAAGGCGGTGGAGCGTTCTACGGACCCAAAATCGACATCAACATCACCGACGCCCTGGGCCGCGCCTGGCAGTGCACCACGGTGCAGTTCGACTTCAACCTGCCCCAGCGGTTCGACCTGACCTACCAAGACGCCGAAGGCGGCCGTAGCCAGCCCTACATGGTCCACCGGGCCATCCTCGGCTCCATGGAACGGTTCCTCGGGGTCCTGATCGAGCACTACGGCGGCGCGTTCCCGCTCTGGTTGGCCCCCGTTCAGGCCGTCCTGATACCCATCGCCGACCGGCACATAGAGTACTGCGAATCGGTGCTGGCCAAGCTGGAAGCAGCAGGGTTCAGAGCCGAGGTGGACACACGAGGCGAACGCATGAACCAGAAGATTCGCACCGCGCAGATGCAAAAAGTGCCCTACATGCTGGTTGTAGGAGACCGGGAGCAAGAAGCCAACGCCGTAGCCGTCCGCCACCGCGACGGCGAGGACCTGGGCGCTGTGCCCCTGGACGAGTTTATGGCTCGGCTAGGAGAGGAATCACAGATTCCTAAGGGATCTGGGGGGTAAGCGGGAGGCGAAGGGCTCGTTGGGGTCAACTAGGAACCAGGAAAGGAAAGCGGCGGTCTGGCCCGCCGCTTTCCTTTCCTGGACCAAAGTCACTGGAGGCATTCCTTCAATGTCCCCCGGTGTCATTGGCCGCACCCCGATCAGGCCGTTCTGGTAGTCGATGCTGCCGGTAAACTGATAGATGAACTCGGGTCCGGGAAGGGAGTGGACGCTGGTTTCCCCGCCCGGCGAGACCTCCACCGAGACAAAGACAGCCAGTGAGTTGTCCGGTATTTCTTCCAAAGTTGGGCTCACGAAAACTGTCTCCACCCGTGGATCGCTCAGAATGTAGTCCGGGTAGTCCAGCCGGGTTTCCGAGAACGTGGACGGCCCATCCGCCGCCTCGTGTAGGTGCTCCGAATCGCCCATGACTGGCGCGCCCTCCCCTTGGGCCAACTCCGAAAGAACTGAAACCGTCTCGCCCAGAGTGTGGTCGGTATCCTCTCCGAATACCTCGGTTATCACTCGGTCTGCTGTCAATCGGTGCGCACCGTTCTCCGCGTAAACGAAGGCGAAGGGATGGCTGTGCCTCAAGGACTCTCCCGCCTCAAGCCCCCAGCGGTGCGTTCGAAACTTCTTCCAACTGGGCCTGAGCCAACAGGGTGGTCGAGGCGTTTCCGCCCAAGGTCGCGCCTCCTATGGATATCTGACCCGAATCGGACGGTCCCACCAACGTCGGCGCAACGGCAGTCGCCGATGAATCGCCCCCTTCGCAGGCCATCAACAGGATGGCGGCGAACAAGATTATGTATGCTCTGGCAATCGGTTTGGATTTCACGGACAATAACCTAGGTTTCTGTTCATAGAATTCTAGCCGCCACCGGCGGTTTTCGTATAGGTGGATCATGCCCAACAGGTTAACCGGCGAGACCAGCCCCTATCTCTTGCAGCACGCCAGCAACCCCGTGGACTGGTATCCCTGGGGCGATGAAGCCCTGAAGCGGGCCAAAGACGAAGACAAACCCATCCTGCTCAGCATCGGCTACTCGGCTTGCCATTGGTGCCATGTCATGGAGCGGGAGTCATTCGAGAACGAAGCCATCGCCGGTTTGATGAACGAGCATTTCGTCAGTATCAAGGTTGACCGTGAAGAACGCCCTGACTTGGATGCCGTCTACATGGAAGCGGTGCAGATGCTGACTGGCAGCGGCGGCTGGCCCATGACTGTTTTCCTCACCCCGGACGGCCGCCCTTTCTACGGCGGCACCTATTTCCCGCCGGTGGACCGCTACAACATGCCCGGATTTCCCAGGTTGTTGGAGTCGGTGGCCAACTCGTACCACAACAGCCGTGACGAGATCGACCGGGTCACTGCCCAGCTCACCGAACAGATGGGCCGGACCGGGCAGATGCCTAAGGGCGACTCTCCCCTGACTGTGGAGACCCTGCATCGGGCCTATACAACCCTGGCCACCAACTTCGACTACCAGAACGGTGGCACTGGCACCGCTCCCAAGTTTCCCCAGGCTATGAACCTGGAGGTGCTGCTCCGATATTACAACCACGGCTACAACGACCGGGCGCTGGAGATGGTGGACCTGACCCTGGAGAAGATGGCCCGGGGCGGCATCTACGACCAGATCGCCGGCGGGTTCGCCCGCTATTCAACTGACGCTTACTGGTTGGTGCCTCACTTCGAAAAGATGCTCTACGACAACGCCCTCCTGGCCCGGCTCTACCTCCACGCCCATCAAGCCACCGGCCGGGGCATGTACCGCCGCATCACCGAGGAGACCCTCGATTACATACTTCGGGAGATGACCGGCCCGGAGGGCGGCTTCTTCTCGGCGACAGACGCAGACAGCGAGGGCGAGGAGGGCAAGTTTTTCGTATGGTCGCCTGATGAGATCGAGGCCGTGTTAGGCGCGGAAGAGGCGGGCATCTTCAATGGTTTCTTTGGCGTTCGCCAAGGCGGAAACTTCGAAGGCAAGACCATCCTGAACATCACCCAGAAAGCCTCCGAATACGCCCAGCAACATGGTGTAGATATGGACCGGCTGGTGGACGTCGTCCAACGGGGGAAGACGGCGCTATGGGCGGAGCGGGAGAAGCGGATACACCCGCTGCTGGACGACAAGGTGCTGGCATCTTGGAACGGGATGATGCTCCGCAGTTTCGCCGAAGCCGGCGCCGCATTGGAGCGTCAGGACTACGTCGATGCGGCCGTCAAGAACGCGAGCTTCTTGCTTGGTGCGATGAGTCCCGACGGGAAGCTGCTGCGCTCCTACCGGGAAGGCCAGGCCAAGCTGCCCGGCTACCTGGAAGACTACTCATTCGTGGCCGACGGTCTGCTGGCCCTCTACGAGGCTACTTTTGACCAACGATGGCTAACGGAATCTATCGGCCTGGCGGACCGCATGATCGAGCTATTCTGGGACGACGCCGTTGGCGGTTTCTACGACACCAGCGCCGAACACGACCAATTGGTGGTCCGGCCCCGGGACGTCCTGGACAACGCGCAACCCTGCGGCGGCTCGGTGGCCACCGACATACTGCTCAAGTTGGCGGTCATCACCGGGAACGAGAAATACCGCGTCAAGGCCGCAACTCCTCTGCGGACCCTGAGCGAGTTGATGGGCCGCGCTCCGGCCGGGACAGGACACTGGCTGGCGGCTCTGGACTTTTACGTGTCCTCCCCCAAAGAAGTGGTAATCATCGGCCCCAGTGACGACCCAGCCACCACCGCGCTGCTAAAAACCGTCACCGGCGCGTTCCGTCCAAACAAGGTCCTGGTCGGCGCCGACGATGCCGACGCAGCAGCAGGCTATAGCCTCCCCTTGCTGGAAGCCCGCGGCATGATAGACGGCAAACCCACCGCCTACGTCTGCCAGAACTACGCCTGCCAACTGCCAGTAACCACCCCCAAAGAGCTGGCGGCGCAGTTGGAGGGTTAGGATCGGGCATGGATCAGATCCACAATCCTTTGGATTCCCCCGGCGGCCTGGTAAAATCAGGGCAGCTTTTTCGTGAACCGACAAGGCACCAGCCCGGCAGGAGAGACAGCAGTTTGACCAGTACGAATAAAGACCCGATCTTGGTGGTGGTTCAGTTGACCGGCGGCAACGACTACATGAACACGGTCATCCCCTACCAAGACCCGGTCTACTACGACAGCCGGAAGACGGTCGGAGTGGCCCAGGAAGATGTCTTGCCAATCAGCGACGATCTGGCCTTCAACCCGGCCCTGAACGCGGTTAAGATCATGTACGACGAGGGCAAGGTGGCCGTGATCAACGGCATCGGCTACCCCTGCCCCAATCGGTCCCACTTCCGCTCCATGGACATCTGGCACACCTGCGAGCCCGAGAAGGTGGGCAACGAAGGCTGGCTGGGCCGGGCCATCCGCGACCTGGATCCCCAAGCGGAGAACGTGCTTACGGGAGTCAATTTCGGCCGCGGCCTGCCCCGGGCGATGGCTTTGACCGGCGTTCCGGTGGCCTCGGTCGCCGTGCTGGAGACCTACGGAGTCCTGACCGGAATCTCCGGCGAGCAAGAGCGCGCCGAAGCTCTGGATCTGTTCTCTCGGATGTATTCACCCATCTTGGGCACCGGCCCTGTGATGGACTACCTTGGCTCTACTGGCTTGGACGCCCTGAAGGGCGCGGATATCCTGAAAACCGTTCCCGGCCAGTACCAGTCTTCAGTGGAGTACGCCGATTCGATAATCGGTCGAAACCTTCAGGGAATCGCCAAGGTGCTGACAGCCAATCTGGGCACCCGCATCTTCTACACCCAGCAGCCGGGCTACGACACCCACGCCAATCAGGGCCCGGTGCATGGCGTCTTGTTGGCCCACCTGTCTCAGGCCGTCAGAGATTTCTATGACGACCTGAAGGAGCACAACGCCTCCGAGAACGTACTGATCTATCTGTTCACCGAGTTCGGACGGCGGGTGAAGGACAACGGTTCCGGCACCGACCATGGCGCCGGCGGGCTGGCCATGGCCATCGGCGACCCGGTGAAAGGCGGCATCTACAGCGAATTCCCGTCCATGCGCGAAGAGGATCTGGAAGAAGGCGACCTTAAGTACAACATCGACTTCCGCGGGGTCTACGGAACCGTGGCCGAGAAGTGGCTGGGTCTGGACGCCTCGTCAATCGTGGGCGGTAAATTCGAACAACTGGACTTCGTCTAAACGATATGGTTTCCATAAACACTGACAAGCCCCTGCTGGCCCACCTGCTGCGCCGCGCCGGATTCGGGGCCACCTTCCATGAACTGGACCGCTACTCGCAGCTTGGCTACGAGGCCGCCGTGGACGAACTGCTCCATCCCGAACGGCAACCGGCCATCGAAGAGGATGTTCTGGAACGGTATTTCATAGACTGGAAGGAGAGCCGCAATATCGAGGGAGCACTCACCGAGTTCGTCTACCGGATGAACGCCTATGCCGGAGGACGGCCGTTGCAGGAGAAGATCGCCCTGTTCTGGCACGGCGTGTTTGCCACCGGCCTGGCCAAAGTGCTCCACGAAAAGACCATGCTCAACCAGATCGACCTGTTTCGGGAGCACGGTTTGGGCAATTTCCGAGACTTTCTGCTGCACTTGGCCAAAGACCCGGCGATGATTTTCTGGCTGGACAACAACTTCAACCACAAAGACGCCCCCAATGAGAACTGGGGCCGGGAGCTCCTGGAGCTGTTCTCCCTGGGCGTGGGCATGGACGGCGAAGAGAATTACACTGAAGACGACGTGAAGAACGCAGCCCGGGCCTTCACCGGCTGGACCATCGATGACGACAACGTGGCCTCCATCCCCTTCGGCAAAACGCCTTGGCTTTTCCGGTATCTGCCGGAAGACCACGACGACGGCGAGAAGACTTTCATGGGCCACACCGGAAATTTCAACGGCGAAGACATCATCGACATCATCGTGAAACAGCCGGCCACCGCCCGGTTCATCTCCCGTCACCTGTACAACTTCTTCGTGGCCGACGATGTCCAGGTCCCTGCCTGGCAGCACACTCCGCCGGGCGACCCGGAAGCCATCAAGGTCCTGGAAGAGGAGTACTTCCGATCCAACTACAACATCCGTTCAATGCTCGGGGTGTTGTTCAACTCAGATTCCTTCAAGTCGGACCAGGCCCGCTTCGCCAAAGTGAAGAGTCCTGCCGAGGTGGTCGTGGGCACGCTCCACCTGTTGGGCGATTTCAAGTTCCCCAAGCGGGGCATCTTCGAAGTGGCCTTGGGTTGCCGCTACATGGGCCAGGACCTGCTCAACCCGCCTTCGGTGGAAGGCTGGCACGCCGGCGAGGAGTGGATCGACAGCGGAAGCCTAGTGGAACGCGTGAATTTCGTGGCCGACCAGGTCAGCGACATAGCACAGCCAGGGGTTAGAGCCATGGTCGACACCCTGCTGGACCGGGCCGTCGAACTCGATCCGGTGTCGGTCATCAACGGGTGCCTGGAATTATTGGGACACGTGCGGTTGCACGAGAAGAACAAAGAGCACCTCGCCGGCGAAATCCGGTCGATGCTGGACCAACGCAGCGGCCTCGTGGCCGGCAGCACGGAGGAACGACTGTCCGCAGAGAAAACCGTGCTCCACACCATGAAGATGATCGGCTCCAGCCGGGAGTACCAGTTCGCCTAACTATGACCACCGAGATTCAACAACCTGTATCAACACAGGGTCTATACAAATATCACGATGTGATCGGCCTTCTGTCTCCGGCCGGCCCCGGATTCAGCGGCCCCATGGCGGTTGCCGTTGGTCCCGACGGCATGCTGTATGTGGCCAACCGGGCCAACCCCAACCAGCCTGACGGCGTGCGCATCACAAGGTGCGCCAAAGACGGCGATTTCCTAGACCAGTTCGGAGTTTGGGGCGAAGGACCGGGCGAGTTTATCTGGGTCACCGATTTCGCCTTCAGTCCTCAGGGCGAGGTCTACGTCGCCGACGAACATTCCCACCTAATCAGCGTCTTCGATGGAGAGCGCAATTTCTCCCGAAGATTCGGCGAACAGGGCAGCGGACCTGCGGAATTGGACCGTCCGTCCGGTCTGGAATTCGGGCCCAACAGCAATCTCTACGTCGTCGACACCTTGAACCACCGGGTGCAGGTGCTAACGCCGGAAGGCGAGTACATCTCCCAATGGGGCAGCCTGGGCGTCGGAGAAGGCCAGTTCAGCATGCCCTGGGGCATAGCCATCGACGCTGCGGGAGATGTGTACATCACCGACTGGCGCAACGACCGAGTACAGAAGTTCGACGCTGATGGCAAGTTCCTGATGAGCTTCGGCAGCTCCGG
>Ga0066367_1000008_pt1 | contig 27526 bp, 24 predicted proteins | sample Knorr_S7_td_AAIW_FD_77335 | JGI IMG/M metagenome (GOLD analysis project Ga0066367, IMG submission 77335) | Marine microbial communities from Southern Atlantic Ocean transect - Knorr_S7_td_AAIW_ad_750m_LV_A | ecosystem: Environmental > Aquatic > Marine > Oceanic | place: Atlantic Ocean...
ACCGACGCGCAATTGGTACGGGTGGAGCAACAGGACAAGGGTTACCAACTCCATTTAATAATATGGAAGATCCGTGGGGTATGACCCTGATTTCTAACTATGGCATGGTTAAAGCCCGCCACATGCATCAATATGGAACGACTGACGAGCAGTTCGCTAACATATCTGTGGCCACTCGTTACCATGCGATGAGAAATCCAGAGGCGGTTAAAGCTATGACCGATCTGGAATTTGTTGGTGTAAATGAAATAACCACTCAGGATGTAATCGATTCTCGTCTCATCGCTTGGCCATTGCACCTTTTGGAGTGTTGCATGGTATCCGATGGAGGCGGTGCGGTGGTGATAGCCTCCAAAGAGATAGCCAATAACTGTTCGAAAAAACCGGTTTGGATTATTGGGGGTGGTGAGGCAACGAAGTACAGAGAAAACGGTGGGGATATAACGGTAAGTGCTGGTGCCCAGTCTGGACCCCGGGCTTTTGCAGATGCGGGGGTAACACCAGATGAGATAGATATTCTCATGGCATATGACTCGTTCTCAATTACTGTGATGTGCATGATTGAGGATTTAGGTTTCTGTTCTAAGGGGGAAGGGGGGGATTACGTTAGTTCTGGTATTTTGAAGTTTGATCAGTCTGGCGGTCCCGCTTTGAATACAGACGGTGGCGGTCTGTCTTCTAACCATCCGGGAGAAAGAGGAATATTTCTTCTTCTAGAGTCGGCTCGTCAATTGAGGGGAGAATCTACCGCTCAAGTAAATGATGCAAAGTTGGCAGTTGCTGTGGGTAACGGAGGCCAACTAGGGTCTCGGCATTCTACGTCAGCGACAATACTTGCAGCCGACTAAATGCAACTCACGACGAATGTAACACTATTGATAAATGGAGTAACAGAATGACACAGAATGCACCACTCAGACCACAGCCGAGATTTCCGGAGCCTGACACAGAACCTTTCTGGGAGGCCACCAAAAATAAGGAACTAAAATACCAGACATGTAACAGTTGCTCTGAGGTTATATTTTACCCGAGGGCTCATTGTCCCTCGTGCGGTTCGTTGGAAACGAGCTGGAATACCTCAAAGGGGGATGGCGTGGTATACACATACAGCGTTATCCTGCAGAGTAGGCACCCTGCTTTCAAAGATCTTGGCCCCTATGCTTTGGCATACGTTGATTTAGATGAAGGTTTTAGGATCATGAGCAATATTGTTAATGTCGCGGACCCTGTAAATGATATATCGTGCGGTATGCGTGTTAAGTTGAATTGGCATGACCAAGGCGAGGGTGAAATAGCTCTTCCTATGTTCGAGCCGGCGTGAGTGAATCTCTTTCAATACCCGCTGTAGTTCCTCTGAAGGAGACGCTCGCTTCACTTCCTGATCCATGGAGCTATGATCTGATTCCTGAGATTAGAAAGGAAATAGACGCCAATCCAACCCAGGTTTTTGTTTTAGATGATGATCCGACCGGCTCTCAGACCGTACGTAACGTATCGCTTTTAACGGATTGGTCGGTTGAGTCTATTGTCAACGAATTTAGCACGCCTGAAGAGGCCTCATTTCTTCTTATAAACAGCCGCGCTCTAACTTTGTCTGAGGCAGTAGATACGAATAGGCTAGTAGGAAAGAACCTTTTGCAGGCTTCCGGAGAACTTGGGGAAAAATTCTCAGTTATATCTCGTTCTGATTCAACTCTTCGGGGTTATTTTCCTGAAGAAGTAGAGGCTTTGGCAGACTCTATACACGAACAAGGAATACAAGGATTTGATTCCTTGTTATTTGTCCCATTTTTTATTCAAGGTGGGCGCTACACGATTAATGATGTTCAATACGTGTCCGATGGGGAGAATCTAATTCCTGTAGGGCAGACGCCATTTGCTGAAGACACGGCGTTTGGATACAAAGCTTCTAACTTGAAGGAGTGGATGGAGGAGAAATACAAGGGTCGGTTATCTGCTGAGGACGTTACGTCTATTTCAATAGAGGATATAAGAGAAGGTGGTCCCGACAAGGTTGAGAGCATACTAACTAATCTCGAGAAAGGGAGAGTATGTATCGTTAATGCTGCGGCGATGAGTGATTTGAACGTCCTCACACTTGCAGTTTTGAGGGCAGAAGCTAAAGGGAAGAATTTTTTATGTAGAACTTCGGCTTCGTTTGTCAGGTCTAGAATTGGTCAAGACTCCCACGATATGCTATCTAAGGAACAGATAGTCAATTCAGATGAAAGCGGTGCTCTCATACTAGTTGGGTCGCACGTTCCCGGTAGTACTTTTCAACTAGAAAATGTACTAAAAATTCCAGGGATGGTAGGAATAGAGTTAGAGGTTGAGTCTGTTCTTGCGGAAAAACTTGATGTAGTGGCTTCAATAGTTACGAAAGTAAACGATGCTCTTAGAAACTCTCAAGATGTCACAGTGTTCACTAGTAGGGAAGTGGTGACGGGTTCGTCTCCGGAAGAGTATCTGCGTATTGGGGCCAAAGTTACGGATGCGATGACAGAGATTGTAAAGCTTATAGATATTACACCTCGCTACATTATTTCCAAGGGAGGGATGACATCTTCAAATGTTACGGTTAATGGCCTTGGAATGGTTCGGGCAATAATTCCAGGTCAAATACAACCAGGGGTTTTAGTTCTCAGACTCGGAGAGGAGACCAAATTTCCTGGGACTCATTTGGTTCTCTACCCAGGAAATGTAGGAGTTCCTGATTCAATCGCTGCCGTTGTGCGTAAGCTTTCTCCATGATTTGGGTCTAGGAATCTTATGTTAGTTTCAACGAGGGAAATTATTGATATCGCCGAAAAGGAATGCTTTGCTGTCGGTGCCTTCAATGTATACAACCTTGAGGGAGCAGTTGCTGTAACCCGATCCTCTGAACTAGAAAGTCTTCCTGTGATATTACAAATTTCGCCTACCTCATTGGAATCTGTCGGAGTACCTTTGGTCGCTTTGACCGTGGCAGTTGCGAAGAGGTCCTCAATGCCCACCTCCGTTCATGTTGATCACTGTGGAAAACAAGATGAAATTGATAGTGCCGTTTCCCTTGGCTTGCGATCTATTATGGCTGATGGGTCACAGCTCTCATATCAGAGAAATATAGACTTTACCCTTGAAGCAGTTAATAAAATACGTGAATTTGGAGGATTTGTGGAGGGAGAACTAGGTCGTCTCACGGGCACGGAAGATGGCTTGACCATACCAGAATATGAATCTTTGTTAACTGACCCTGCCCAGAGTGCGGATTATTGCCGTAGTACCCACATAGATGCTCTGGCGGTGTGTGTGGGTAATATACATGGTAGATACCACGAAGAACCAAAATTGGATTTTGACAGACTTGCAGAGATAGATAGCTCTGTTTCTGTCCCTCTAGTATTGCATGGAGCTTCAGGATTGCCGGAGTGGATGATATCTCGTGCTATTGATTTAGGAGTGAGAAAATTTAATGTAAACACTGAGATACGAAGTGCATTCATCAGTTCGGTTTCCTCCAGTTTGGATGATAAGGATTTAGATCTTGGCCAAATAATGGATATCTCTGTAGGTGCGATGTCACAGGTAGTGACAAGTAAAATTAGGCAATTTTCAGGTAGATCATGAAAATTGCATTTTGAAAGGATAAGAAAATATGAAAGCGGGATTTTTTACGATGCCTCTGCATCCTCCGGGTTCAAATATTACAGAAACCTTGGAGAGTGATCTCAAACAGCTAGTGAAGTTAGATGAGCTTGGATTTGCTGAAGCATACATTGGGGAACACTTCACCTTTGAATGGGAAAATATTCCTGTCCCTGACTTGTTGATAGCACAGGCGTTAGGAATGACAGAAAATATTAGATTAGGAACCGGTGTTCACTGTATGCCTAATCATAATCCAATGATGCTGGCCCACCGGGTGGCTCAGCTTGACCATATGGCTCAGGGAAGATTCATTTGGGGTGTTGGGTCTAGTTCCACTCGAGGTGATTACGAAATGTTTGGGTTTGATCCCGATTCCGATGACAGAAGAGCTTATACGAGTGAAACTCTGAAGGCTATTTTGAGGGTTTGGGATAATCCGGAACCTGGGTTTTATCAGTCAGATCACTGGAGCTTTCGAATCCCGGAACCGGAAGATAATATTGGTCTACGGTTTCATCTTAAACCATATACGAAACCTCATCCGCCTATTGCACTCGGCGGTGGCTCTCCATATTCAGGGACTCTTGTTATCGCTGGGCAGAACGGTTGGATTCCTATTAGTCTTAATCTTTTGCATAACCGGGTTATAAAAACCCATTGGGATGCAGTTACTGATGGTGCTAAGAAGGCGAATCTGGTGCCGGACAGGAAGGAGTGGCGTATTGCTCGTGAAGTCTACATAGCGGATACGACAGAGGAGGCGCGGAAACATGTGATGGAGGGGGTATTGAAAAGGGATTACGAAAAATACTGGTTTAATTTGCTTTCGACAAAAGAAAACATGAAATCTGATATCAACTTGCCGGATTCAGATGTAGATGTTGAGTATCTGATGGACAATTTATGGATTGTCGGTAGCCCCGATGATGCACTTGAGCAAATCAAAAAACTTTATGATGACGTCGGAGGGTTTGGCGTTCTTCTGGCCATGGGACATGAGTGGGAACCCAAAGAACACTGGATAAATTCTATGGCTTTGCTGGCAGATGAGGTGATGCCAAAGTTAGCACATATATAAGGCAGGATTTTATCCCCCTTCTGCTATGAAGTCTGCAGTTCTTTCACCTATTAACATAGCTGCTATGTTTGTATTTGCTCTTGGGCATTCCGGTACTATGGAGACGTCTGATACCCGGAGGTTTTTGATGCCGTGCACTCTTCCGAACTGATCAACAACGGAGGATCCATCTGACCCTGGTCCCATCTTGCATGTGCCTGATATGTGATGCATTGTAAGAACATTTTGCAACATCCAAGTATCAAGCTTGGAGTCATCATTTAACGTCTCGTCGTCGGGCTCTACACGCTTTTCAACTAGATCTTTGAAAGCCTGGGATGATCCAATACGGTCTGAAAGTCTAACTCCATCTCTAAGGCGTTTCATGTCGAATTCAGAACTCAGCATGTTGTAATCCAAATATGGCTGAATATTGATGTCTGGAGACTGGAGATTTAATTCTCCTGTACTTTCCGCGAGATATATTCCTACAGACATTACGAGAGGACCATATTCCACAGATTGTCTTGATTCATCTAGACTATTCTCCCGTCCTATCTCCCGGCCTATGTCATGGTTATATCGCATTACCATAATCATGTCATTGATATATGGGGAATTATCGGCAGTGTACCTAAGTGCTACCTTCTGTGGTCCTATAGATTCTTCAGGTAGTTCGAAGTTGGGATTTGGTTTCCACCTAGTATGGACTGTTGGATGGTCACGTAGGTTTTTCCCCACTCCTGGAACATTTCTAACGACGCTAATATTCTGCTGTTCAAGTTGGTTAGCCGGCCCTATACCTGAAAGCATTAGTAACTGTGGGGAGGCGATTGCTCCGGCGCTTAGAATTACTTCGTTGGCTTCTAATGTGTACGTTTCATTTTCACTAAATACCTCTACACCTACAGCCTTTTCACCATCAAAAATCACTCGGTTTGTTACGCAGTTCGCTCGTATTGTTAGGTTGAGTCGATGCCTCGACTCACTCAAGTATCCCAGTGCAGTGCTGAATCTTATGCCATTGGGATTGTTTAAGGGATAAGGTCCGACTCCCGTGGAGTCAGGTAGATTATGGTCATAATTGTCTGGAAATCCCATTTCCCTGCATGCTTTATAGAAAGCCAATTGATCATCGGTGAGACTATCAAGTTTATGCCTGTGAACTAAAATGGGACCTTCCTTACCATGGAAATCGCCACTGTAGTCAAGATCAGTCTCGATTTTAATCAAATAAGGTAAGGATTTTTCGTATGTCCACTCGGAATTGCCGAACTTGGCCCAGCGATCAAAGTCATCGGGTACCGGCCTGAGAAATACTTGCCCGTTTATAGCGCTCGTCCCTCCAGTAACTTTTCCTCTTGGGACCTCCATATTTTCGGCCATAGATGAGGCTCTACCGTGGAGTTGCCAGTCGTGTTCTCCGCCCACAGCGAGATCTGCTCCTGTGGCCCATCCTGTTTTTAAATCGTTGGGGAGAGTTTCGAAGTCTGGATAGTCAGGACCTGCTTCCAGCAAAAGTACCGATTTATTGGGATCCTCAGATAATCTTGAGGCGACCACAGAACCTGCAGAACCAGCACCCACAACGATGAAGTCATATCGCATAATATTGCCCCCTATCAACTTATGTTATTTATTGAAAATCGCGGCACCTATAACTAGTGATAATGCTGGAATGTAGAAAATACCTAACGTTGTGAAGCTTAGTGCTACAAAGAAGGCCATGACGATAGCTGCACCCCAGGAATAAGACCTCCATCGCCATAGTACCTTTTTTGTTTCCTTTCTTTCTGGAGCACCCATAATTGTTGACACAACCGATAAGCCTGTTACAACCCAAGGGAAAATGAGTGTCAGCATGGCCCCTGTTCCATTCATCTCAATCAGGGTTAATTTTGTTTCAGATAGCTGATTTAAGCCTCCTGACTGAGCGACTATTTCAGTTCCTGCAAATAGAGGTATAAACATGAGTATCACAGCTGATATTACCGTTGATATATGGCTGAGCCCGGCCAGGATCGTTGCCGGCTTAATTCCAGACATTATCTCGATTCGGCCTTTATGAGGTTCACTGTTTCTACTAGGGCAGGAAGGGTTATTGCTGTGGGTCCTCGAAGTGTTATGTTGGCGATACTCGTCAGAGGTGTTTCATTTGGATTTGCCTCTATTAAAATGCCCCCAGCTGCCTGGATATCCTGTGGGAAACTTGCTGCTGGATATACGGTGGCGGATGTTCCTATAACGATTATGCAAGTTGCTTTTGAGCTTTGTAGGAAACATGAATCTAGGGTTCCGCTAGGTATTGGTTCTCCAAACATCACTGTATCTGACTTGACTGGAGACCCACAATCAGGACACATTGGCGGGAAATTGTTTGATGGACCGGTCACACCTGGCATAATCTCTCCAGTGGGAAACTTACTTTTATGCCATCGTGCTTCACATCCGATGCATCTAAGCATTGTCCGATTCCCATGAATTTCAGTCACTGATTTAGAGCCTGCCTTGAAATGCAGATCGTCAACATTTTGGGTAATCTGATGTTGTAAAGTACCTATTTCCTCTAGGTCAACCAGAGCATAATGACCTTTGTTTGGTGTGGCTCTATCTATAGCTTCTCTAAATTTTGTTCTTTCTGGGTCAATCTGTTGATCTAGATTTTGTAGCCACCAGGATTCCGGGTTTCTTAGGAAATCTTCATACCCATTTCCAGAAGGTTCTCCTAATTTTGTCCACAGCCCTCCTGGGCCACGGAAAGTTGGGATTCCACTCTCGACTGAGATTCCCGCCCCTACAAGAGCTATCGTGTAAGACGAGTCAAACAAGGATTGTGCTGCAGACCGGACTGCGGATTCATCAATATTAAAGTTATCGGTGGTCATCAAATTGGACTTAAATGTATGTTTATTTTCGCTGTGTTAGATTCTACTACCACTCGAAAACTTTTTCGGACACTTAGGCTGAAGTAATCGTTCCATTGTCAACGAGAAGGTTGTTAGCTACCGAAACGAACTCGTTTGGAATAGAGTCGGGTTCTGCACTCGTCACAATGCATTGTTGGTACTGGGTGATATGCTCCATAATCTGGCGTCGTCTGGTGGCATCGAGTTCTGATAACAGGTCATCCAATAGTAGTAGTGGTTCGCTGCCCCGACGCTCTTTAAGGTAAGTTGATTCTGCCAGCTTTAAGGCTAATACAGCCGTTCTTGCCTGCCCCCTTGACGCATATCGGCTTGCATCATTTTGATTTATCAATATAGACATATCATCACGCTGGGGGCCAACTGATGTTGAACCCTGTGCTATATCCTTGGCTCTGCATTTTTCTAGTGCTACCAGTATTGAACTGGAGGTTGGAGTTTCTTCCTCCCCAGGTATTGTAGGGCGATACAATAACTGCAGCGATTCTTTAGCGGTGTCCAACTGCATATGGAAAGGCTTCAACAGTTCAGACAGCCTATCAACTACTTTCATCCTAGTTTTTATGATTTCACAACCATGTTGTGCCAATTGGTCATCCCAAAACTGTAGTTCGTCTTGTGTAGATACACCTTCTCTGATAGATCTTAGTAGGTGATTCCTATGTCGGTTCGCCTCTTGATAACGTTTTAATGCCTCAAGGTAGTGTTTGTCTATCTGGGATATGAGAATGTCGAGATACCGACGCCTTACGGTCGGGTTCCCGAATACAATATCTAGATCATCTGCTGTAAAAAGTACAGCGTTTAGCGTTCCTATCAGGTCGGATGACCGTTTTGGGCTACCGTTAATCCGTATATATTTTTGTGTTGCAAAGCCGTCTTTATTTTCTGAAAACAGACACCTATAGTGGATTTCTATTTTGTTTGATAACTCACCGTTATGGGTGTTTGCACTCACTTTGGCGTAAGTTAGCTCTTGTTCAGATGTGGGGGCAGAATTATGGTTAATTAGTTCCCGCTCTATCGACGCTCTCGCAGATCTGGCCATAGCGAGCATATATAAAGCCTCTAAGAGATTGCTTTTTCCATGTCCGTTTTTCCCTGTTAGCAGGGTTAAGCCTTCTGGTAGATTCAACTCCAGCTGAGTGTAGTTTCGAAAATTTGAAATAGAGATGTTGGAGATGTGTATTGTTTATTCTCCAAGTGGATATTTGGCCCGATTAACATATGAAATATCATAAGCGAACCATTTCGATTCTAGCACGAGGGCAAAACCGACCCTAATTAATTTAAAACATACGATTTGGAACTGTTGAGTTTTACTGTGAGATACTTTTGGGAATATTAGCCGAGCGCCCGAATTGCAGTGGAGAGGGAGTTAATTATTGGAGAACTTAAAAGTACTTGCTCTTGCAGGAGGGGTTGGAGGAGCGAAATTAGCATTAGGTTTAAGTGATATTCTCGATGACGGTAACCTTGCGATCGTTGTTAATACCGGAGATGATGAAGAATTTTATGGTTTGCACGTCTCTCCTGATTTGGACACAGTCATGTATACACTTGGGGGTATCGCTAATCCTGACACAGGCTGGGGGATAAGTGGAGAAACTTTTAGATCTTTAAATAGACTGAATCAATACGGGGCTGATACTTGGTTCAATTTAGGCGATTTAGATATGGCGACTCACATAAGGAGGACAGACTTACTAAGTCAGGGCAATACACTCTCTGAAGTTACCAATAGTATGTGTTCTTCATTAGGGATAACTCATCCTATATTTCCGATGACCGATGACATACTCAAGACGATTGTCGTTACTGAAGTAAGTGATATGTCATTTCAGGAGTATTTTGTAAAAAACAGATGTGAACCTCGAGTAATATCACTCAAATTCGATTCACCTTCAGAATGTAGTCCTTCTCCCGGTTTTGTGACAGCTTTAGATCAGAGTGATTTGTTAGTGTTTTGTCCCTCGAATCCTTTTTTAAGCGTTGATCCTATTCTTGCTGTACCTGGCGTTCGGAAGAAAATTGAAAATTTTCGTGGCTCACGAATATCGGTAAGTCCTATCGTGGGGGGAGAAGCTATAAAGGGACCAGCAGGGAAGATATTGAGAGAGCTTGGACATGAGGTTTCCTGTGTTGGTGTGGCAAAACGTTATGTTGGTTTGTGCGATGTTTTCATCATAGATAGTGTTGACGTTGATCTAGCGTCGTCGATTGAAAAACTTGGTATGAGAGTTGTCGTCACTAACACCATCATGAACAATGATCAACAAAAGAGGACTCTCGCCCAAGAAATATTGAGCTTGGATTATTAATTGATGCCTCCGGTTACCATTCTGATTCCCGTAAAGGAACCCCATCATTCGAAGACACGATTGTCTGGACTGCTTAGCTGTTCACAACGGTCAGAACTTACAGTGAACATGTTAATACGTGTTATCCAAGCGGCGGTTTGTTCAGCAGTTGACGATATTGTAGTTGCAGGTAGTCAGTTTAATTCTCTAAAACAGTTGATAGAGGGACGGGAATTCGGACCTGTGAGATGGGTGGATGTATTGGGTCAGGATCTAAATGGTGATGTGGAGATGGCGTCGGATATCATAAAAAATTCTGGAAGGGCGTATATCTATATTCCTGGTGATGTTCCATTTATTACCAGCAATGATATTGAAGATGTCATTAAATCGTCAGAAGATGGTGAAATCTTCGTGTTTGTTCCATCCGAATCTGATGGTGGAACTAATGCTATGTTGATTCCTCCGTCATCTGATTTCATACCACTGTTGGGAGTGGACAGTTTTAGAAGACATTGTGAGTATGCTGAGGGTAATACGTTGGATTACAAAATTGTAAGACCATTTGGATTCACTCTAGATTTGGATACTGAGAAGGACCTGGTCCGTTGCGAGGAAATAGAACCTGGATTTACAGACAGGTTAGGAGCGGTTCCTAAGGATAGATTGGAGTAATGGCAAATGACAAATAAACTAAATGTTGGGATCTTAATGCCCACCAGAGGGTTGCTGATGCAGGGAGACCAGCCTGACGATATTGAGCAATTAATCTCAATGGCTGTAACTTCTGAGGAAGCCGGTATAGACTCAGTATGGGTGGGTGATAGCCTCACAGCCAAGCCAAGACTTGAGCCTCTCACTACCCTTTCAGCAATTGCATCTCGAACCTCTTTAGTGCGTCTAGGAACTGCTGTCATGCTAGGTCCATTGAGGCATCCTGTTTCACTTGCTCACGCTGCTACTACTGTCGACTTGATTTCCAAGGGGCGTATCATTCTTGGGATGGGAGTTGGGGGGGCTTTTAATGAGGCCCAAAGGGCTGAATGGAAGAATGCTGGAATAGACCCAAAGTATAGGGGTGGTCGACTTGAAGAGTTGTTAAAAATATTCAAACCTCTGACGCGAGGTGAAAAAGTTACGTTTCATGGGCGTCATTTTGACGTGGATAACGTGTCTATTAAGCCTGTTTCCCCGCAATTGAACGGCGTACCGGTGTTGGTGGCGGCCCATGGGCGCTCTAAGTTGGAACGGCAATTCCAGAGGGTCATGTTGGGTGATGGGTCCATATCAATATCAGATTATCCTGAAGAATACTCTCTAGCCCTGACTAGAATAAGAGATCATGCTGATAAGCTAGGAATTGACAACGCTGGCCTCGAAAAAGCTTTTTATATGACTATTAACATGCACAAGGACAGAGTATTTGCAGCGGAGGAGGCGGATAAATTTCTCAAACTTTACTATGGAATTAATATTTGGCAGGATCGATGGGGACCATGGGGACCCGCTGAAGAGGTCGTAAGTAGGATCGGTAGTTATGAGAAAGCTGGTGCCCAAACCGTTATAGTCAGATTCGCATCTTTTGATCAGGAGAAACAATTAGACATTTTCCTGAGTGATGTTTTGCCTTATTTATATTGACTAGATATTATGCGTCATCATCATAAAAAGGGCGTTGATGAATCATTGCCAGGAAATCGTCCTCAGATAATACTGGTATGCCTATTCGAGCGGCGTCTGATAGTTTAGAGCCTGCTTCTTCACCTGCGACTAGGTAGTTTGTACGGCTTGACACGGACCCGCTTACATTTCCGCCCAATTCTTTGATTCGATCTTGAATTTCAGAACGGCTGAACTGTTTTAGTCGCCCGGTTACGCAAAATCTGATATCACGTAAAACCTGGACCTGCGGCTCTGACGAACCTATGTCGCTGTTCTCATTCATGTTAATTCCAGCTAGTCTCAACTTGTGTATCAGTAATATATTAGATGTGGATTGGAAGTAATTTGTGATGCTTTCAGCAATTTTTGGGCCTATGTCAGGGATATCTGTGAAGGATTCCAAAGAGGCTTTCATAATCTCATCCATAGTTCCAAATCGGTTGGCAATGTTCTCGGCTACCTCAGTTCCTACGTGTGATATGCCTAGTGCCACCAGAAGTCGTGACAGGGGTCTCTCTTTGCTGGCAGCGATAGCTTCTATTACGTTGGACGTACTCTTTTCGCCCATTCTCTCTAGGCTTACGAGGTCTTCCCTTCTTAAAGTATATATATCTGCCACGTCTGATATTAGTCCGCTTTGAATAAGCGAGCTGCCTAGTTTCCCACCCACTCCGTCAACGTCCATTGCAGATTTGCTAACGAAATGCTCTACCAACCTAACCAACTGTGCAGGACAGGAACTATTCGTGCAATAAACTGCAGATTCATCAGGTTTCCTTGTTGTCGGGGATTTGCAGCTAGGACACTCTCGAGGCATCAAAAATTTTTGTTCAGTTCCATTCCGATGGGTTTTTTGACTACTAACTACCTGAGGTATTACTTCTCCAGCTCTTTCCACCACCACACGATCCCCAATTCTGAGGTCTTTTGAATTTATATAATCTTCATTGTGTAGTGTTGCCTGTTTTACTGTCACGCCCCCTACAATAACTGGTTCAAGTATGGCATATGGGTTAATTGTTCCGGTTCGTCCTACATTTACATGGATGTCTAAAAGTTTGGTTATAGATTGGGCCGACGGGAACTTGTATGCAATAGCCCATCTAGGTTCTCTTCCTACTGTACCTACATGCTGTTGATAGTCAAAGCTGTCTATCTTTACTACAACTCCGTCACAGTCGTAGTCTATTGAGTTTCTGTCCTGTAACCATTTTTTATGAAAGCCAATTGCATCTTCCACCCCGGAAACTAATTCATTGAACGGATTGATTTTGAATCCTAGTGTCTTGAGATATTCAAGACACTTAATGTGTGTTTCAGGAATTTCAAAATCACCTTCTACCCATCCTAGAGCGTAGATGAAGATGTCTAAAGGTCTCTGAGCGGTGACTGCAGAGTCAAGCTGCCGGAGAGATCCAGCTGCTGTATTTCTAGGATTGGCATATGTCGCAAGACCATTTTTTTCTCGGTCGTCATTGAATTTTTTGAATTCAGATTTTGGGAAATATACTTCTCCTCGAACTTCAAATCTGGCTGGGTAAGCACCAACCAGTTGTAAGGGAATACTACGGACAGTTTTAAGGTTGGATGTGATATCTTCTCCCGTCGCACCATTGCCTCTCGTGGCTCCTTGAACGAATAAACCGTTCTCATATATTAGAGCTACTGCTAAACCGTCGAATTTCAATTCACAGGCGAGTGCGAATTTATCAGATTCGATTAATCCTGACATTCGGTTATGCCACCCGTAGAGGTCATCGTCGTCGAAAGCGTTGCCTAAACTTAACAAAGGTATTTGATGGTCAATCTGAGAGAACCCGGATAGTGGATCTGAACCGACACGTTGCGTTGGTGATTGGGGAATTACAAGTTCTGGATTTTCCTTTTCTATTTGTGCGAGTTCCCGCATCAGTTCGTCGTACTCGCTGTCCCCAATTTCGGGGTCATCTTCGACAAAATACAACCTATTATGGCGCTCAATCTCTGATCGCAATCCATCAATCTTATGCTGAAACATGTTTTTGTTCATGAGATCTAAGCTCTATCCTGATTGATCATGTTATACACCTAATGGGCAGCTCTCAATAGTTAATTGTGCACTTCATGTGAGTTGGATTCTGTTTAGCTGCTAGACTGCTGGTAAACTGAAATATATACTCGAATATGTGCTAAGTGCTTTTTCTGTCATGCTAGAAACAGAAGGCTTTGCCTAAATATGATTTGGAACGATATTGTTGAAAGTGACATTAGATAAGTGCCATACGCTGCAAAAATCCAAGACTTTATAGATAAATATCCAGCTTTAACAGCTATTGGGAACACGCCTTTAGTGGAGCTTGATATTCCCCAAGAGATAGCTGATATAGGAGAAGCTTCTATTTATGCAAAATTTGAGCATCTGAATCCAGGTGGCTCAATTAAAGATAGACCCGTTCTTCGTATGCTTGCTGAGGCAATAATAGACGGAACATTGACCCCAGATAAAATAATACTGGATGCGACTTCTGGTAACGCAGGGATAGCGTATGCGATGATTGGGGCTATACTCGGATATCCCGTTGAACTTGTTATGCCAGAGAACGCTAGCGAAGAACGGAAAAAACGTTTAGTAGCTCACGGTGCTAATTTGGTTTTCACAGATGCTCAGAAAGGCTACGATGAAGCTTTATATGAGGTGAAACGGAGGTTCCAAAAGAACCCTGATAGATACTTTTATTGTGACCAGTACAGCAATTTAAATAATCCGTTGGCACATTATGAAACCACTGCAGTAGAGCTGCTGGATCAAGCGCCATTTATTACACATTTCGTTGCTGGGGTAGGTACTGGAGGAACAATTAGTGGGATAGGTAGACGCCTCAAGGAAACAAATCCTGACATACAGGTCATTTGCATAGATTTTGAGGAATGGCCAGGAGTCGAGGGGCTTAAACCTTTAGGCGAGGGTCATATCATTCCTGAAACATTTGATAGGTCAGTAGTTGATCAAATGTTACACATAGATACGCTTAGAGCCTATGAGGTGTCTAGCTTAATGGCAGAAAAAGGTATATTCGCTGGACAATCCTCTGGGGCTTACTTATTAGGAGCAATTGAAGTTGCGAGTTCATTAAAATCTGGGAATATAGTTACGATATTCAATGACATTGGCGAGCGTTATTTTTCGACTTCTATGTGGGATTGAAGTATATCGTTTGAATATAAAGAGTAGTGAGACAAGGGGTGAAACGCCGTGCAACTTTTAACAGAAGATCAAATAAGATCCCTTAGGAATATTGATACACCCACTGTAGCCAACGCCGTGGAAACTCATCCTACAAGATCTAATACAGAAGGATTTATGGGTTGGAATATACGGTGCCAGTTCCCAGACCTTGGGGTAATGGTTGGACAGGCTGTAACCGCCACTTTTAATACAACTACCACTGGTAAACCGCGCAGCAGGAGTCTGTGGTATGAGTGCTTACGGGCCATAAATGACATGCCCGTTCCAGTGGTTATTGTTGCCAAGGATGTTGGGCCCAGACCTTTCCATGGATGTCATTTTGGGGATGGTATGGCCAATGTAGCAAAAAGAGTCGGGGCAGTAGGTCTAGTTACAGATGGTGGCGTGAGAGATGTAGAAACGGTTCATGACATGGGATTTCACATGTTTTCAGTGGGCTTAGTTCCTGCACACGGAAATTTTGGACTTGATGAAACTATGGTTCCGGTAGAAGTAGGCGGTGTTCTGGTCAATCATGGAGATGTGGTACATGCCGATATGAATGGGGTGGTGGTTTTCCCGGTAGATCTGACAGATTATGTGATAGCTGAGTCAGCAAAAGTCACCAAGCGTGAATCTGATCAATTCGATTGGGTCAAGAGTGAAGATTTTTCGCTTGAGGAGATGATTCAGAGAGGTTAATTCCTTGCGATCAATCCCAATCATCTCCCCTAAACATCTAGATTAGCCACTTCCAAAGCGTTGGTTTGTATGAAGTTTCGCCGTGGCTCAACCTCATCTCCCATCAGTCGCTCAAACTCATCAGCCGCTTGCCCAAAGTCTTCGACATCAACTTGCAACAATGTTCTAGATTCGGGATTCATTGTAGTTTCCCACAACTGGTTTGCGTTCATTTCTCCTAGACCTTTGTAACGCTGCAAATGTACGGTTCTTTTGCTTCTGAGTTGTTCCATAAGCTCTTCGCGTTCACCCTCTGTATATACGTACTGTTCCTTCTTGCCAACATTGATCTTGTACAGAGGGGGTTGTGCTATATAAAGGTGTCCATGCTCTACTAATGGTCTCATATGCCGGAAAAAGAAAGTCAGGAGCAATGTGCGAATGTGTGAGCCGTCTACATCAGCATCGCACATTATTATTATTCTGTGGTAGCGGAGCTTTTCCAGGTCGAATCCGGTTCCCTCCTCTTCAACCCCAACTCTAGAATCCACTCCTGCTCCAATTGCTGTAATCATGGAGCGGATTGCGTCATGAGAGACAATTTTGTCAGGTTGAGCTTTTTCGACATTAAGAATCTTTCCCCAGAGTGGAAGAATTGCTTGAAATCGCCGGTCTCTTCCCATTTTGGCTGTACCACCCGCCGAATCCCCCTCAACCAAATATATTTCGCAAAGCTCAGGATTCTTCTCTGAGCAATCCGCTAATTTACCTGGCAGACCGCCACCGTCCATTGCGTTTTTACGTATTATGAGTTCCCGCGCTTTGCGAGCTGCTTCTCTCGCTCTCTGGGACGTCATACATTTGTCAATGATCGCTCTTCCTTCTCTAGGATTGTCTTCAAGGAATATTTGGAGTGCTTCACCTAGCACTGTCTCAACCTGCGTACGTGCTTCAGGGTTGCCGAGCTTGTTTTTGGTTTGCCCTTCAAATTGGGGGTCTTTGAGCTTTACACTTATTACAGCCGTTACCCCTTCTCTGACATCCTCTCCAGAAAGATTTGGCTCGGTACTTTTTATTAATTTCTGTTTGCGGCCGTAATCGTTGAGTACCCGTGTTAACGCAGATCGAAATCCAGTGACATGGGTGCCTCCATCCTCAGTATTTATACAGTTGGCGAATGCATATACGTACTCGCTGAAGGTGTCGTTATACTGCAGCGCGACCTCAACTCTAGTCCCGTCCAAATCATTTTCAACATAGATTGGATTTTCATGAACCACCCCTCTATTTTGATTGAGGCCTCTCACGAAGCTGGATATTCCTCCATCAAAGTAGTAGGTCACTTCGTTATTTGGCCAACGGCTTGAGTGCCATTCACTCGTGAAGGTAATTTGTAATCCTTTATTGAGGTATGCCATCTCTTTGAACCGGTTGGATAGTACGTTGAAGTCGTATACTAATTCCCCGAATATCTCTTTATCTGGCATGAATTCGATAGAAGTTCCAGTATGACCAGATGATCCGTTTTGAAGAACTTGAGATGTCATTTCGGTAGAAGTTATGCCTCTGGAATACTCTTGTTCGTATAAATTTCCATCTCGGGTAACGTAGGCTTTAACCCATATTGACAACGCGTTTACTACTGATGCTCCAACACCGTGTAGACCTCCGGAAACGGCATAAGCCTTACCTCCGAATTTCCCACCTGCATGAAGGGTGGTCATAACGGTTTCCAAAGCTGTCGTTCCCGTAGTGGGATGTTTGTCAACAGGTATACCTCGTCCATCGTCTTCTACTCTTACGGAACCGTCCTCTCGGATAACCACTGTCACAGATGAGCAATAACCAGCCATAAACTCGTCTACGCTATTGTCAACAATTTCATAAATTAGATGATGAAGACCACGTTGATCTGTACTTCCTATGTACATGCCAGGACGCTTCCTGACAGCCTCCATACCTTCCAGAACCTGGATATCACTTGCCGAATATTCGTCGTCTCCCTGCTGTTTAAGCGCTGCCATCCAATGACACTCCCGATTTTTTAAAAAGACAATCTATTTATGATAATTGCGGCCACAATTTTCCATTTGCTGTAAAATGAGGCCCCATTTTTGGTGCTATTTTATTTACCTATACCTTTAATATTTAGGTTGGTAAATCGACTCTGATAACTTGATCCCATTTATAGGAGTCGTTGAGGGCCTCAGCCCCCCCCTTTATCCTGATTCGAAGGGGTACAAAACACAAGCATTTTCAGTGTCAAAATTATAGCAAATTAAAGGTACTCTCACAAGAACGAATCACGCCTGCGAAAAGGTTGAGTTTTGATGACATTTCATCTGAAAGTTTTTTGATTAATTTTTGCCAGAATTACCATCAGATGTCAGACACTGATAGAATGTTCGCCCGCAGCCAATCCAAGTATGTGGATGGTGAGCCTAATTTGAGGATTGATTTTTGCAGCCGGCTTGCTCGGTTGTTAAAGATTATTTGGGTTACAAGAGCTCCCTATTCCACTGAAGGATTTAGGGAGTTCTTTTATTTGGTCAAATATGTGTAGTGAAAATATAACGAATGTTCCGGGAATAAAGGTAGGTCATTGGACTCACGAGGGTGCTTTGACTGGTTGTACTGTGGTTCTGTGTGGGGAAAATGCAGTGGGAGGAGTCGATGTAAGAGGATCCTCACCAGGGACTCGCGAGACGGATATTCTTGGTTCGGATAAGCGTGTTGAAATAGTTAATGCTTTCATGTTGAGTGGTGGCAGCGCTTATGGCCTTGCTGCTGCTGACGGTGTTATGAAGTATCTAGAAGAACAAGGCATTGGTTTTAAAGTAGGGCGGAACGTGGTACCGATTGTCCCATCTGCCATAATTTATGATTTAGCTGTGGGGGATTCGTCCGTTAGACCTGATAGTGCTGCTGGATATGATGCCTGCAAATCGGCCACCACGGGTATTTTCGCTCAAGGAAACGTAGGTGCTGGTACGGGAGCAACTGTGGCAAAAGTGTTGGGTTCTAACAGATCCATAAAAGGTGGTTTGGGTTCCGACTCAATAAGACTTCCAAATGGATTAACTGTGGGAGCGCTGGTAGTTGTTAATGCTATTGGTAGTATTCATGATCCACATACTGGGAATCTTGTTGCGGGTCCCAGGAGTTCTGACGGGAGTATGGCCAGCGCGTCTGAGATTTTAATTGCCGGTAAGGATATTGGTGAACAAAGTTTGGGAGCCAATACCACAATAGGGGTGATTGCTACTGACGCAACATTGACCAAGTCGCAAGCCAATCAACTTGCTTCTTCTGCTCATGACGGCTTGGCCCTATCAATTAGGCCTTCACATTTGATAGGAGATGGAGACACCATTTTTGCCGTTGCGACAGGAGGTGCGTCTCATCCTGATCAAGAGATTGCAGACGCACACAGTATAAACAGAATAATTGCTGCTGCCGTAGACTGCACATCTCAAGCGATTGTGAATGCCGTCCGGTCAGCAACCGGCGTTTCGGGTGTTCCGTCTGTTAATGAAGTACATACATCTGGAAGTTTGGGAAATTGAAGCGATGACATTCGATAAGGCTTCTAGAATCGGTATTATCGGATCGGGGTTTGTTGGAGGTTCCCTGGCAGTTGCCCTTTCAAGAGTGGGTTACAGTGTTGTCGCGGCTGCAAGCCGAAGATTTGCTTCAGCAGAATCACTTGCTTTACGTATAAAAGGCTGTAAAGCATTTACTGATTCACAGGATGTTATTGATGTTTCAGACGTTGTATTTCTAACAACTCCGGATGATCTAATTAAATCTATATCTGAACGTCTGATGTGGAGAAGCAGACAAGCTGCTATTCACTGCTCGGGTGCTGCCAGTTTAGATGTGTTCGACCACCTGGCGGAGAACAATGTAATTCCGGGAGCCTTTCATCCTCTCCAAGCCTTCATGTCGATTGATGAAGGGGCTGACAGTTTGTCCGGCATAACCTTTGGCATAGAAGGTGGAGAAGAAATAGCGCCTTTTCTCGAAGAAATGGCGAAGCGCCTTGGTGCACATCCAGTGTTCTTGTCGGCTGAAGACAAAGCCTTGTATCACATATCTGGTGTAATGCTAGGAGGATTGCTTACTGAGTACGCAGCGATTACAACCCAGTTATGGGAGCATATTGGACGATCTCGCGCGGATGGGATACGCGCATTGTTGCCGATGATGAAACAAGTAGCAAATAATCTCGAAAGGTTTGGTCTACCTGAGGCTGTCGCTGGGCCATACGCTAGAGGAGATGTAGGGACTATTCGTAAGCATCTGGATGCTTTGCGAGAAAGGAAGCCAGAACTTTTGGCATTTTATTGTGAATTAGCACTTGCCGGTATGGGCCCTGTAGAAGAGAAACAGGTTTTGGATGAGACCACTCGCAAGGAAATAATTAACGTTCTTAAGGATGGATTACTTGTAGCACGAAACATGGAGGCTACGGAGGAAGAGAAAGAGGAATAAGTATGAGGTATTCGATCAAAAGATTCCAAAAAATGCGAGATGACGGAAAACCTATACCAATGATGACTGCATACGATTACACATCTGCCTATGCCGTCGAAAAAGCTGGAGTACAGATAATATTGGTTGGGGATAGCCTAGGTCAGGTTGTACTAGGACATGACTCCACGGTACCTGTGACAATGGATGACATGATTAGACATATTCAGATGGTTGTTAGGAGCACACAAAAGGCACACATTGTGGGTGACTTGCCTTTTATGAGTTATCAAGTTTCAAATGAGGATGCAATCCGCAATGCGGGGAGACTATTAAAAGAAGGCGGGTGTCAGTCAGTTAAGTTAGAAGGGGGTCTATCTGTAGCAAAGACAGTCAAAAAAATTGTTCAAGTTGGCATTCCGGTGATGGGTCACTTGGGATTAACACCTCAGTCTGTAAACCAGATAGGTGGATACAGGGTTCAAGGGCGTTCATCTCGTGAGTCGGAAACATTGCTGGAGGATGCTCTAGAGATTCAAGAAGCAGGTGCCTACGCCGTTGTGTTGGAGCTTGTGTCGGCCGAAGTTGCGGAAATGATCACTGAAAAACTGTCTGTACCAGTTATTGGGATTGGATCCGGTGTTGGATGCAGTGGCCAGGTTCAAGTATTTCATGACATTCTCGGTTTGATCCCAAACTTTTCTCCTAAACATGCACGTCGCTATGCTGAGGTAGGGACGACTATTCAGAATGCAGTTGAGTCATATGTGTCCGACGTCATGGATAGAAGGTTTCCATCTCCTGAGGAGAGTTTTTGAGTATCTAAATAAGTTGGTCAGGTTACTAGAATGAAAATTATGGAGACTGCTGCTGCGTTCCGACAAGAATGGGCGAATCTTAACGAATCTGCGAAATTGTCGCTTGGGTTAGTGCCCACCATGGGGTTTCTACATGAGGGACATACCTCTCTTGTAAGGAAGTCTGTTTCACAAAACGATGTGACCGCCGCAACGATTTTTGTAAATCCAACTCAGTTTGGTCAAAATGAAGACTTTGAAGGCTATCCTAGAAATATGAGATCCGATCTAGAGATACTTGATCATGAAGGTGTGGATCTTGTTTTTGTACCTTCGCTCGATGAGATGTATCCGGAAGGGTTTGAAACTTTTGTAGATGTCGGGTCAGTTGCCACCCGTTTGGAAGGGGAATACAGGCCAGATCATTTTCGTGGTGTGGCAACTGTGGTTTGCAAATTGTTATCTATTTGTCGACCAGATAAAGCCTATTTTGGTCAAAAGGATGCGCAACAATGCGCCGTCATTATGGCTCTTAATAGAGACCTGTCACTCGGAAGTGAAATTATCGTTGGAGAGACTGTCAGGTCATCAGATGGTCTTGCTTTGAGTAGTCGGAATGCATATCTATCAGATAGAGAGAGGAAGAAAGCATTATCTCTAAGTAGTGGACTGTTTGCTGCAAGAGAGTTATGGAAGTCAGGGGAGAAAGCGGCTGAAAAGTTGAAGTCTGTAGTCGCAAATGAGATCTTATCTGGGGACTTAGAAGTTTCTGTTGAGATTGATTATGTCAGTGTCTCAGATGGAAGTAGGTTTATTGAAGTTGGTCGTGTTGAAGAGCCTGGGAATGCGATTATTCTTGTAGCAGCTAAGATTGGCACGACACGATTAATTGATAATGTCCTACTTGTCTAAGATTATAGGATTAATTCATTGAATTAAAAGGCTAAGTTATTAATGTTTATGAGGACAAACTATCTCTAGAAAACAATATCGTTTATTTACCTTGAGTTTCGCAATTTGATTAAGTGAGTAATGGGGCTTCCATTGAATATAGTTTTGACTAACGATGACGGAATAAATTCTCCAGGGTTGTGGGAGGTTGCACAACGGTTGTCGGATATATGCGACCTGACAGTTGTTGTTCCAGACCGTGATCAGAGTGGAAAAGGGGTTTCTCTAACGTTACTTAGGCCACTGTGTGTGGAGCAAGTGGAATCGCGGGTTAATGGCATTGATAAGGTATATACGGTTGATGGGACTCCCGCGGACTGTGTGATAATGGCTGCCGGGCATATCTGTTCTGGGAAAATAGATTTGGTTGTTTCTGGCATCAACCAGGGTGCCAATCTTGGATTAGATGTTTTTCATTCCGGAACCTTCGGTGCTGCTTTGCAAGCTTATAACAAAGGGATAGACGCTATAGCTCTTTCCGTTCTTTACAAAGACGGCATTTATAACCAGCCTGCGGCTGAAATAGGTTCTAAATTAGCTGAAGTTTTGTTGACTACCTCAAAAGTCAGGAATAAGTCTTACCTCTTGAACGTTAACTTGCCCCATGCCGAACTTGAAGGCATAGAAGGCGTAGATCTCACGACACTTGGGCCTAGGGGCTTTTCCGAACGGGTAGAGCAAGTTGTTAATGGACGTAGAAAATTCTATTGGATTAAATTTGATAAGCCCGCAGATGAAGATCCTGTTAAAGGTACCGACGTTTGGTCAGTACGGAATAATAGAGTGTCTATAACCTCGGTTGTTCCGTTTATGCCGGATCAAAACCGGAGTCCTGAGGTGTTATCGATTGCAGAATCTGTTCGTGAATTTATCTCATACCCACAGTAGATAGCTAGTCATCCCCGTATCCTGGGACGGCATGTGCCTTAAGAAACTCCTCATCCAAGTTTATTCCCAGTCCCGGCTTTTCTGATAAATACAGATGCCCTTTTCTAATATCTAATGGTATGTCGATGAGAGGGTTGTACCCGCTGAGCTCGTATCTCATCGTTTCGAGCTTGTAGAAGTTTGGGATGGTAGCGGAAACATGAGCTCCCGCCATTATATTTATAGGACCACTAGCATCATGAGGCGATACTGGTATGTAGTAAGCCTCTGCCATTGTTGAGATTTTTTTCAGTTCAGATATTCCTCCAGTCCAAGTTACATCCGGCATAACATAGTCAGCTAGGTTATTCTCAAAAATGGGCACAAATTCGAACCTTGTGTGTAATCGTTCTCCTACACTAATTCGCACGTTAGTGCTATCACGAACCTGTTGTAAGGCGTGGTAGCTTTCCACAGGGACAGGCTCCTCAAACCAGTGGATTCCGTATGGCTCCAGTCGGTTGGCTAGGTCAATAGCTGTTGGTACGTTGAATCTACCATGTGCATCGATAAGAATTTCTATATTAGGGCCTACAGCGTCGCGCACTTCCGCCGTAATTTGTTCTGCTCTCTCGGCCCCTTCCGCTGAAATTTCACCGTCCAGAAATCCGATATTTCCACCGTGCAATGAGTGCATCATTGGGTCCATCTTGAAGGCTGTATGGCCTGAAGCCACAATTTCTTTTGCATCTCTTCTAGCAAGTTCAATATCTAAGCCAGGTTCGGGCGGATGTGTGTAAAGAGGTATACTTTCCCTTACTGCTCCCCCCAGAAGTTTGTATATGGGCAAATTTAATGATTTGCCAAAAATATCCCATAGGGCAATATCTATTCCGCTCATTGCTGCTGTTGTTGCGCCTCGTGTCCCGGTATATGTAAAAAGACGAAATGTTCTCGCCCATATTTCTTCGATGCGGGTCGGGTCTTTTCCGACTAGAAAATCTTTAATCTCAGATGTATATTTTTGTATAGCACGATTACCCACGTTACCAGGGTAATTTGTGATCTCCCCCCAACCGGTTATTCCTTCGTCGGTATCTATCTGCACAAATACGAACTCACGAGCGACGGTATTTTTCGGCTCACTTCCACCGGTGCGATCGTCCCAATCCATTTGTATAAGGTAACTTTTCAAGTCTGTGATTTTCATTGGTGACTCCTTTTGAGTGGGGTGGCCAGTATTTTATACTGTCGGAAATTATTATGCGTGGTTATGTAAAAAAAAAGATAATCTCTCTTGCGGAATGAACTCTTTAACTTCATCATTGGAGGTCTCAGGATAGATCAATGATGAAACATAGAGACCGTAGTTTCCTAGAAACCTCTAACTGGATAAAATCTCTTCCTTTCTACTATGGTTGGGTTATTGTCGCTGTTGCAGGATTAGCGCACTTTACATCTGCTCCGGGTCAAACCTACGTAACTTCAGTTTTTCTAGAACCGATGATTGAAGATCTGAATTGGTCTCGCACTTTGTTTTCAGGTATGTATACTGCTGGTTCTTTAATCGCTGCTCTGTTCATGGTTGTTGTTGGCAAAGCATTGGACAGATTTGGTTCCAGAAAAATGCTCGCGACCCTGTGCGTATTAATGGGATTTTCCTGCATTTGGATGAGTGGCGTTAGCACACAATGGCAACTCCTTTTAGGGTTTGCAGCTCTCAGGACAATAGGCCAAGGTTCATTTGGCCTTGTGTCTTCTACTATGATATCGATCTGGTTTATTCGGATCCGTGGCCGGGCGACAGCAGTTGCTTCATTCGGTGGTGCGGCGAGCATGGCTATTTTCCCGGTTATAGTTCATTTTTTCGTAGCTTTATACGATTGGCGTGTAACCTGGCTAATTTTGGGTGTTTCGGTATGGTGTATTTTACTTATTCCCTCCGTGCTTCTGGTACGACGGAGTCCTGAATCTGTTGGATTGATTCCAGACGGCGAAATTGTAGATATAGAGGGGAATAATTGCACCACCGAGAAAAGTTATGTAGAAGACGACGAATTTAGCTATACGCTTAGTGATGCGTTGAGGACCCGTGCTCTGTGGATGCTCACTCTTTCAAGTCTCGCTGTTCCACTCGTTATGACTGGGTTGATGTTTCACCACGTCTCCATATTGGGCGCCCAGGGAATATCGTCCCAAATGGCAGCGGTAACTCTTGGCATATTCGGTCCCTTAATGCTCGTTTTCAGTGTTGTATCTGGATTATTAGCGGACCGTTTCCCCGGACGGTATCTCCTTGCATTGGGCCAAGCCATCCTGGTAGTCGCAATGTTGTGGGTCTTTGTCATAGGGTCATCATGGCAGGCAATTATTTACGTGGTTATAAGTGCTGCTGCGGTGGGTCTTGTTCACACGACAGGTACCGTAATATGGGCAAATTATTTTGGTCGTGCCTACCTTGGGTCTATAAGAGGGTTTGCGACAACAGTAATGGTCGCTTTCTCAGCCATGGGAGCGTTACCGTTTGGGTTTATTTATGACTGGACCGGTACTTACGATATGGCCTTATGGGTTCTTATGGGATTACCATTTACTGCCCTTATTTTTTCTCTTTTTGCCTCTCCACCTCGGCGCGACAATGTTAGTAATACTGACATTTAGAGTTGTTAAATTTCATCTAGAGCCCAAGATTTAACTAGATGGTGTGCTATCGCAAGTTTCATTGGGATTCGTAGAATATCGGTATTTCCATGTAATGATTGCAATACCTCTTCCCGTGAGAACCATTTCACATCTGTCATTTCTTCAGGGTCCATATTGATTTCAGTTGTGACGGCTTCTGCATGACAACCTATCATTAGTGAATAAGGTAAAGGCCAGGGCTGAGATGAATGGTAACGAACATTCTTTACTTTTATTCCGGCTTCCTCCATAACTTCTCTAGCGACAGCTTCTTCTATCGATTCGCCTTGATCCACAAATCCAGCTAAAGCAGAGTATGTGTTGGTTTGCTGCAGTCGTCCTCTCGATTGTCCCAGCAAACACCTGTCTCCATCGTGCACAACAACTATGATTACGGGATCTGTTCTTGGGAAGTGCTGTGTTCCACAATTACTGCAGCTTCGGACTTGCCCTCCCCGTTTTATTGATGTTTCGGATCCACATGAAGAGCAATATCTGTATTTTTGGTGCCAGTTGGTTTGGATTCGTGCCTGTGCTGCCAAGCCTGCATCTTCCGGTCCTAGCATTTCCCCGCAAGTTCTGACATCTATGAACCGTAGCTGTGGATCCATAGTTTTTAGGTACTCATCTTCAAAATGTTCTCCAGTTACGTCAATTGCAAATCGATATATGCCTTCAAGGAGGCCCAAAAAAATTGGAGTACTTGCAACATTTCTATTTTGAAGTTCTTTTAGTCCCACCCATTTCAGACTAGGGTGGTCACCCGATTCGGAAGTGTTCACAAGCAAATCCAAATTTCTTAGTGGCAGAAACAAGCTATTGGGTGACTCTGCCATACTAGAAATTGTATTCTCGTCTCTTCTTTCCCTCTCACCCCTGTCTATAGGATTTCGCGAAAAGACGTGACCATAACCTTGGACTGTTGAATCTTTTTGGGATTTGCTCATAAAGCACTCCTATAATTTGAGTTAGACGTAATTAAAACACATTTATTTAACAGAGCTTGCTCAAGGTAGGTCAATATGTATGTCGCATTGACAGTTGAATGCACCGGTCTCAGAATTGCTCCACATCGATAAATATTACTTTGTTTGTCATGAGGAGGATTAGTCATGATTTATGAGACTAGGATCTATGAAACTCACACAGGCCGCCTACCCGCTCTAAATGCGAGATTTAGAAACCATACTATGAAAATTTTTGAACGTCATGGAATTAAGAATATTGGGTACTGGACCTCGGAGGTGGGGGAATATAACGATAGGCTCACATATATTGTTGCTTTTGAAGACGCCGGATCACGGGAGAGGGCATGGGAGTCATTTAGGAATGATCCTGAATGGAATAAAGTGAGGGAAGATTCGGAAAAAGATGGAGCAATAGTTAAGCGGGTTTTTAACAATCTTTTGACCCCTACTGATTATTCTCCACTTCAATAACTTCTCAGGAAATTTAGCCTTTGAATTCTCCTGTCAAAAACAGATGGGGATCCGCGTTAGCTTATAGAGATTTTAGGTTTCTGTGGGCGGCTACCGCTTGCCAATCTATGGGATTTGGAATGGATAATGTTGCCTTGGGTTGGCTCGTTTATGAGCTCACGGGTGACGCATTTATGGTTGGTGTGACAGCGGCTCTGAGGATGATACCGCTTTTTCTCCTTGGGATAGTTTCGGGTGCTGTCGCGGATAGAGTTGATAGAAGAATTGTGTTAAGAATCGTAACTCTCACTGGGGCAATTAACATGTTTGTCCTTGGCAGCCTTTTAGTCATGGGTATAGACAGTGTTTGGATGGTGATAGCATTGGCGACACTTATTGGTGTTTCATTTGCTTTTCTCTTAACCCTTAGGCAATCCTATACCTATGACATAGTAGGTTCTAATAACTCTCTAAACGGATTATCAATGTTACAAATCGCTTCACAAGGTGGAGCGGTTTTCGGCTCACTTCTTGCTGGGTTTTTAATTGAGAATATTGGTGTTGGATGGCAGTTTGTTGTTGTTGGGGGAACATATTTTCTATCTGTTGTGGTTTTATTTGGCGCACGTGAATCTGGTCAGGCAGCATCCATAGATAAGTCACCAGTCCTTTCAAATTTGGTTGGATATGTTACTTTGCTAAAGGACTATCCAGTTCTATTGATACTTATGTGTCTCGCTGCAACTACGGAAATTTTTGGTTTTACTCATATGAGCCTTATTCCTGTATTTGCAAAAGATGTATTGGGTGTTGGTGCGGGGGCATTGGGGATTCTCACTGCCATCAAGCAGTTAGGAGGCTTTCTGGGCCTGATTGCTCTTG
>Ga0066367_1000012_pt1 | contig 24045 bp, 19 predicted proteins | sample Knorr_S7_td_AAIW_FD_77335 | JGI IMG/M metagenome (GOLD analysis project Ga0066367, IMG submission 77335) | Marine microbial communities from Southern Atlantic Ocean transect - Knorr_S7_td_AAIW_ad_750m_LV_A | ecosystem: Environmental > Aquatic > Marine > Oceanic | place: Atlantic Ocean...
AAAAGATCCCTAAGATCATCTTCTGTTGTTGTATAGGCTATATTTCCACAATAGATATTCACGTTCTACTCAACTCCGAACCGCCAGGTAACATTTTCTGCCCCCAGCCTACTTAAATATGAGGTTAGATTCTACCACACTCCGGTGAACATGGGTTATTTTCCGGTGGCTAGACAACACTACATCTTGAGGTTTTTGCCGCATCGGCACTGCTCTAAACGGTATTTTATTCAGAAATCTCTACCGACATATAGGCCTACCATGAGTTCCGGTCTTCGTATAAACTCAGGTGACCGGCATCAGATTTTACTCGTGCCAATTCGGACTATTCGGAGACATGCTATTGCTTTTTCCCGAGAAGTACCGCTGCAATAACTAACGTCAAAGGTGCTAAAGAAATCATTCTTAAAGACACTTGCAAGCTTCCCAAAGATTCCTGCATATAACCCGTTAACGCCGGCCCAACGGAGGAGCCCAAGTGCGCCATAGACATTACTACTGCGACTGCGATAGCAATTTCTCGAGGCTGAACACCCTTGAGATGAAAGGGAACCATGTACAGAATAGGGAAAAACCCCCAACCAATACCATTCAAAATAGCAACAATAATAAGCAGGGGATATGAATCGGTTACTGTCATCGCACAGTAAGTGCCGGCCATAGCAATCCCTGCAAGGGCCAAAATAGGTGCTCTACCCCTGACACCTTTTAAGTAATAAGCCACAATAACGCCAGAAAATCCTCCTGGCAATACATACATTGCGGAGATCAATCCAGAACCGCTTAACGAAACATCGTAAAAATTTAAAGCCATAGTAGGGAAAAAGCTGTTGAAGGAAGAAAATGCCATCATTGCTCCAGTAAAACCGATGCCGGCTATCCAGATCTCCCTAAATGAAAAGGCTTTTTTTACCAAGGAGAACTCACTTACTGATGTACTGACAGGATCAGTTACAAGGGTTTTTGCGGTATTTCTCTCTTTTCCTAGAATCTGCCACATAACACCAAGAACTAAGAAAAAAACTCCGAATGTATTCATGGTTGGCCGCCAGTTACCATCAAAATAATTCAATATGGCCGGCGTCAGCAGAAGCCCCCCACTAACGATAATCCCAAAAAAAAGATTAGATATTCCCCCCGACATATTTGTTTCTCTTTGGGGAAGCCATTGCTTTATAAGCAGAGACCGAGCTGGCTCCCTAGCAATCATAGTTACCCCAAAAGCTAGTCTTCCGAAGAATAGGGCTAGGAAGGTGGGAGCCCAACCTTGAACAAATAGAAATAAAGCTCCCAATAACATCGTTACCGAAACTAAAATCTTAGGTCGGTATCTTGAGGTCCACCAGCTGACCGCGATCATCAGTGTGAGATTAGCCCAAAAAGGAGCCGAACTTAGAATCCCCTGCTCTGTCGGTGACAGTGAAATATCGTCGGTTATTGATGGAAGCAAAATTCCAATAGTATTTGCAATCAAGAATCCTGCAGTGTTGCAAGCGACAAACGCGGAGAAAACCACCCACCGGTAAGAGCCGGCCTCTGGAATTGTTCCTTCTAGATCTTCATTAGGGGATGTTGATGAAAGATCGTCTACCATACCCACCACAAATTCATGGCCTATATAACCTTGTACCCATGTGAGGTCACCGACACGAGCTTGTTTTCATCCCATGGATGCTCTTTTGCAACATCCTCATTTATGTCAGCACCCCAGCCTGGAGAAGTAGGAACTGTCATGTAACCATCCACAATTTCAGGTGTGTTTGTAGTTAAGTCATCCTTCCACGGCACATCATCAATATCTATTTCCATTATTCTGACATTCGGGAGTGACGCGCATAACGATGCGCTTACATAGCTAGACAAATGACTATAGTAATTATGAGGCGCTACGTTATGTTGAAAAACTTCAGCCAAATCACCAATCTTTTTCGATTGGCTAAATCCGTTCCATGGAACGTCAATCATGAACATATCTGCAGAATGGTTTTCAAAATATGGCAAGTATTGTTCCATGTAAAAAAGATTTTCACCCGTGCATATCCTAGTTGATGTTGAGTCCTTTATTTGACGCAGGCTATGAGGGTCATACATGTCTATCTCTAGCCACAACATATCGAATTGTTCCAAAACCTTCGCTATTCGAAGACACCCCTCAGTTTTAAAGTGAAAGTTCAAATCAAGATTAAGATCAATATCCTCTCCCACGGCATCCCTGAACGTTCCAATTAAGGTCTCTATATGAGGAACAAGCCATTTGGGAGCAATCTGGTCGGTTGTTCCCGAGCCTCCAACTGATCCCCCTCCAAATGTAGCATTCTCGCCAGGTAAGAGAACATTTGTCTTCAGCGCAGTAAATCCTCTACTTTTCACCTCTTTTCCTAACGCTGTTACATCTGACCAAGATTCGATAGGAGGAGTTCCCAGTATATCGGCGTGTCTTATTCTGCTCGAGCCGCAGTGAGACCAATACACTCTAACTTTATCGCGGGTAGGCCCTCCAAATAGCTCAGCCACAGAGATTCCATGATACTTCGCTTTTATGTCTATAAATGCGCAATCGAGACCAGCAAGTGCTTTGGCTGCAACACCCCCTCGACTCTGCCGAGTATTAATAGCCATTTCGTTGAAACGCATCTCAAACGCCCGTGGGTCTTTCCCAAGCAAAACGGGTTTCAAATCTCTTATAACCCCTTCAATGCCGTGCGGTGACTTTCCATCCGAACACTCTCCCCAACCCACTAGTCCCTCATCTGTCTCAACTTTGACAAACATCCAAGGCCGCCAACCTGCATCCACGATAAAAGTTTGTATGTCTGTAATCTTCATTATTCATTTTCCTTCAAGTTGATACTAGTCTTTAACTTACTGAAGATAGTCTGGAGCTCAGGGGTCTCAGATAAATGTGGTCCTAAGGCCTTTAAGCCGCTCTAAAACTTCCCCATCCAAAGGTCCTTTCTCGGCCGCAGAGATTGCTTGCTTAATATGATCAAATGACGACAGACCAACTAGAGAAGTAGATATTTCTTCAAAACTGATTGAGAACCTTACCGCAGCCTCTACCATAGAGGAAACATAGCCTTCCGCAACAAGAAAACTAAAAGCGGAGGCTCTATTAAAATCCTCCTCAAGTGTTTCACCGGTAGCTATTGGAGCAACGGCTGGCGCGGCAATCTCATGCCTCTCCGGAGTCCCAGTTAACGCTCCGGCGGCCAACACCCTAATAGCAACGGTCCCGGCACCAACATTGGAAGCTACTCTGGATAGATTTTCGTAATCCTGATAAGAAAAGCTAGGGGGGGCGTCTTCCACCGAAGAAGCGTTTAGCATGTTGAAGCAAGTATGTATTCCACTTGGACGAAACTGCTCCACGCAGGTCTTTATAGCTGAAGTTTCCCCTAATCCGTTAAAACCCCAATATCTGATTTTACCGGCATTCACGAATCTATCAAAGACATCAACCACTTGTCCTAATTCCCGCTCAGAAACTATGCCTTGGCCAGGAGAAGACTTCATACCTAACCTATCGTGGGTATACACGATATCAACAGTATCAAGCCCGAGTCGTTCCAAACTATTTTCAATCTGAGTTGCAATGGCGTTTGGAATATCAGTAAAGTCACTTGGGGACAACTTAACCTTGGTACCAACTATTGCCTCGGCAGCTCCAATTTCTCGAAGTACAGCTCCCGTATGAATTTCGGAAAGACCATCTCCGTACATTCTTGCTGTATCGAAATAGTTAACACCATGTTCCAGAGCGTACTCAACAGAACGAATCATATCTGCATGCTGACCTCGAACCATCAGACCACCCACAGCACCACATCCAAATCCAAGTACTGATACATTAATATCAGTCCTCCCAAACCTACGATATTCCACGAGAATTCTCCTTAGTTTAGATGTGCATCGACACCTTGTATGCGTCGAATCGTATGTGTCACAACACACTTGTCGCAGTGTAACGGATTTTCTAGCACCATTGTGAAGCCGGTTAAATTAGAATATGCCGTAAATCTATTTATTGTTGTTATGGTAGTGAGAATGTCACGGGAAACTGTCGGGAACAAAAACCCAAGGTACAGAGGCCTCGACGCACTACGAGGAATAGCGATGCTACTAGGCATCCTACTTCATGCATCCATTCCTTACTTCTCAAAACTCCTGAACATTGAATGGATGTGGCCAGCCGATGATGACCAGTCGGTCCCTCTACTGCTAATGATGGACTTCATTCATGTATGGCGAATGCCCCTCTTTTTTTTGCTAGCAGGCTTTTTTGCTCATCTGCTTTTGGAACGAAGAGGGCTTAAAACCTTGATTTTAAACAGAGTAACCCACATAGGATTACCTTTGCTCATTTTTGGAACTGCCACGGCTCTACTAGTTCCTTTTCTCTGGGCCTATGGATGGACTGGTTCATTCGATCTACAACCACTTAAAAACATTGGCGATATAGGCCTAGATTTAAAATCCAGTGGAGGCCTTATAGCCCATCTGTGGTTCCTCTACTACTTATTGTTACTCTACTCAGTGATTATTATCGCTAAATCACTGTGGTCAGCGAAATCTTCGTTGATACTGATATTCATGTCCTGGTGCATATTTTTATGCGCATTAATCTACGCTTACGGAATAGGCCCACTTGAAGGCATAGGCATATTTAAAGCTTTTAGCCTGTTAGTTATTACTGGCGTGGTCGCAGCTCTCATAACAATAGCAGGGTTTGCGACAGGATTAATAAGAATAGTATTCAGGCCTACCTTCGTTCATTATGTGAGCGCCGTAATATATTCACGGATCCCAATCGTCCTCGCACTTGGAGCCGTAATATTACTTATCCTGCGTGCGGAAAACGAAAGTAAGCCCATTTGGCCCGTAAACATACCCGACTTGATGTACACCGCTCTATTTTTCTTTTATGGTTTCGGTTTGTGGAAACGACGAGATTTGATAAACCTGCTAACCCGTTCAAGTTCCCTTGTATTACTGTGGATTTCTTCAACCATAGTCTATTTTGGACACTTGATACTATCTGGCATTTCGGACAGCCTAAAAGCAGCAGGAAACACTGGCCAATTAGAATTTTTTAGCCTACTGAATAATCTATTCTACGGCTTCTCTGCAGCTTTATTGAGTATAGCTTTACTGGGCACATTTGAGGCCGTAATGACAGGAAGGAACAGCAGATGGCAGCGGTGGCTAGCGGATTCTTCCTACTGGATATACATAATGCACCTACCAGTTGTAGCCTTTTTTACTTTCTGGCTAGCACATGCCGACCGTTCTGGTTTTCTCTTGACTCATACCGGGTTGAATTGGACGGCGGAGTCCAAGTTTTTGGTGTCATGTTCTCTTACCATAACCTTGGGATTGCTATCCTACCGTTACTTTGTCAGATACACACCAGTAGGAACGCTTCTTAACGGGAAGAGAGTAAAACACAATGATTCCTGAAAGAATAGAATGTATAATTTTAATGGATTCAAACATATTGGATTCAAACTGACACAGCTCCAGGAAATTAATATAGGTCCTCACGATCGAAAAGCTTCTCTCTAAAAGTAACACCTGTATACGAGCTTGTTTGTAACTAGCCTTCCTACCTGTCTACATTTTTGGTAGACCGGTTTTTTGAAGAACCCAAAACCGAATCAATGAGGAGTTTTAAACTGGAATTCAATCAATTAAATCTTAGCGCTACTGTTCTCGATGGAGTCAGGAAAGCAGGATATAAAGAACCAACGCCTATTCAGGAGCAATGCATACCCTTAGCTATATCTGGTAGAGACGTACTTGGACTGGCTCAAACGGGAACCGGTAAGACAGCCGCATTTGTATTACCACTACTAAATAGTCTGGAAAAAAAAGCTACAACAAGTGATCGCCCGATAAAAGCCCTGGTGGTAGCGCCAACAAGAGAGTTGGCAGATCAAATAAATCAAGCGATTATCGATTTAGGTTATAAAACCAACCTTAAGAGCTTAGCTCTCTACGGTGGAGTGAATAAGAGCCCACAGGACAAATCACTCAAACGGGGCATAGATATCGCTGTCGCGTGTCCAGGAAGACTCCTTGATCACGTTTCTGAGGGAACAATCAATCTCAATCATGTTGAAACTCTGGTATTGGATGAAGCGGACACAATGTGTGACATGGGATTTCTACCAGATATCAAACGCATATTGAAGCACCTGCCGAAAAGAAAGCAGACCCTATTCTTCGCTGCCACGATGCCAGATGACATTCGAGAATTAACTTCAAGTATTCTCCAGGATCCTGAGACCGTACAAATAGGAACGATAGCTCCTGTTCACACGGTAAGCCATACTTTGTATCCAACTACGGATAAATTAAAAAAGAATATGTTGCTTCATTTACTTCGTGAAACTGCGACCGGACAGGTCTTAGTGTTTACTCGGACGAAACGTCGCGCTCGATTTCTTGCAGCAGACTTAGAAAAATCAAAATACAGCGTCGCCCCTCTTCAGGGAAACATGTCCCAAAACAAGCGCCGCAGAGCAATAGACGGCTTTCGAAAGGGAGAATACGACCTACTCGTAGCAACTGACATCGCCTCTCGGGGAATTGATGTTACAGAAATTACCCATGTAATTAACTTTGACATGCCCAATACCGTTGACACATACATTCATCGAATTGGAAGGACCGGGAGGGCTGAAAGCAACGGAGAGGCATTTACCCTTTCGGTACCTGATGATGAATTACTGATACGCAAAGTGGAAAAAATCCTTGGAGGTCAGATAGAACGACGTCAGTTAGACGATTTCGATTATGGCGGCTTTTCTCCAAACCTAGTGGGAGGACCGACTGATACCAGAACCAACCGATCTCCCAGGACCAACGGATCTGCCAGAACCAACCGATCTCCCAGGACCAACAGATCTCCCAGAACCAGCCGGTCTCCCAGGACGATGGATAGGACAAGGAATTCCGATAGGCAGGAGGGAAATCGATCCTCTGCGAGAGAATTCTCTCCAAGGAATAATAAGCATAGAGGAGAACAACAAAGCTTTTCCAAGAAACCTGTCAGTGATCGATTCAGTTCATTGAGTGACTCAGGTTTAAAAACTGAAGAACCAAGAAAAAGAAAAAAGTTCATGGGTTTTCAAGGAAGCAAAACCCAAAAATCTGGTCCACCCTCTGACATCCCTTTCGACCAAGAGGAATCAACGGACCCTAAACTGCCCAGCGGACAGAATAGCCGATCAAAGACCGGTCGCCCGAGGTATTTTCACAAGAGAAGGCGACACTCCAAATAGGTCATTATGAACATTCGCTAGATTTAGCAATTCCCATATTTTTCTCAGCGAGTGCTACTATGCCTTCGGCTCTCAGAAAAAAGATCAAGGGGAACTATCTTGAAATTTGGACTTTTTTGGCAAGTACCCGGATATGAAGGCTCCACAGTAGCACGCCGGCACATCGAAACAATCCAGGAAATAACATTAGGGGATGAATTGGGGTTTGCGGAAGCCTGGCTTGCCGAATCTCCTTTCTATCCTACGAGGCCGATGTCACAGCCTCTCATTGTTGCCGCTGCCGCTGCTCAACACACTCAAAACATACGTTTTGGAACCCTGGCCACGCAGATTCCATTGCATCATCCGCTGGATTTTGCAACGTCTGCTGCAACCACGGACATTGTGACTAACGGCAGGCTAGATTTATGTCTAGGGGGACGTTACGGAGGGGCTTCCAGCCAAGTGATGGGAATTCCCCCTGATATCGACCAAAGTATTAGCAGAGCAATGGTGGCGGAATTTACAGATATCCTTCGAAAAGCCTGGAGCAGCGAAAGACTTGATTATGATGGTAAATACTGGCAATTTGAAGACGTTCCCGTAGTTCCTCTTCCCCTGCAACAACCTCATCCACCACTACTGCTGGCAGCCAACAGTGACACCAGTTTCACGTTCGCTGGCGGAGAAGGCTTGGGTGTAATAGGAACCACTTTTAGTCAACCTATCGCCAACTTGGAAAGGCACGCCGTTCAGTTTAGCAACACCTCAGCTTCGGAGAAATCCTCCCATAACCCACAGCCATTTCATATCGCAATTTCACTCTTTGTGTCCGAAACACAAGATAAGGCCCATAGGCTCATGTCTCGGAACTGGCGTGACAGCGACGTCATAGTGGAAGGCCCACCCGTACACTCTTCAGCGATCGGCGGAGGAAGACACGATTTTTCATCGGGAGCAGGTGGTTGGGGGACATGGAACTTTGATGAGGCCTGCATTCATTCGATTTATGATGACCCTGAGGGCTGCATAAATAAACTTAAAGAAATCGAGGAAAAAATACCCTCTCTTGATCAATGCATTTTAGAATTCAACCGAAGAGGTAGATTAACCACCGAGGAAGTCCAAGAATCAATGCGCTTATTCGCCAAGCGAGTGATGCCCGAATTTTGCTAACTACTGTTCAAATTAATTATCTGATAATCAATTGATCTTGCTTCCACTGTCTTAAAGATGAGCAACGGATCGGGCAGATTATTACGATATGAACTAGCGAGGATAAATAATGGTCTCTCAGAAGATAACTGAGATAAGCGTCACTCCTATTCCTGCCTATTTCCCACACGAAATAGGCAGGAACGCAAGAAATGCAGGCCACGGAATATCTGGTATTGAATGGTTGGTACGTGCAACAACGGAAGGAGGTATCGAAGGTCTGACAATTGCAAATGCTTTCATGTCCAATCTCGGAGGGCATTCCGTAGAGGAATTAATGAAAATACTCAGAGAGGTTTTTCTCGGAATTCGCATAGATGACCTTTTGGAAATCTCGGATGGCAGGGTGGTTAAGCCAAAACCTAACTCTGGGCGGGCCTTCCGACAGAATGGATGGATGAGCATTCTTGCCTATGACCTGGCTGGAAGGGAATTGGGAGTTTCCGCAATTGACTTACTTGGTGGAAAGGTTAGAGATAGAGTACCTGCTTACGATACTACCTTATATTTTCAGGATCTTCGCAATCCGGACCATTTAAATAATGGAATTGCCTCAATAGTCGATGAAGCTAAAGAGGCTCATTCCCTCGGATGGCGCCAAATGAAAATTAAAGTTGGGCGGGGAGGTAGATGGATGCCCCCTGCATCCGGCGCACAGAGAGACGCTGATGTGGTCAATTCAATTCGTGCAGCAGTTGGCCCAGAAACTATTCTCTATGTAGACGCGAATTTCGGGTACAAGAACAGACTAGATCTGCTGGAATTTTTTATAAAAGAAACTCTGCCAGCAAATCTGGGTTGGCTGGAAGAAATGATTCCTCCTTCACTAGAAGAATATAAAGAAATCCGCCGAATACAAGAACGCTTAGGATCAGGTGCTTTACTGGTTTGTGGCGAAGTCGACAGGGATCCAATCAGTTACGTGTACATGGATATGGCAGAGGAAGGAGTCTTCGATGGTTATCAGCCCGACATAGTCTCCCAGGGATTTTCTCGGTGGAAGCAGATTGAAGATCAACTTTCAGGTACCAAAGTCGTGTCTCAGCCTCACTGCTTTGGAAATGGAAACTTCGGAACCCGAGCGGCCCTGATCTATGGAGCTTCGTGCGAAGGTTTTATATCACTAGAGGATGAACGGATAGCTCCGAATGTATACAAAGAGGATGAGTTCAAATTTAAGAATGGAAGCTATGAGGTTGCAGATGCAGTAGGGTTAGGACTTAATGTGGATAAAGAGATTTTTCAAAGAAAGTACAGTCACAACGAAGAAAAAATAGTCCTTTAAGTTGTAAGAACAGAAAAATGAATCAAATTCTCAGTAATCTGCGAATAGTAGAATTAGGAACTGATGTAGCCACTGCGAACGTCGGAAGGTTATTCGCTGCTTACGGTGCCGATGTAATAACTGTCGAACCCCCCGGTGGGCATCCCATCCGTCACCTGCCTCCCACTCCCAACACGGGTGACCCACTAGATCCTAACAACAGTATACTTTTTGCATATCTGGGCACTGGAAAACGTTCTGTTGTACTTAACTTTGAAGACCCTGCAGACGTGGCCAAAGCATCCGAACTAGTTTTGAGTTCAGATGGAATCATTGACGGATATAAGCCAGGAGAACTCACGTCTTTGGGCCTTGATCTTGTTGCTCTCTCCGAGATACAACCCTCTCTATCAATTGTCCAAGTGACTCCCTTCGGACAAACAGGGCCCTATTCCCAGTGGACAACTAGTGCTCTCACAGCATACGCATCTGGAGGACAAATGTATCTGACTGGGGATGCAAATAAACCCCCGCTGCTAACTGCAGGGCACCAAGCTCATATGCAAGCAAGTCTCCACGCGTTTGGAGCGCTCCTGACCGCGATATATGCCGCTACTAACACAGGGGTCGGTGACATCATAGATATCTCTATACAAGAAGTTCAGACGGCCACCCTGGAAGGAGCTGGTCCGGTTGCTCTCTGGTATGGAGGCGACCAACAACGAGGAGGTAACAATCCAAGAGCTCTTTGGGGAGTTCATCCTTGTAAGGATGGCTGGATCGGTGTCGCGTCAATGCCGAGACAAACTCACTCGGTTCTTGACGTCATGGGACTATCGGATATGAAAAAAGATCCTCTATTCGCAAACAGCGCCTGGTCACCGGATGCTGATGAATTGCTGAGAATTTTAGTTCCCAATTTCACTATGAAACATACTGCCCAGGAAATATTTGAGATCGCTGACGACTACCGTGCGCCTTTCGCGATGATTCCTACGCCGGCAGAACTGCTTCAATGGCCTCACCATAAGGAAACAGATTTCTGGCAAGAGGTAACCCATCCAGTTCTGGGAAAACACCCGGTGCCCTCTGGACCGATATGGTTTACCCTCAACCCTGAAAATGCTAGCTCAAAAGTCGATAAGGGCAACTTTTCAACAGCTCCTTTACTTGGACAACATAATGATGAAATTTTTTCTGAACCAATACGCATCAAGGGGCCCAAAAAATCACTTGTCTCTGGTATATCCTCTATCTCTAAAACGCTTCCACTTGAAAACATAAAAGTCGTGGATATGACACAAGTATGGTCTGGGCCGTACGCAATGCGCTTTCTAGCAGATATGGGCGCTGACGTGATAAAGGTAGAAGGTCCAACTTTTCCGGACCCTGTTAGGACCGCAGGGGGAAGCCGTACAGCCCCCGCCATTAACCTTTCAAGCTATTTCAATGAATATAACCGGGGAAAGAGAAGTCTTACACTAGACTTTAAGAAAAAACCTGGAATGCAAGCACTAAAACGGCTCATCAAAACGGCAGATGTATTCGTAGAAAACTGGTCTTCTGGAGTAGCCGACCGAAATGGTTTGGGATATAACGACATAAGGAAGCTTAATCCCAACATCATTTACATATCGATGCCTGGGTTTGGGCACCAAGGTTCCGATGCATCTCGAGTAGGATTTGGTCCAACCATAGAGCAAATGGGTGGTCTGGTTGCACTTCAAGGATATGAAAATGATGCTCCCCACAAATCTGGAATATCTTATGGTGACCCCATCGCAGGAGCAACGTGTGCAGCAGCAGCAGTAGCAGCCCTAATACATAAGGCCCTCACTGGAAAGGGTTGTTATTGTCTATTACCCCAAAGAGATGGAGTAACTGGCCTTATTGGCGAATACATAATTGCTGAAGCTCTAGGTTGCAGAATACCAACAAAAACGGGCAATAAACGCAGTGGATACGCTCCGCATGAAATTTATCCATGCCTGCCTGATCCTGAACCTAGGCCAATTCTGAGCGTGTTTCCAAACGACGACGAGGACCTTGAAACCCAAACCATCGATACCGTCACGGACCGATGGATTGCTATCAATTGCCAATCAGACAAAGAATGGCTGTCACTTACTCAAGTGGTGGGAGATTCCAGACTTTTTGACTCCGCCTATTCTTCGGTTGAGGGAAGGCTCGATAACCAAAAGGTTATAGACGACATCATCTCAGAATGGACGGCCACAAAGGATTCCTATGACATAGCAAATTCTTTGCAGAATAACGGTGTAACTGCGGCACCTGTACAAACCGCATTATTATTGCTCACAGACCCTCATTCGGTTGAAAGAGAGAACTTCGTTACAGTAAAACACGATGCTAAAGGAAAACACCTTACCGCACGGCCAACATGGAGGCTAACCAGACGTCCAAAGCTCCCAAAGTTTTCCGGACCTAGCTTTGGTCAGCACAATGAAACTATTTTGTCGGAACTGGGATATTCGCAGTCAGAAGTTGATGAGCTAGAAAAATCCGGAGCCACGTCACGAGAACTTATAGGAAATAGATAATCACGTGACGTAAATAAACTATCACCTATATTCCAACAGCGTACTCTTCAAATAACATCCAACATCTTAATTATATTTTTTGCCATTAATCCATAGCCTTCTGTGTTCGGATGCAGGCCATCCTCTAATAAATGAACGTCGTCAGCATCCAGAATATCGAGACCATCAAAATAATAAAGATTTTTATCCCCTACACTAATAAGAATATCAACTGATCTTTTGATTTCGCCTCGCATTCCCTTCAACGTAAATCCAACAACATTAGCTGTATCTTCTCGCCCTGGGGAATAAATAGGAGAAAATATGGCAATAGGTGTTAAGGGATGCTTCTCTCGTATTATCTTTATAAAGGCCACAATATTAGGACCAAATGTCCTCTCATTCATAGAGGGGTTGGTATATACATTAATCCCAACACAGAGAGATATAAGATCTGCGTCGTTATCCCTGATAACTCTGGCTATCAATGGATCGAGATGACACTGGCCGCCATACCCAAGACAGGTAAGATCTGATCCACGATTTCGAGATACGATAGATGGCCAGGTCAAACTTGGAGAAGCAGCCTGACGACATTGGGTTATGGAACTACCGTAAGTGACCCATTTTGTAAGTTTTGGCAGCGTTGAAGCATACAGTGAGGCTCCATCTGGTATCTCTAATCCCTTAAATCTAAATTCTCCATATTGTGGTAGCCATAACTCTATTTCCTTGTTGCCAGGTGAAAGTCCATGAAATTCGAATGCTTCCCTATTTTCTGTAGCTTCGGACCCAAAATATTCCCCGTCAACAAACAAATCTGCAGGGCTTCTCTCCTCCAAGGATTCGCAACTAAATAGGAGTTTCTCTGCATTACTCTGAAAAGTTAGTCGAACTCCTGCAGGCATGGCTGCTCTACCCATAAGATCTATGTTGTAGAGATCTATCTCTTCATAGGGAATTCTCCACGGCATGACATATTCATCATTAGAATCAAGTGATATAGCACCTAGCCACTTGATTCTGGGATCATTGGGAAATATCCGTTGAGACATTTAATCACTCGCTTTTATTCCAATTTGCAAAGCTCTTGCTGTTAGGCCAGGCATACTAACATTCAACATTAGAAATATCACCAAGCATTGATTAGGAAGACTGCTACCATAAACCTGACAAGACCTACTAATTATCCAGAGAAAGGAAACAATATGAAGTTCGGAGTGCAGGTAAGTTGCTACAACACTGACTGGGAGAAGATTAGATCATCAATTGAAACTCTCGAAGGCGGCCGCTGGAACAGTCTCTGGTTCGCGGATCACTTTCTTCCACCTTCTCCAGGGTCACCTGGTGGTCAACGTGATCAGGAGCAAGGCACAGCCTTTGAAGGCTTCACCCTGGCTTCGGTCGCCGCTGGAATGACAAAGAAATTAGAGATAGGACACCTCGTCCTTGGAAACACCTACCGTAATCCGGCTCTGGTCGCCAAAATGGCCTCAACACTAGACCAAGCTTCCAAAGGGAGATTCATTTTGTCCTTGGGAGCAGCATGGTTCGCACGGGAGCATGAGGCTTATGGTTGGGTATTTCCATCCATGCGGGAAAGATCTGATCGCTTTGAAGAGGCCTGTGAACTAATTAGGCTCCTTTTTACATCCAAAGAACCTGTAAATTATTCAGGCACATATTACAGTTTGGAAGAGGCCCCTTTATCTCCCCCATGCTACCGCAACCCTCACGTACCCATATTAGTGGGAGGAACCGGTGAAAAAAGAACTCTCCGCACACTGGCAAAGTATGGAGACGTCCTAAATATTGATGGATGGTCTGGTCGGGGGATGTCCCTAGATCTATACCACCATAAGGTGGAAGTTCTGGAACGCCACTGTGAGGATGTCAATCGAGATCCTTCAGATATAAAACACTCGTTGCTTATGCCCATAAAAATAACCAACAATCAAAAAGAAGCCGATGACTTTGTAAGACGACTGGGATACCGAGCCTCTGATCCCACTCATGGGAATTACGCCGGAAAACTTCTGGCACCGGAAGATTCCGGTTCTGTTGCTGGTTCCCAAGATTATGTTATCCAACGCATCGGGGAATTTGTTGAAGCAGGGGTTGACGAGATAATGTTTGGTGGAATTCCAACAGGAGATATAGAGCAATTTGAGCGAATTGAACAAGAGATTGTAGGCGCATTCGACTAAGGGGGTTTCCAGTCAATTCTGTTGTCAATTAGCTGTTTATACCCCTCAGAATACCTCGGATATATCCTATTTGACCAAGATGCTGAGACGTTTCAACCACTATGTGAGCGAGTACCCCACCCTTAGTGATGTCCGGAAGTTGTCGATGAAGTGCCTCGAAAGGACATCGCTTGTCCAATTCAAGAGGATCAACATGGGAGATGTAATCAAGCGTTTGCTCCCTGCATGCCTCATGGTATCCCAGCAATAATTCAATCGGTGTAGAAGGCATTTCTCTAACCTGCTCAGCTGAGTACCCAACCCCTACATCTCGTGCCGGTATATTGAACCTTTCATGCCAACCATCCTGCACCCAAAGCTGATCTGTTTCCTTAGCCCCAAAATTCAACAGGACATCCTCTGCGCGAGTCGCATGCCACAAGGCAAAATCAATATGGTGTGACATCTCAGAGGGCATCTTTCGCCTTTCTTCATCTGTTAAACCACTTATCAAGCGTTTTAGCTCACCTTGGTATTCTTCAAGCTGTAGTTTCAGTACCTCTCTAAAGTCCATTTTTTCTCCTTTGATCAGCAGTTATATCCTCTAAAGCGAACAGAGCTCATAAAGATGTGTTGCAATTTATCTCTATGCTACTCCAGCTGTTGATTCCCTAATATTTTGTCTTTCCTCGATGATTACATCCAGATCGCGTATTCCTTTATTCATTACAATCGGACCGACAGCAAACAGTGTGACCAGGATTCCCCCAATAGCAACAGCGAGCGGGACACCTTCGCCAGCGTCAGCAAACACTTTGGCAAGTGCTCCCGTGTACATGGCACCCAAAGGCATAATGCTCCACGTCATCCCATAGAAACCCATGACACGTCCTCGCATATGATCTGGCACCATTAATTGGAGAGAACTCATGATAGAAATCATGTAAACAGAGCTAAATGCGCCCATGACAAACATCAAAAAGACCGCTAGAGGGTAATTCCCAAGCTGTTTCGAACTTATCGCCAACAATGTTAGAGACAGTCCGAACACAGCGGATCCCACCACTATCATCATTCCCCTATGCCTCAGATTCCCAACCCTTCCCAGCCCTAGAGTCATAGCAAAAGCCCCCACCCCACCAACACCCATCATGACTCCCTGCCCATCTGCCCCGACCTTCAGAATATCAACTGCAAACACAGGCATCATCGGAATAACAGACATTCCAAAAAAGCTATTAAAAAAAGTGATTGCTATCAAGAAAGTAAATATCGAATTCCCCAAGATAAATTTAATTCCCTCGATCAGATCCGAACGAGACTTTCTTTGCGGCCTCTCGGGCTTGATGCCATCTGGAACTTTTAGGCGCACAACAACCATAGCCAGGGTGAAAAAGCCCATGGCCGAAAGAAGAAATGAGAACCCTTCTCCCACAACCGTAATAATCAAACCCGCCACTGCTGGAGCTATAATCCTAGTTCCCGTCCAGATAGCACTATTAAGAGAAACTGCGTTCATCATCACAGAGCGATCGATCAGAATTGGATATAGAGCCATTCTTGCGGGTTGATCAAAAGCATTCACAGCTCCTGCAAAGAAGGCAAGCACTATCACATGCCACGCTTGCACTATCCCAGTAAACGTCACTGCTGCGAGGATTAAGATAATTAAACCGTTCACAGTTTGAGTCACAGCGATAAGCTTTCGCCTCTCCAACCTGTCAGCCAAAACTCCGCCAAAAAGATTCAAAACAATCGCAGGAACCGCGGTGGCAAGACCAACCCATCCTAAAAACAAGGGGTCACCTGTCAGACGATGAACAATCCAGAACTGTGCAAAACTAAGCACCTGGAAACCACATACCGATGCAAGGGTACCGAACCAGAATACCCTGAAGGAAGGAAAGGCCATAGCCGGCCCAAGCAAACGTGTAAGAACTCTAGTTGTCCAGCCTTCTGGGTAATCTGCAATCATTACCGTACTCTAACCTATACAGATGGCAAACAGAAAAACTTTGAATGCTACGATTACTAAACGCACACCGTTAGTTAGCAAGGAGAACGACTTTGGGAAAACCTGGAGATGATCCAATATACAGAAACTCAGACGCAGATATGCCATCTTTTGTTGGGGTCTCAACGTTTCTACAAAGCCCATTGATACAAACCCCTGAAGGGTTAAAGGAACAAGGTGTCGAAGTTGCGATCATGGGAGCACCTTTTGATATGGGTGTTGTAAATCGGCCAGGCGCTAGGTTCGGTCCAAGAGCCATTCGTCAGGCTGGGTATTTTGGTGCCCCAAATGACGATTTGTATCACATGGGCCTACAGGTATATCCAACCGACGTTCTTTCAGTGGCAGATTTTGGAGATGCCAATTGTCCTCCTAGTTCGCTTGAACGAAGCCATGAAGCTATCCAAGCCAAAGTCTCTCAGTGCCTCAAAGCTGGCGCTCTTCCAATAGTTGTCGGGGGAGATCATTCGATCACTCTCCCATCTGCAACAGCAGTTGCAAACCATTACGGACCTGGCAAGGTCGGTATTGTCCACTTTGATGCTCATGCTGACACAGCCCCCGCCACCTACGGAGGCGTCTTGGCATCACACTGCAGCCCTATGAGACGACTTATAGAAGATGGAATCGTGCAAGGGAAAAATTTTGTCCAAGTTGGGCTACGCGGCTACTGGCCACCGCATACCCTATTTGACTGGATGCGAGAACAGGGAATGAGATGGCACCAGATGTCGGAAATCGAAACACGTGGCTTCGATCCTGTACTAGATGATGCAATATCAGAGGCTCTCGATGGTCCCGAATTAATCTATCATTCTGTAGATATAGACGTACTGGACCCAGCATTTGCACCTGCGACCGGAACTCCTGAGCCTGGAGGGCTTACATCCGTGGAATTACTTCGAGCTGTTAGAACCATCGTTGGCTCAGTGGAAACAGTTGCTGCAGATGTAGTTGAGGTAGCTCCCGACTACGAAGGACCAGCAAACATTACCGCCGAGGCAGCGCTCAGGGTCATACTGGAAATTTTAAGTTCCTTAGCAAATAAAAAGAAATCTCTATAGAGCCAATTTAGTCTAAAAAAACATCCCCAGATTGTCCGCCGGTCTTACTGGAAAGACGTGTTCCCATACTCATTCCTCGATCCACGGACTTACACATGTCATATATGGTCAAAGCAGCCACAGAGGTTGCTGTTAAAGCTTCCATCTCCACCCCGGTTTTCCCTCTAGTCTTTGCAATCCCTGTTATTAAAATAGTTGAGGTCTCTATATCAATATCAAAATCGATGGTCACTTGCGTCAATGGCAATGGATGGCAGAGAGGAATAAGATTCGAAGTCTGCTTCGCTGCCATAACTCCAGCGACTCGAGCAACAGCCAAAACATCCCCTTTTTCAACTCCATTTGCATTTACTAGCTCGATCGTCTGGGCTTTCATCTTCACAAACCCCTTTGCTACCGCCACCCGATCAGTATCGGGTTTACTTCCAACATCTACCATTCTCGCTTCTCCATGCTCGTCAACATGGGTTAACTTATCAACCTTACCAAATAAGTCTTTTTCTTCTTTTTGCTCCATTGCTACCCCTCCCACTATATTTGGTGATGTTTCTCCAACAGGTGAAACGGGCTTCCCAACAGCCTCCGAATGCGCAAGACGGTCGGCCTCTTCGTTTAGCGGATCCCCAGCGTGTCCTTTAACCCAAACCCACTGGACATTCCTCTTGCCGACTTCTCCATCAAGGATTTTCCAGAGGTCCTGATTTTTGTTTCGTTTCCAGTTCTTCGTCATGGTGTTAATGACATAGGAAGAATCGGAATAAACAGTAATATCGGAATTTTCGGGTAAATCTTCCAAGCCTCTAATTACAGCGAGGATTTCCATACGATTATTGGTTGTATCCGAGTCTCTACCATGAAGAGACCTTTGGGGACCGTCACCAGATATAACAGCCCCCCAACCTCCTGGTCCAGGATTCCCTATGCAAGCCCCGTCAGTGTAGATAGTGATCATTGACAAAAGAATTTCCTCTTCTTAGCCACCTATGTGGTACATCTCAACCTTTTTTCTTGGGCTAGTCATTGACGTACGAATCTCTGAGTAACGATCCTCCCTATTTGTCCAGGTTCCTGACATGAGATTCAGCAAATCCTTATCAGTAATGTTGTCTCTCATGGGTCCCCTAAGATCAGTTCCTCCGTCCGCAAACAGGCACGTGACAATTTGTCCCTCTGGAGATAGTCGCAGCCTAGTGCAGTCACCACAAAACGGTTGCGTCACAGACGAAATAACCCCAAACTCCCCTTTCCCATCCTTATAGCTATATCTTTTTGCAACTTCTCCCTGGTAGGAAGGTTCAATAGGTTCAATCGCAAATTCCCTCTCTATTATTCTCACAATATCAGCCGCTGGGAGCACCTCGTCTAACTTCCAGTCATTTAATGTACCCACATCCATGTACTCAATGAACCGCGGGGTGTAGCCGTTATCTCGACACCACCGTGCTAGTTCAACCAATGTGTCGTCATTAATACCTTTTTGCACAACAGCATTGATTTTAATTGGGTCCAGACCAGCCTCTTTCGCTGCAGCTATACCATCCATAACTTTTGCTGTCCCGAATCCTCGGCCATTCATCTTACGAAATACTTCGTCGTCAATAGAATCTAGACTCACTGTTATCCTTTGCAACCCTGCTTTTTTCAGGCTTTCTGCCATTCCAGAGAGAAGATAAGCGTTGGTTGTCATAGCCAAATCTTCTATGGCACCAATATTTGCTATCATTGATACAAGCTCAACGATATCCTGTCTTATAAGAGGTTCACCCCCCGTCAATCTGACTTTCTTCACACCAAGTTGAGTTGACAGCAGAACGATTCGAGTTATCTCTTCAAACGTCAAAAGGTCATTTCTTGGGAGGAACTCGTATCTTTCGCCAAAAATTTCAGCGGGCATGCAGTAAGGACATCGAAAATTGCAACGATCCGTCACAGACACCCTTAAATCCCTTAGAGGGCGGGACAGTTTATCTAGAGGTTCAGCTTTCAACATCCAGACTCACCTCTTTCTCGCAAGTAGCTTGCTGCCTGCCTCACCGCAGTACCTCTATGTGATACCTCATGTTTTTCCCTGGAGGGTATCTCCGCAAGTGTTTTAGCCTTAGGTGGGAAAAAAAATAAGGGGTCATACCCAAATCCATTGCCACCTCGAGGATTATGTGTGATATTGCCTTCAATCTTTCCATCAAAAGTCACTGTCCCATCACCCGGAGTATAAATAGCCACAACACACCTAAACCGGGCAGTAAGTTCCTCTTCTGGCAATCCATACACGTTTTTGAGGAGCAGCTCATTTCTGCCCAAATCATCTAATGTTTCGTCACCATACCGGGCAGATAAAACCCCCGGGGCACCACCCAGTGCATCAACTTCAAGACCAGAGTCGTCGGCAAGCGTCATCATTCCCGAAATAGCACCATAGCCCTCAGCTTTCAATATCGCGTTTTCCTCAAAAGTCGAGCCAGTTTCCTCCACCTCGTAACCCGGGTCAATGGACATCTCATTCAAGGACAGCAGGTTATACCTGGTGTCCCCGAGAAGGACCATTAATTCTTGCATCTTCGCAGCGTTTCTAGTGGCAACGAGCAACCCGCATGGCTCCATGTCATTCATCACATACCTATCCTAAGTTTTAGGTTTTCAATTATAACGGCAGTTGACGGCGTTGGTCTGTATAATCGGTGCCACTAGTCATTACCGCTAACAAATGGAGGTTAATAATGCACCTACTGGAAGTATCTAATCCTGTCGCTCAACAGCGTGGGATGATGAACATATTAAGAACCAACCCCAGACCCAAATCTCTAGACGGTCTAACTATTGGCCTTGTCTGGAGTGGCACGCACGGTGGTGACCTAGCTTTAAATCGTGCTGGCGAAATCATCCAAGAACGTTTCAGCGATGTAAGTATTAACTTTTACACGGGCGGAAACTACCCCACCCCACCTCCAATAGTGAAACAAGCAGGAGAGGAATGTGATGTCGTAATAGGTGCAACGGCTGATTGAGGGACATGCGCGTCGTGGATGTGCCACGACATGATTGAAATAGAAAAAATGGGTAAGCCAGCTGTCCCAATCGTTTCCGGGCGATTCGAAGACGACGCCCTGGCCAGTAGTCGAGCTTTTGGCATGCCTGATTTGCAGTTTGTGATCGTCCCAAGAATATATCGTAATCTCGCCGACAACCTATGTGTCACTCAGACAGAAGAGGTAATGGATGAATTAATCTCGTGTCTCACCGCCAACAGTACCAACGACACCACCCCAGAAGACCAAGAGTCTACACTGAGATATGAGGGTGAAGACAGATTTGACGCTATCCTGAAAATGAACTCTGACTACACTCGCAGGGATTGGTCTGATGCTCTCCCTGTTTTTCCTCCGACAGAATCTGCAGTTGCTGATCTAATATCCGGTACCAGCCTCCCATCTGACCACGTAGTGTGCGACATGCCCCCTGGATTTGGACTTGCCACAGTGGAAAAAATAGCGATAAATTCCGCTCTGGCAGGAGCCAAACCTGAACACATGCCAATAATAATCGCTGCAGTCAAATGTCTTTCTGAAATGGGGGACCATGGAGGAAAGTCCCTTTTAATGTCCACAAGCCCTCATGCCCCTATTCTCGTAGTAAACGGACCTATTGCCAAAGAGGTTGGTCTCAATCCAAGATCAGCTCTGGGTCCTGGTCGAGATAATGAAATAAACATCATAATCGGGAGAGCTTTTTACCTTTGCCTTAAAAACATAGGAATGTGGTATCCGAATAAGATGGATATGGACACGATCGGAACGACTCGAAAATTTGTTCACTGCTTAGGCGAAAATGAGGATATGAGTCCTTGGCCTTCATATGCAGAAGATCGTGGATTCAAAGCCAGTGAAAGTGCTATATCAATTTTCGTAACCGACGGTGAGCTAGACGTACAGGATCAAGGAAACACTTCAGCCGAAGGTTTGTTGAAAACTTTAGCCTATGGAATCACCTTTGGAAACACAACCCTCGGTGGAAGTCGTGCCGGAGGGCATGAAAGGTTAATCTTCATGCCTCCGGACGTTGCTGGCCCCGTAGGTGGGGAAGGTTTCTCCAAAAAAGATGCAAGAGAGTTCATACATAAGCATGCCAATAATAGCCTCGGTAAAATGATCCAGTACATGCCTTTGGGAGATGCCCGTGTGCATGAAAATTGGCACTACCTACGGAATCAGACCGAAGAAGAAATTCTGTCCACCGAAGTTCCATTGCTTCATAGCCCAGACGATATAGACATAGTCGTTGTAGGCGCAGATCGAGCTAAAACCTTAGTTTTTCCGTCGGGGCCATCTTCTGCAACCATTGGGATAGATCAGTACAGGTAAGTAAGGGGGTAACCCTTACCAGCTTTAGTTTTTCTTATGGGTGTCTTAGCCGGATATAAGGTAGTCGAGTTCAGCCGCTATCCGGCTGGATCTATACTTGGGATGCTTTTAGCAGACCAAGGAGCTGACGTTCATAAGATAGAGCCTCTAGGTGGAGACCCTTCCAGGGGTACGGAAGAGTTCGCAGTGTGGAATCGAGGAAAATTTTCCTCTTTGTCCACTTACTCGAAGAATACCGTCGTTCATTTTGCCAATGGCGCTGATATAGTCATCGAATGTCTTGATGCTTCCGAGAAAACCGCTCTTGGTCTTACATTTGCCTCCCTCTCCCAGATAACTGCTGATAAGGAGCCCGTGGTGGTATCGATTCCAGCATTTCAAGAAGATCATCCACTGGGTTGGTTACCAGCACGTGAAGGTCTGGTGGCTGCCAGCTCCGGTGTTTATGCTCTTAACCCATCCGGAGATGACCCAGTACCAGAAGAGGGGCCTTCCTTCCATGAACTTTATTACGCCAGCACCTTCGCCGCAATAACAGCGGCTCCCGCTGTAACAGCTGCATTGCTATACCGAGGAAAAACAGGAAAAGGGCAGCAAATAACAGTGCCTATCCACGACTCAATGTACCAAGGTATGGGCACTGCACTAGTGCGACACTCGCAAAGACCGCATGGTAAACAGGAGGGGCATCCGGTTATTGCTCGTTTTTATCGATGCCGAGATGGCAGATGGATCAATGTAAACATCGCAATTCCTCGATTTTTAGAACCTTTTCTTGAAGCAATAGAACACCCCGACTGGCTGGATCACCTGACTGATAATAAACTGCTGAATTCCGATGGCGACCTTTTAGAAGAATGGAACCAAAAGTTCGAGGAAATATGGAGCGAGAGAACAGCACTTGAGTGGGAAACCTTTATGGAACATATTGGAGTTCCCGGAACTGCCTGCAGAACAGTGGATGAATGGCTAGACGAACCACAGGCTTCAGACTCGGGTGCAGTCGTTCAGATAAATGACCCAATATTCGGGAGGATGAAACAACCGGGATTACTTGTTAAAACCCACGGGAATCTTGGACAGGTCAAAACACCTGCTCCTGAGATACCGGAAGATAATTAACTTCAGTATGAATGACCTTCCTTTAGATGGTGTGACTGTGCTGGATCTTTGCATAGTTCTTGCTGGGCCCACATGTGGGCGTACATTAGCTCAGTATGGAGCCAATGTAATCAAGGTAGATCCTGACTTTCGCCCCCCTCAACTCACGCCTTGGCTTGACGTAGGGAGAGGAAAGCAAAGCATCGCACTCAACCTAGGAAAACCTGGGGGACTCGACACCTTCCTAACTATGGCCGGTAAGGCTGACGTAGTGTTGGAAGGATTTCGCAAAGGTGTTGCCGATAGACTAGGTATTGGATACCAGGCTTTGAAGAACCTAAATCCGGAAATTATTTATGGCTCCATAAATTGCTTCGGGCAGGAAGGCCCCTGGCAGATGCGACCTGGCTTTGAGCAAAATGCGCAGGCCGCTACAGGAATACAACTGCGCAACGCTGGAGTCTCTGACCCCCACCAGCCACAAAGACCTCGTCCTGCTACTTTCACTTTGAACGACTACGGAACCGGTATCTCCGCTGCTTATGCCGTCATGCTTGCTTTGCTGGACCGGGGAAAAACCGGGAGAGGGCAAAAAATAGAGGCCGCACTTTCTTATACTTCTGCGACCATTACCGGCCCACATCATGTTAATTATCCGGGATATATTCGTCGCGACTTATGGGGCCCTGGAAAAAGAGGAACTGATTCCTTGAATCAACTGTATGAATGTGCAGACGGCTCTTGGATTTTCATTTCTGTTTCAAATAGTGCTGACTTTCTTGCACTCCAGTCTATTTCCCATTTCTCCAATGTTGATAGTCAGCCTAGCAGTCAGCATCTGCAGACCATATTTCTCACTAATACAAGTACCCACTGGGTTTCTCTACTCACTTCCGCTGGAGTTCCCGTTGCAATAAACAAATACGCCGCCGACCTGCATAAAGAGGAAGGAAATAGGGCAAGAGGAATTGTCGTTGAACGAACCTATGGAAATATTCGAAACGAAGAGGAAAATATTAAAGGATCTCGTCAGTGGGGTGA
>Ga0066367_1000013_pt1 | contig 23274 bp, 19 predicted proteins | sample Knorr_S7_td_AAIW_FD_77335 | JGI IMG/M metagenome (GOLD analysis project Ga0066367, IMG submission 77335) | Marine microbial communities from Southern Atlantic Ocean transect - Knorr_S7_td_AAIW_ad_750m_LV_A | ecosystem: Environmental > Aquatic > Marine > Oceanic | place: Atlantic Ocean...
CTTCCTCGTTTGCTATCCTGGCCATAGCCTTAGTAAGAAATGCCTTGGAGGCGTAGGCGACTACAGTGTTTGCGTAACGCGTCCCAAATTCTTTAACGAAAGTTCTTGCCATTGTTCTGATAGTTGCTTCGTCGTATATATACAGTGGGGTGCCATATTCTTTAGCAAGTTCTGTAACGTCGAGCCCTCCAATGTTCAAGTGCCCATTTTCAGATAGAGTTGATCCTATAGGGAAAAGACTGGCGTTATCGAATGTCATTTATCAGAAATCTCCATAGATATTTATAAAATTGCGGGAAGGGCTTTTTAGCCTGGTAGAGTTACGGTGCAAACCTTTCTCGTTTCAGCGCAGCAAAACCATATTTGACGGTCATGAAGTGTCATACCATGTATTTCCGGCTCTTCAATATCAATAACGTCGAGTATTTCCCCAGTGTCCGTGTCCAATTTGTGTATCTTGCACTCCTGAGTATCTGCCAACCATATATCTTCGTCGTCCATAAAAAGACCATGAGGACGTATTCCTGGAGTTGGTATAGATCTTTTAACTGACATAGTCTTTGGGTCCATCAAGAAGACAGTTTTAGCTGGTGGGACAGCAACCCACATATTTTCCTCGTCTATCCACTCCATTCCATGGGCTCCGGTAGTCGGTGGGTTTTCTGCTTGGGCGAAATCTACGACCCCTTTCCCCGGCGTATCATATGTCTCTGCAGTGGTTCCATCTTCGTTGAGCTTATAAATAAGGCAATTATATGTAGAAGCTACCCATAAAAAACCTCCGCCTTTCGTGACACCACTTGATTTCATGGTTTCTGTTTCCAAATCTTCTATGATTGACCCATCTTCATAAGACAATTTATATAGATGGTCGTTTCCCTGGTCTATAGCCCAAAGGCCATCTGAGTCTGCCTGTAGTCCGTTTGGCTGTGGCCCGGGATGTATCCAGCGATCTTCAGCTTTCATTTTGTATGGCATAATTTAATTCCTCCTTTCACAATTTAAATGCTAATTATGGCGAACCCCAGTGATCTATAAGCTAAAGGATATTGCATTTGCTATTTTAACTTTGAAAGATCAGCTTTGGAAATTATTGACACTGATAAAGGCCAATGCTAATCTGCTGAAGTATGCACCTTTTCTTACTAAATGGGTGCAGTATAAGTAAATTTAGCCAGACAAAGGAAGAGTGGAGGGTAAAATGGCAGATTCAACAGTCTATTATATGGATGCACATTCCGAATCAACAGAGACTTCTCTGGCCGCGAAAATGGTCACTGTATTTGATGCAGCTGGTCTTGATGAGATTGTAGAGCCCAACGACATTGTAGCTATCAAGGTTCATTGTGGGGAATGGAATAACTCCGCCTATTTGAGGCCTCTTTACGCAAGAACTCTGGCGGATAGGATCAAAGAACTTGGAGGCAGGCCGTTTGTCTGCGACACAACTACATCAACTTATTCTCCCTGGGGTTCAAGATCCAGCGAACTAGACATTCTTCTCACTGCGGAAAGAAATGGGTACAGTTCTGCAACTTTAGGATGTCCATTTATTTGCGCCGACGGCTTTATAGGTACTAACGACTTCAGGGTAGATATTCCAGAAGGTTATATTCTTAAAGAGGCGTATGTAGCTCAGGCTATCGCTGCAGCCGATGCTCTCATAGCTCTGACCCACTTCAAGGGTCACAGTATGGGTGTCATTGGTGGGGCTTTAAAGAATCTGGGCATCGGAGCCCAGTCCAAGAGAGGTAAGTTCAACGTCCACATGGGTGGCCATCCGACTTACGGATTGGGTGCTGCAGGCGTATTCCACCCGGAGAATTTCAAGGGAAAGGAAAACACTCCTGATTGGGAAATACTTGAGGATTGTTGTCCTTTCGGTCTTTACAACATAAATGAAAACGATGAGTTGGAGTGGGACGGTGACAAGTGTGCCAACTGTCTAGGGTGTTTTGGAGTGATGGGGCCTAGAGGTCTTATGGATATACCTCCTGTTCAATTTGATGCAGTCGATGCTGCTATTGCAGACGCATGCCTTGGTGTTGAAAAAGCCGTAGGTAAAGGAAAAGTTGGTTATGTCAATATGGCAGTTGATGTATCTCCGGCCTGTGACTGTGCAGGTCATGCAGACGTCCCAATTGTCCCTCATTTGGGAGTTTTCGCCAGTACAGACGCTGTAGCAATTGACATGGCGTGTGTCGACAAGGCAAGAGAGGCCGAAGGTATCAAGGGTTCCAAGGCTGAACTGATGGAAGCCCATCACGTCGGCGATAAGAAATTTGAAGCTGCTGCGGCAACATTCCATAACCAAAGTGAAGTTACCAGCATCAATACTGGACACGAGATCGGTCTTGGTAGTAGGAACTACGAGCTGGTTGAATGCGAGCCAGGTAGCCCAGAAAGATTCAGGTTCCCATACGATAAGAGGGCAAGCAGGCAACGGTTTGGGGAGAGATTTGAGAAGTTCCAGCCATTCCCGTACGACAGACATGACGGTAAAGGTTTTGACAGGTTAGATGTAGTGGATCTTGATAAAGTCAGGCATCACTATGAGGATGATGATAAGGCCTCAGTTATTAAAGTTGAGGACACAGTTCATGCGGATGGCGACGATTAACTGAGATACACTTTTCAGACGAGGGTTTATGCCCAAGGAAAAAGATTAAGGTTTTCGTTTAGAATAAGGGCGACCACACAGTGGTCGCCCTTTGAGTTTAATAGATTTTGTAGGAGTGAAGCTTAAATGCCACAATCAGGACAGGAAATGCTCGAAGAATCGATAGGGAGTTGTCGTCGGATAGCAGATGGCCTTGGGCCTCAGAATGCTGCTTGGACGACCTCACTTGTAGAGATAATCGAAAAATTTGAAGAGATTAGCGACACTTTCTTTTTTAAAACTATGCCTAGTGTGCCGGTTACCAGAACCGCAATGCGCGAAGCTGAATCGCTTCTCGCACTTAAGAATGAAGGTGACTGGAAAACGTTTGAGATAGCTCTGGACACCATGATTTCAAGTGCTCAAGATGTTATAGAAAAGGCGGGCATGAAGGGAACAACCCTCACGTGAATAGGCCGGTTTTAATCACAGGTGGGGCTGGAAGCGTAGGGCGCCAACTTGCTGGAATGTTTCTTGAAGAAGGGAAATCGGTCAAGATATTTGATTTGCCCTTTATGGACTTCACTGGTTTGGAAGGCGAAGAAGGAGTCGAAGTCGTCAAAGGTGATATAACAGATGCGGCCTCAGTAAGTTCTGCAGTTGCAGGTGTTGCGGGCGTTTTGCATCTTGCGGCTATTCTCCCTCCTAATAGTGAAAAAGATAGGGACTTTACTTTCAAGGTGAATGTGGATGGGACAAGGAATATAGCCCAAGGTATGAAAACGCGCGCGCCGGAGGCATCTCTGGTTTTTACTTCCTCTATTAGCACCTACGGGGACACCTCTGGGGAAGAACCACCTGTCACGATAGATCACCAGCAGGGGGCAATAGATGTTTATGCTGAAAGTAAGATCGCAGGAGAGGAAATAGTCATTTCATCTGGAGTGAACTATGTAATACTTAGAATTGCGAGTATTGCCGTCCCTGCGTTCCTGGAGCCTCCAGAGCCTTGGCCCTTTACAGCTGACCAGAGAGTAGAGATGATACATCGTGATGATGTTGCTGATGCTCTGCGCAATGCTGTTGATTCTGAGGAAGCTGTGGGGAAGGTTTTTAATATCGCTGGTGGAAGTTCATGGAGACTTTCAGGTAAGGACTATGTGGAAGATTTTTTCAGTGTTATGGGTGCTCCGGTAGACATGGCTGTTTATCGCGAGACTCCTGGTTGGAACGATTGGTATGATACAGAAGAATCTCAAAGAATACTTAGGTACCAGAATAGATCATATGGTTATTACTCTGGTCAAATGAAAGCAATTGTTGAAGAAATGATGGCAGAATAGTAAGAGTATTTATTGGTTCTCAAGTTTTAGGGAGCCATAATGCTAGGGAGTGTGTGATGGTACAGACATCTGAAAAAACACTACTTGAGAAAAGAGCCGTTCTAGTAAATATACTTGAACAGATGGGTAGCGTTATCGTTGCCTATTCCGGCGGAGTAGATAGTGCGTTTTTAGCCGCGGTGGCTAATGAGACCCTTGGGAAAAAAGCTCTTTCCGTTACAGCTGTATCTCCGAGTTTGGCACCATCTGAATTGGAAGAAGCTACTGAGCTAGCCCATCGTAATGGCCTGAATTTTATGACAGTGCAGACCAATGAAATTGATAGGGAAGATTATCAAGCCAATAACCCTGATAGATGTTTTTTCTGTAAAGATGAACTTTATACTCATCTGGCCCGTTTTGCGGAGGAGGAATCGTTTCAGTCGATAACAAACGGTACCAATATGGATGATTTAGGTGATTACAGGCCAGGTATTGAAGCAGCAAAGCAATACGGAGTTCGAAGTCCCCTTGTTGAAGCCGAGCTAAGTAAAGATGACATACGCACTCTTTCACGTGAAATGAACCTTCCAACCTGGGACAAACCTGCTCAAGCTTGTCTGTCGTCAAGGATTCCGTATGGAACTACTGTTACTGTTGAGGCACTCACTAAAATCGCAAAAGCAGAACAATTTCTCAGATCTAAAGGATTTAAGCAGTTAAGGGTGCGTCATCACGAAACAATAGCAAGAATTGAAATTGACCCCTCAGATTTCAACGCAATTAGTTCCGAACCACTACGGTCAGAAATAAGCGAAGAGTTTAAAGATATTGGTTACTCATATGTAACCCTAGATCTGGAGGGATTCAGGTCTGGTAGTCTAAATGAAATTCTAAGTAAGCTGGGTAAATCAAAGTAACTCGAGGTTTAGGCTCACGGTTACCAGTACTTGGCTTTAAGGAAGGAATCGACTTGGATCCCAACAAGCTGCAGGCGGAAATAGATACTTATATTGCTAGAACTCCTAGGTCCGCAAAACTTCAGAAACAGGCGGAGGCATATCTGCCTGGAGGTAGTTCCCGAGGAACGAGCTATTTTGATCCATACCCACATTTTATTGAGCGGGGGGAGGGACCATACATAGTCGACGTGGATGGGAATAAGTCTTTGGACTTTATGATTAATGCCACTACCCTGATACTAGGTCATGCGGATTCGAGTATTGCCGAAGTTATATCAGATCAAGCCGGAAAAGGAGCGGCCTTCAGTGGCCCTACTAGTGCTCAGATTCGGCTAGCGAATATCCTGACCAGTCGAATACCTTCAGTAGACACTATAAGATTTACTAACTCTGGTACGGAAGGAACTATGATGGCTGTTCGCGCAGCTAGGCAATTCACCGGCAGAGAGAAAATTCTGAAGATAGAAGGCGGATATCATGGTTCTCACGACTATGTCTCAGTGAGTGTTTATCCAGCGAAGGATAGCTTAGATCCTGAAGGACCTACGCCCATACCAGAATATTCCACCCAGCCTTCTGCCATAGCGGACGGAGTATTTGTTGTTGCCTACAACGATTCCCCAGCCGCTGAGGTAGTTATAAGGGAAAATGCTGACGAAATAGCGTGCGTGATAATGGAACCTATCATTTCTTCTATAGGATACGTTCCTGCAGATATATCGTTTCTTGAAAAGATGAGAGAGCTTACTGAAGAACTCGATATAGTTCTCATTTTTGATGAAGTCCAAAGTTTCCGTGTTTCTCCAGGTGGGGCACAAGAATTGTTTGGAGTCATACCGGATATGACCACATTGGGAAAGATAATTGGTGGGGGTACCCCGGTTGGAGCATTTGGTGGTAGAAGGGACATAATGTCCGCATTCGACCCAACCGATGGTGGTGCGGATTTGGGACATGCAGGTACCTTCAACGCCAACCCTATAACGATGAGGGCTGGTGAAGTGGTAATGAACGCACTTGCAGAAGATGAATACGAGCGCATGAATGCACTGGGTGAGGTTCTTCGTGAAAAGCTACGTGCTGTATTTGCTGAGATGGATGTTCCTGTCACAGTAACTGGAGTTGCCTCACTTTTTGGTATTCATTTCACAGATGGAAAAGTGGAAAACTACCGAGACGCTATAGATTCAGATAGTCAAATGAAAAAGGCTTTTTTTTTAGGTATGTTAAACGAAGGCGTTTTACTCATGGCTGGAGCGGCAGGTGCTCTTAACGTTTTGAGCACAGAGGACCATGTCGACGAATTGGTGGATTCTGCTAGGAGAGTCATTCAGCGTATTCGCTAGTTAGCAAGAATGGATATTTCTCTAGAAGATATTGCGAAATTCCCTGCGCCAGGTATGGATGTTCCAGGATCCTTCGCTTTCAGTCCTGATGGAAAATATGCATCGTTTTTAAAAACCGCCGACAACGAAGCTAACAGGGCACTCTATGCAATCGATTTGGAAACGGGTCGAGAGCAGTTATTGATTGAAAACCTTCCTACTGCAACATCAGAATCTTTGGAAGAACAACTCAGAAGACAAAGACTTAGGCAGCTGCATCGGGGTATAACTCGTTATTTCTGGACTTCGGAAGGGAAAATAGTTATTCCGGATGCAAATAGCGTATACATTCTGGACAAAATAGGTGATCCTCTCAGGTTACTTGTGGACGGTAATGAATACCCTGCTACGGACCCTAAGGCTTCACCCGATGGTAAAAAATTGGCTTTTGTATCTAATGGTGAAATATGGATTATTCCCATTGGAGGAGGTTCGCCTGTCCAAGTCACTAATGGAAAAATAGAGGGGACAACAAGAGGCCTCGCCGATTACATTGCTCAGGAGGAAATGAGGAGGCCATCGGGGTTTTGGTGGTCAAAGGAAAGCGACTATATCGCATTCACTGAAGTTGACGAAAGACATATTCCTGAGTTTCACATACTTCATTCAGGTAATTCTGATCCCGGCTCAGAATCAATCGAGACACACAGGTACCCATTTTCAGGATCAGAAAATCCGAGAGTCAAATTGGGAGTGACTGATTTCAAAGGAAAGATAACCTGGTTTGATACATCCGGATTCGAGTATATTGCAAGGGTAAACTGGGCCGACGGTCATGTTCTATATGTACAGTGTCAAAACAGAGATCAGACCGAGTTGGATCTTCTGTCCTTTGATATAATCTCTGGCAAGTGTAGAACTATTCTTAAGGAAGAATCTGATGTGTGGATAAACCTTCATGACATGTTGTACACATTGAAAGATGGTAAATTGATTTGGGCTTCAGAACGCACTGGCTACCAGCATATTTATATATATGATCCCAACCTTCAAACCCATTTTGCAGTCACAGAGGGAGACTGGCGGGTGGACTCCATTTCGGCTGTTGATGAATCAAACCAACTAATATATTTCAATGCTACTATTGAGTCTCATCAGGAGAGTCAAACTTATAAAGTTTCTTTCAGCGATGGGCAACCGGAGTTGCTCACATCAGAACCAGGTATTCATTCCTCAACATTTTCAATTAATTCAGGTCGAATGATTGATATTTATCACTCCTTAACACAACCTCCTAAAGTGAGACTATCCAAACTTGAACAAACTGATGGACATATTCAGATACATCAGAATTTTGATTCTCGGGTTGAACGCCTAGATCTTAGGGCTCCTGAATTTTTTAATGTAGAGGCTGAATCAGGGGAAGTACTTTCTGGTGCTATTTATAGGCCGGATGTAACAAAGTTTGGAGATGGACCTTACCCCACGATTCTATATGTCTATGGGGGTCCTCATGCACAGATTGTGACAAACGGTTGGAATATGACGGTTTCAATGAGAGCGCAATATCTTCGTCAGCAAGGATTTCTTGTTTCCGTTCTCGATAACAGAGGGAGTGCCAGACGGGGTTTAGCCTTTGAGTCACATATAAAGAATAATATGGGAACGGTTGAGGTGACAGATCAGACAGATGGTATAAAACATCTCATTGATAGAAAACTTGCCGATCCTGAGAGGATTGGAGTCTATGGATGGAGCTATGGCGGATATATGTCACTAATGTGTCTGGCTAAAGCACCGGAGATTTTTAAAGTTGCGGTTGTGGGTGCCCCTGTAGTCTCCTGGGACGGCTATGATACTCATTACACGGAGAGATATATGGGTACTCCTGTAAAAAACCCGAATGGGTACCGTAATTCCAGCGTAATAACATATGTATCGGGTATACGGGGTAAATTGTTGCTGGTTCACGGGTTGGTGGACGAAAATGTACATTTTCGTCACACTGCCCGGTTGATAAATGCTTTGATTTCAGAGGGCAAAGATTATGACTTTGCTATGTTTCCAAATGAACGACATATGCCTAGGAGCGAAGGGGACAGAACTTATATGGAAAGGAAAATCACGAGATTCTTCAAAGAAAATCTTTAGTTATATTCTTTTTTAATAGTATATTTTGACTGACTACAGTCCTTTAAATATTGGACTTCTTCTGTCAACAAAGGCTGACTTTCCTTCATTGAAATCTTGACTATCGAAATTTGTGAATGGGAGATGTGCTTCTTCAGTGGTAAATCCATCAAGGGATTGGTTGCTTACTACTTTTTGTAGTATTTTTTTGTGTCTTGATTGAGAAAGAGGAGCTAGTGGTACCATCTCAGCTATTAATTTCTTCACTGCCTCATTAAGACTGTCATTGGAAACCGTCTTAGTAATCAACCCCATACGTTCGGCTTCTTTGGCTCCAACTATCCTCCCTGACAAAAGTATGTAAGAAGCGTTACCTTGCCCGACCAGATTTATTAGACGTTTCATTTCTCGATAGCCTACCAGTATTCCAAGCTTTGCTACGGGGATTCCGAATTTGCTGTCTTCTGATGCAATTCTTATATCTGTAGCCATTGATAATTCACATCCGCCACCGACGCAGATTCCTCTGATTTTTGAGATCGTTGGCATGGGTAGGGTCTCAATTTCATCCAAAGCCCCATCAAATGCTTCGGAATATATCTTCGATGAAGCAGAATCATAACGGTGAGAGTCAAAATCCTTGATGTCTGCCCCTGCAGAGAAAGAGCGGGAACCAGCACCGGAAAAAACAACAACCCTGATATCTGGATCTAATTTTATTTGGCTGACTATATCGATCAATTGCAACCACCCATCATAAGCTATAGCGTTATGCTGATCTGGTCGGTTGAAAGTTATATTTGCAACTTTGTTATGAATTTCTAAAAGTATTTCGTCTGCCATATCAGCTCCCAGGTTCAATTTATATTCATCCAGGTATTTTTGGTCGGTTGTCCATGGTGGAAAGATAGATATATTGTACCCATGAGAAATTGTGGATTAGTTACCGGAGCACCGAAACGACCAATGGTTTTGCTAGTAAGTAGATATGATATCTAGCATTCTGAGTTTTTCGGACTTTGGAATTTGTGCAATCCATAATTCAAACTGAATACTAAAGAAATATAAGTTTCATCAGTGGTTGTTAGAAAGAAGTGTAACCGCCGTCGACTGGTATAGATACGCCTGTTACATAATTGGAGGCGGCGCTGGAAAGGAACACGGCCGTACCTGCAAGATCGTCTGGCTCCCCCCATCTATCGTCTGGTATACGCGAGAGTATGTGTTCGTATCGAGTTTTAAAATTGTTTTTTATTCCACTTGTAAGGTCTGTGTGGATCCAGCCTGGGAGTATAGTGTTTGCTTGGATATTGTCTTGTGCCCAGGAGACAGCAAGGGTTTTCGTAAGTTGGACTACGCCGCCTTTACTTGAAGCATATGCGACAGCCCAGTCCAGGCCGAAAATAGAGGTCATAGATCCAATGTTTATGATTTTGCCACCGCCAATGGCCTTCATATGGCTGTGTAATTCTCTAGCACAGAGAAACGATCCAGTGAGATTAATATCGATGACTTTACTCCAATCGTCTAACTTATATTCATGGGGGAGTTTGCGTATTCCAATGCCAGCATTATTGACGAGTATATCTATCTTTCCAGTGAGTTCTAAACTATTCTTAACCATGCTCTTTATGGATTTTTCATTAGATACATCAACGTGTATGCCTTTAGCCTTGCTTCCGTTTTGCTGTAAAGCTTTTACCGCCTCTTCAGTTTTTGCTTGGTTTCGGGCTGCAACAACTATGCTGGCCCCGGCGTCTGCTAGACCCTTGGCAATTCCGTAACCAATACCCCCGTTACCACCAGTCACTAAAGCAGTTCTACCAGAAAGATCGAATAGAGATGAACCCATTTGAAAAGCTCCCAATATAAATAAAAGTAATTCGAATTGGAATTATACCTTCGGTTTAATAGGGCCGTTAGGTCTTAGCCTATCGAGGAGCTCTAAAGTTTTTGATCCTAACAATTTCCCACCAGATCTATGCTGGGCAAGAATGTCTAATGCCAAGTCGGATAATTTAGGAGAATCCGTTGAATCTTTTGATTCAAACCGACGACACTTTCGAACAAGAACTTTTGTTGGGCGATGTTTTTTTTCCGAACAACTTTGTGCCAAATGACATAAATAAGAATAGCAGACCACAGACTCCTGATGACTTCGAGAAACTTTTCCTCCACCATCAGTAAGTGGCATATCTAAATATTCTGATAATTTGTGACTAACCGATTCGGAGAGTTTATTGTGCTGACGCAATCGTGCCTTCCCACTAAGTTTCTAGCTAGCAAGTCACACCAGTTTCGCAAAACTGCACAGGGAATAGCGAAACTTTAACTCAGGAGAAATTGAAATACCATGGGTTTTAGACAACTAAATACTTGGTTACTTTCTAAAGCGATGGGCGCTTTTATCTGAGGTATCTGTGAACAGTGATCCGTTTTTAAGTTCTTTTACGCCATCTGCCATGGATAACAGGGTGGAATCGTGTGTTGCACACATGATGCTTATTCCCTGACCACTGACCATTTCTTTGAACAGTCCGAAAATATCTTTGGCATTATTGGAGTCAAGCTCCCCAGTTGGCTCATCGGCAAGGATAAGCGGAGGTTCATTTACTACCGCTCTGGCTATTGAAACTCTTTGTTGTTCTCCCCCAGAAAGTTCGTAGGGTCTATGATTAGCTCGGCTCCAAAGACCTACCATCTCTAAAGCATTTCTAGTTTTGATCTGTCTATCGGCCATATTTATCCCACTGATTCGTAAGGGAAGTTCTACATTTTCAAAAGCTGACAAAAGAGGCAGCAGACCAAAAGATTGAAATATGAATCCAATCACGCTTCTCCTGATGTCAGTGAGTTGATTATCAGACATACCAGCGATATCTACCCCTCTAACCAACACTTTCCCTGAGTTAGGTTGGTCTAGACCTGCGAGTAAGTTGAGGAGGGTTGTTTTTCCTGATCCAGATCTACCGACGATCGCCACAAATTCACCTGGATCTATTTGTACTGTGACAGACTGTATGACATTCACAGTCTGAGACCCAACAAGGTAGGACTTTGAAATATTGGTCGCTTCAATCAGTGGAGTCTGGTCGGTATCCATAAATTCTCTGCAGCAACGCTTTGTTATATGATTTTAATCGTTGGTGATGATGATTCCATCAGATGATAATCTTATTTTAGCTCTTTCCTCGATACCTAGATGATTCAATAGTTCTTTAGGGATTTGTATTCTTCCGCTACCGTCGACCAATACAAACTCTTCCAAATCCTGCTCAGTCTCTGCTATTCCAGAAATGCCGTTGTATTGTGCTTTACGTTGTATTTCAGTGGATGTTTTGCCATCACGTATCAGTACAACTCGACCCACTTTGTAGGCGATGTCAGGATCATGGGTCACTATGAGTATGGTGGTTCCTAATTCCCTGTTTACAATACCGAATAAGTCTAGGATTTCGGAGGCGGTTTGGTCATCCAACTCCCCGGTTGGTTCGTCGGCCAGTAGTAGGTTGGGATTATTTGACAGGGCCACTGCAATAGCAACTCGCTGTTGCTCTCCGCCGGAAAGTTTGTCTGGAGTATGTTTGGACCTGTGAGATAAACCAACCATTTCTAGTAGTTCAGAGCCTCGACGATCTCTGTTTATTTGGGTTTCATCCGTCAACATCATTGGCAAAGTGACATTTTCAAGTGCCGTCAGGTATGGAAAAAGATTTCTGTTAGTTTGTTGCCATATGAACCCAATTTCCGATCGACGGTATTCTTCAACATCTTTGGAATTCATCTGCAATAAATTTCGAGTCCCAACGAATATGTTCCCTGCGGAAGGATGGTCGTATCCTGCGAGTATATTCAGCAGCGTGCTTTTTCCGCTTCCGCTGGCTCCAACAATAGCTACTACTTCGCTATGTCGGACTTTAAGATCAAGACCCCTCAAGGCAACGACTTCAAGATTCGCAACCTTATAAATCTTGAAAATATCTTCACATATGACGTGAAAAGACTTTGAGGTGTCCAAGCTATTTTGCCTCGCAGAGAATCATAAGGTAAGCATATCAAGTTGATCACATTTTCGTTTTTGTTGGATGTGTCAAAAAAATACTCCCTGACAGATCTTTAAGGAGAACTTTTACTAGAATATCTTAGTTTTTTAGGACTACAATCCAATTATCTCGGCTACTTTATCGAGGTGTAAGTCGGAGTCGCCGAAAGCAAGTTCAGCTGCTTTAGCCCTTCTAGAATATAGTTGCATATTGTGTTCTTTTGTAAATCCAATAGCACCATGTGACTGGTGTCCTAATGCACATACTCTTTTGTATGCGTCACTCACCCAGGCTTTGGCCATAGCTACCTCTCGGTCAGCTGGAAGTCCTTCAGACAGCATCCAGGCGGCCTGATAAGTTATGAACTTAGCTCCTTCTACGTCGGTTGCCATGTTTGCGCAGTGGTGTTGTATGGCTTGAAATGTTCCAATCGGTCTGCCGAATTGTGTCCTTTGCTTTGCATATTCCACGGTCATGTCAAGAACGGATTGGCCTCCACCAGACATCTCTGCGCACTTACCTATGGCTCCCCATTTGAGAACTTTCTCAATGGTTTGCCAACCACGATTTTTCTCGCCTAAAAGGGATGATGCTGGGAGTTCTACGTTATCGAAAGTCACTTCTGATTGTCTGTCGGATGCGATCGTCTTAAGAAGAGTTTGGTTGACTCCATTGGATTGGGATGGAAGGATGAATAGACTTATGTCATCTTCGCCATCTCCAGTCCTTGCGACCACAACGATATAGTCAGAAATGTGGGCATTGGGCACAAATAATTTCGTTCCATTGAGGGCATATTTACCTCCAGTCTCAGTGGCAGTCAACTCGATGCCCTCAGGATCCCAGCGTCCGCTGGGCTCGTTCAGCGCCAAGGTAACAATTATTTGTCCTTCTGCTATACGAGGTAAATATTCCTGTTTTTGCTCCTCTGTCCCAGAGTCCATAATAGACATTCCGCCAAGAACAACGTTAGAGAAATAGGGTCCAGGCAACATAAAGCGTCCCATCTCTTCCAATAGAATGGTCAGATCTTGGAATTCTAGTTCGACTCCCCCATATTTCTCAGGGATAATTAGACCTAGCCAGCCTTGCTCAGCTAGTTTTTGCCACATTTCTGTTGTGTATCCATTCTCGTCCTCTTCCATCTCTCTCACATAAGTATCAGGGCACTCAGCTTCCAGGAATTCCTGTGCGGAGTTCTTTAGCATCTGTTGAGCTTCATTCAGTCCTAGATCCATGTCATTTACTTCCCTTTTGGTTCGTTAAAATCAAACGCTATGTGCGTCAAAAACACTTTAGCCCCTTGGGAGCCCAAGGCCTCTTTGGGCCACCACGTTTCTCTGTATTTCTGAAGTTCCGGCTGCAACCATTCCCCCGAACGATCTCAGCCAAGCATTTTCTATACGGCCTTGTAAGGGAGCCCATTTTGAGCCTGGGTCTAACTGTCCATGTAGTCCCATCATCTTAACTCCCAAGCCATAAAGGCGATTCATCATTTCGGTTCCGTATACCTTGGTTATAGAGGCTTCCATGTTGGGTATTTGACCCTGACTTTGCATCCATGCCACGTTGTAGCACATCAATCTGGCGGTCTCTATTTGAACTGCCAGGTCTGCTAGCTCTCTTCGTATTACAGGATCATTAGCTAGTGGAGTTCCGTTCTTTTGGTTCTTCTTTGCGAATTCAACTAGATCTTCAAGTATTCTCTTGGCTCTAGCTGGTCTATCAACACCCGAGCGCTCAAAGTCCAGGAGGGCGGCTCCTACATACCAACCTCGGTTAAGCTCTCCCACTAGGTTCTTTTTAGGAACCCTGACATTATCAAATGTGACCAGACCTCGATAAGCCTCCCACATCATAGGTATACGCTCCACGGTGACTCCGTCTGTTTCTAACTCTGAAAGCACGAAACTGATACCTCGATGCTTGGGAGCATCGGGATCCGTGCGAACCAACATAAACATCCAGTCAGAACCTGCATGGGCAGAGTTCCAGATTTTCGATCCGCTTACTACAAAGTCATCTCCATCTTCGACAGCTCTCGTTTGCAAAGATGCCAAGTCCGAACCTGAATCTGGTTCAGAATAGCCTTGGGACCAGTTGATTTCAGCATTGGCAATTTTGGGCAAAAATTGCTCCTTCTGCTCATCCGTCCCGTACAACATGAGTATAGGGCCCACCATTCTTACTCCCGCATCTCCAGCTGGAATTCCCCGATAGGCCATTTCTTCATTGAAAACTACTTGCCTCATGTGTGTTGCTGACTGGCCACCATATTCGGTGGGCCATGCCATGGTTAGCCATCCTTGTTCTCCGAGTTTCTTTTTGAATTCCATCACCTTGATGGAATCAACTTCATCCTCTGCATCGAGATCTTCCTCGCGCCAGTTCCAAGGAAGCTCTTTGTCTATGAATTGTCTGACTTCTGATCTGAATTCTTCTTCGACGGTGTCGAACTTAAAATCCATTTTTCCCCCCTGTGTGATTTACAGTTATCCTCTTGGTAGGCCTAATCCTCTTGTTGCAATGATATTTCGTTGTATCTCGGATGTGCCTGCCTGGATCGTTTGTGATACATCGGTCAAATACATGTGTTCGATTTTACCTTGCAGTGGTACGTGCTTTGATCCCGGTTCCAACTGGCCGTGCATTCCCAGCATGTGCATTCCTGTTTCACTAACATGTTGTTGAAGTTCTGTTCCAAGAACTTTACCCATTGAGGCTTCTTTATTTGGGACTAGCCCCTGTCCTTGCATCCAAGCTATGTTATAAGAGATGAGTTTGCTTACTTCCACCTCGATAGCCAGGTCGGATAACCTATTTCTAGTGATTGGATCATTTGAAAGCAACGCCCCATTTTTATAGTTGGACTTAGCGAAATCTACTAGTTCTTCCAGAGTCCGTTTTGCGCTTGCTGAGTAATCAACACCTGATCTTTCAAAATCTAGTAGAGTTGCTCCTACATACCAACCTCTGTTTTGTTCTCCAACCAAATTTCTTTTCGGAATTCTAACGTCCTCGAACGTAACCATATTGAAGCTATGGTCCCCAGCCATGTTTATGATTGGATTTACGGTGATACCAGGAGTGTTCATGTCACACAGTAAAAAGCTGATACCTCTATGTTTAGGAGCGTCAGGGTCTGTTCTTGTTAGCACCATGATGTGATCGGCTCTATGAGCTCCTGACGTCCAGACTTTTGTGCCGTTGACGATGAAGTCATCTCCATCTTCAACAGCTCTCGTTTGTAAAGATGCCAGATCAGATCCCGACTCAGGTTCGGAATAGCCTTGACACCACTGAACGTCCCCCTTAGAAACAGGTGGTAAAAATTGTTGCTTCTGCTCCTCGGTTCCATGGATCATCAAAGTTGGTGCCATCATTTTGGTTCCAAATACGTCTCTTCCGGGAGCATTCCTGTAGGACATTTCCTCGGCAAATATAACCTGCATCATATGAGAGGCGCTTTGTCCTCCATACTCCTCGGGCCATGCCATTGTCAGCCATCCTTTGTCGGCAAGCTTTCTTCTCATCACTAGGTTGAATTCCCAGTCAGAGTCAGGATTGCTGTTCTCCCCTGGTTCGTTAGCAAGCTCTGTATTAAGCCAGGTTCTCAATTCTTCTCTGAAGGTTTCTTCACTCTCTGAGAACTTAAAATTCATTTTGGCCCCTTATTTTTAGGTGGTTGGAAGGATGCGCCTAGGTTTATTTACCCTGTCACACTGAGAGGCAGGTTACGGTTCTGACTATGCCTTGGATCGTGTGTATTTTATTAGTGACCAATTCGCCCACCGAAGATAGGTCGGTACAGGAAACTATCGAAATTATGTCATATGGACCTGTCACGGCGTCGACATTCACTACGTCCTCTAATTTGGTCAGAGAGTCAGACACATCGTGAGTTTTACCTACAGCAGTTTCTATCAAAATGTATGCCTTCGTTGACATAAGTTTTTCTCCGTTCCCGGTTAGCCCGGGTTCTAGCTTATATTTGGTAAGACACTTAGGCATTTTATTTTGGGCGTGGATTAGGTGTCAATGAAAGGTCGGTTTGGACTCTTACGATAGCCTCTTTCCTGATTTTATGGTCTCCTCATTCTAGCGGTTATAATACCTTCTGTTTCTATATCCTATGCAGATATGAGATTTGGCTCGATGAGGGGCCTTCTATTTCAGGATTCTTTTTTGGGAGAGGGTTATGAATGCGGATCTATTTCGGAGCGCTTGGGGAAATTTTGCTACTGGGGTATCTCTTGTAACCACTACTGACCAGGATGGCTCAGTACATGGCATGACAGCCAATGGCATAGCATCGATTTCTTTGGACCCAATGCTTTCCATGGTTTCGGTTGCCCACAATGCAAATTCCTATTCAATTATAAAAAACACTGGCAGATTTGGGATAAATATATTAACTGATCAGCAAAGAGCTATCGGTGAGTTCTATGCTAAATCGAATAATGAAGGAGAAAATTCTCCAGAAGCCTTTTTTAGATTGACCGAAAATGGCACACCTTTCTTAGAAGGTTCTTTATCGTCAATTGATTGTCGTGTGGTAAGTACCCATGTTGAAGGCGATCACACATTGTTCATTGGGGCAGTAGAATCTATTGAAGTCGGGGATGGGGAGCCACTTCTCTTCTTTCAGGGTAAGTGGAAGACATTCTGATTAAGAATCCTTTTTCATCGTTACCCATCACCTATTCAGCGTTTTTTTTGGCCGTTTGTAGCTAACGGTGTTGACAACCAAATTTTTTCTGCCTTACTATGATGGGTGCACCCATTTGTGAGACGCTTTGTGGCGTTGGGTTTTATGGGGATTCTAAATGGCAATTTCAAAGGCGTAATACATTAAAGAAACAGGAGGTTCTGATTCATGACTACGAAAGTAGCTTTTAAGCCACTGGGTAATCGTGTAGTAATTGAGCCCTTAGAAGGGGAAGAGCAGGTCAGTGCTGGGGGAATTTATATCCCAGATACAGCCAAAGAGAAACCCCAGGAAGGCACGATAGTAGCGGCAGGTCCGGGGAGGATGACCGACGATGGCAACAGAGTTCCTATGGAACTGGAAGTCGGCGATACAGTTGTTTACTCAAAGTATGCTGGGACTGAGTACAAAGAAGGCGACATTGAGTACTTGGTGCTCAGAGAAGACGATATTCTTTTTAAGAAGTAAAACCATTATTTTTGATTTTTTGACAAGGTATTATTAGGAGGAAGTAATGGCTAAACAGCTTACTTTCAGTGAAGACGCTAGGGCCGCTATGAAGCGGGGTATTGACACAATGGCCGACACGGTTGGCGTGACTCTTGGCCCAAGAGGTAGGAACGTAGTTTTGGATAAGAAATTCGGGCCTCCTCAGGTTTGCAGCGATGGGGTCACCATTGCGAAAGAGATAGAGCTTGAGGATCCTTTTGAGAATATGGGAGCACAACTTCTTAAAGAGGCTGCTAGCAAGACGAATGATGTGGCTGGTGACGGAACAACTACTGCCACGGTTCTTGCCCAAGCAATTATTCATGAAGGCTTTAAAAATATAGCTGCTGGCGCTAATCCTATGGCAATAAAGCGAGGTATCGACAAAGCTGTCAATACTTTGCGATCGGCTGTACAGGATATGTCTACCCCCGTGGAGGGTAGAGTCCAGATTGGTCAAATTGCCTCTTTATCCGCTCATGATGATGAAATGGGTAATCTTATCGCTGACGTTATGGAAAAAGTTGGCAAGGATGGAGTGATAACGGTTGAGGAATCTAAGGGCCTTGATTACGAACAAGAGTTTGTCGAGGGCATGCAGATAGACCGTGGATATATATCCCCCTATTTCATCACGGACCAGGACAGGATGGAAACTTCAATAGAAGATCCCTATATTTTAATTACGGACAAGAAAGTATCTGCTGTATCAGATCTTCTCCCAGCTCTGGAGAAAATACTTCAGATAGCGAAGAACGTTGTGGTAATTGCTGAGGATGTAGAGGGAGAAGCCCTTGCGACTCTAGTGGTCAACAAACTTCGTGGAACACTTAGTGTGCTGGCAGTGAAGGCCCCAGGATTTGGTGATCGAAGGAAAGCTATGTTGGAAGACATGGCAATACTAACTGGTGGGATTGTCATCAGTGAAGAGGTTGGTAGAAAACTGGACTCCGTTACGGTCGAGGACCTCGGCAGGGCTCGCAGAGTTGTTTCAAGTAAAGAAGAGACAACATTTGTTGAGGGTCATGGTGATGAGAGCCAAATTTCTGGAAGGATAAATCAGATAAGAGCTCAGATAGAGGAGACAACATCTGACTTCGATAGGGAGAAGCTTCAGGAAAGGTTAGCAAAATTGTCTGGAGGGGTTGCCATTATCAAGGTGGGAGCCGCCACGGAAGTTGAGCTTAAGGAAAAGAAGAATAGGGTTGAAGACGCTCTCTCCGCAACGCGAGCTGCTGTGGAAGAGGGAATAGTACCGGGTGGAGGACTTGCATTGATCAGAGCCGGAGAGGCTCTTGAGGGAGTATCTCTGAATGGCGATGAGCAGACAGGAGTAAACATACTTAAAGCAGCTCTTGTGAAGCCACTTATGTTGATCTCACAGAATACGGGTGTATCTGGAGAAGTGATTCTTGATGGGACACTCAAAGGTGAGGGCGATTACGGATATGATGCTGAAACAGGGCAATACGGTAATCTGCTAGAGATAGGAATTATGGATCCGGCTAAAGTGACCAGAGCTGCTATTGAAAATGCTTCCAGCGTTGCAGCGATGGTACTTACCACGGAGTCACTGATTAGTGATATTCCACAACCCGAGGCAGCGGCTCCCGCTATGCCTCCAATGGATTACTAAACTCAGCACTCTGAGGTAACCTGAAACTGAAGGGTCCCGTACCAGTAGGTACGGGACCCTTTTTTTATACCAGTTCAGTTTTGATTTGGTAGGATTATTTCTGCAATGCGGTTTGGTTGAAACTGCCATTGGTGAATCTTTATTGATCCAAAAGATCTAATTATTTACTGCTCTGCTACCTTGCGCGATAGCCGATACTCACCTCTATAATCAGGTCATCCCTTTTTTTTTGGACTGGGCTGTCCAAGTAATAGGGGGAAATTACCTTTCGGGCAGGGAACTTTTGGTAAGTCATCTTCACGTACACACTGAATACAGTATGTTGGACGGTCTTGCTCGTCTTGATCCGTTGATTAAACGAGCTTCTGAATTAGGGATGAAAAGCTTGGCGATAACCGACCATGGTGGTTTATACGGTGCAATAGACTTCTACAGAGCAGCTAAAGATTCGGGAGTTAAACCGATTATAGGTTGTGAAATGTATGTCACTACAAAAAGTAGGTATGACAAGGATCCATCGGATCCAATTCATCATCTGACTGTACTAGCGAAAAACATAGAAGGCTATAAAAATCTTGTAAAGCTTGTGACAACGTCACATTTGGAAGGTTACTATAAAAAACCTCGAGTGGATCATGAATTATTAGAGAAATATAGCGGAGGGCTTGCTGTACTTTCTGGTTGTCCCAGCGGCGAGGTTCCTTCACTGATCACGGACGGTAGAATCGACGAGGCTATCAATAGAGCAAATTGGTATCGTGAAGTATTTGGATCCTATTTCCTGGAGGTGATGGAGCATGGTAATGTCCCTGAACTCCCTGCAATAAACAAAGGATTACTCCATATCAACAAAGAATTGAATATTCCCTTGGTAGCTACCAACGATTCTCATTACGTACTTGAGGAGCATGCGCTAGATCATGAAATTCTACTTTGTATCCAGACGAATACAAATATGGAAGACCCTAAGAGGATGCAATTTGGAGAATCCTCATATCATCTAAGGTCTCACGATCAGATGATCGCTGCGTTTTCTGAGATCCCTGAAGCAGTTACGAATACGGATATGGTTGCAGAAATGTGCAATTTGCAACTTGATTTCACCCAAGCACGTCTTCCTGAATTTCCTGTTCCTGATTCCTTATCTTCGGATGAATATCTCAGGAATATATGCATTGATGGATTTCACCGGTTACTGCCCGACGCCCCGGAGGAATATAAGCAAAGACTCGATTATGAGCTGGAGGTAATTAAACAGACCCGGTTTCCAGATTATTTTCTGGTTGTTTGGGATATTGCAAAATTTGTTAGAAAGAACGATATATTTTTCACTGTAAGAGGTAGTGCGGCAGCGAGTCTAGTGTTGTACTGCCTAGGAGTTACCGATGTAGATCCTATGCCGTTCAATCTGGTATTTGAAAGATTTCTTAACTTGGAAAGAAAAGAAATGCCAGATATTGATATGGATTTTCAAGACGATAGGAGACAGGAAGTTATTAACTACTGTTCTTCCCGGTATGGGCGGGAGCATGTTGCCCACATAATCACTTTTGGAACTTTCGGTGCCAGACAATCAGTAAGGGATGCTGGAAGGGCACTAGGCATGACGCTAGCTAGCGTGGATCGAGTGGCTAGAATGATTCCTGAGAAATTAAACATAGACATTGATACTTCACTGGTGGAAAGTGAAGAACTGAAAGTTTTATATGAGTCTCATAATGAGACAAAGCTTTTGATTGAAACCGCTAAACAACTTGAAGGTGTGACACGTCATAAAAGTGTACATGCGGCTGGTGTCGTCATATCTAAAGAACCATTAGACACTGTTGTACCTTTAGAGTTCACCTCCAGAGGGGATGCGGTTGGCGCGGTTATGACTCAATATGCAATGGACCCAGTGGCAGCCTTGGGCTTGCTTAAAATGGACTTTTTGGGTCTAACTAATTTATCAGTTTTGGCAAATGCGTTGGTTATGGTAGAGGAAAACCATGGGCTTAGCATTAGGTTACAAGAAATTCCGCTTGAGGACCAAAACACTTTTGACCTCTTATCAAGAGGAGAAACAATAGGAGTTTTTCAACTTGAGAGTGCCGGTATGGTCAGATATATAAAGGAGTTGAAACCAAACTCCATTAATGATGTTGCTGCGATGATAGCCCTGTATCGTCCAGGACCCATGGACCATATCACTACTTTCATAGATGCTAAGCATGGTAGACGAGAGGTGAGATATATACACCCAGCCCTCAAGGATATTCTTGAAGAGACCTATGGAGTGATTGTCTATCAAGATCAAGTGCTTCATATTGCAAGAGAATTTGCAGGATACACTCTTGGCGAGGCAGATATAGTTAGAAAGGCGATGGGCAAAAAAGTGCCGGAGATAATGGCGGAAGAAAGAGATAAATTTGTTCAAGGCGCTCAGGCACAGGGGTATACCGAAGAACTGGCTGATTCCGTTTTTATGCTGGTGGAGCCTTTCGCGGGATATGCTTTTAACAAGGCACACAGCGTCAGTTATGGTTTAGTGTCCTACTGGACAGCTTACTTGAAAGCCAATTTCCCCGCCGAGTATATGGCCGCTTTTATGAATTCATATATTGGGAAAAAAGACAGGTTGATTTCGGCGATAGCTGACTGCAGGCGTATGGGAATCCCTGTATTCCCTCCAAGCGTTAATTCGAGTTTTCAAAAATTCACAATAGAAAAGACGATAGAAGGTGTTGCGGGTATCAGATTTGGGCTGGCGGCTATTAAAAACGTTGGTTCTGACGCCTTAGGGCCTCTGATAGAGGCGAGATCAGAACATGGTAAGTTCGAGACACTTGAAAACTTCTGTAAAGACGGAGATATTGGTTCATTGAATCGTAAGTCGATAGAGTGTTTGATCATGGCAGGCTGTTTGGACGACTTTGGCGATAGAGGTGGACTTCTAGAGGTTGCGGAAAAAATTAATGCCCTGGCACAACAGGAGAAGACACTTCGTGATTCTAGCCAATCGACCATGTTTGACATGCTAGGAGAAGTAGACGGGGTGTCATTGGCTGCAATTGATGTTCCACTTTCATCGACGAGTGATCATGAAAAAAGGATGTGGGAAGTGGAACTCATGGGTATGAGTCTTTCATCTTCAGGTCATTTAGCAAATGTGATGTCAAAGATGAATAACGATGTCCAGATAATGTTAAGCCAGATAGAAAGTAATGGCAGAAGAGGTAGGTCAACAATAGGTGGTCAAGTGTCTACCGTCGTCGATAGGTTTACTAGGGACAATAAGCCATTTAAAGTCATCACATTGGAGATGTTGGATGGTAGTTTAGAGGCCGTTGTTTGGGAGGATGCCCTGAAAAAAAACCCGGACATATGGGACCCTGGGAAAATAGTGACAGTTACTGGAACAATCAGAGAGCGGGATGGCGATATAACAATTAGTGTACAGGAAGGTAGTGAAGTAGATTTAGATCAAGTGTTAAATTCTGAAAATATCAGAACAAGCGAAGAAGAAAAACAAATGCAGAAGCCTTATGAGACGCCTGTTAAGGGTATGACAAATGGGTCAATATCCAATGGGAAAGAAAATAATTCCGGGAATGGATCTTCAGTACACCCTAACGGTTTAGGCAAGGAGAATGGCATTTCAGAGACCACTAATAAGAAGAAATTGGTTTTATTCATTAAGGAGACTGAGCACCCTCAACATGACAAAATGCTTCTGGATGACGTGAAACGTCTTTTATTAGGATCTGCAGGTTCAGACGATGTTGGTCTGGAAATAGAATCGCGAGGCTCTTTGGTTGTCATGGATTGGAAGCCAGTTAAGGTGGATGCATCAGAAGAACTCCAGGAAAACTTGAGAAATACTCTAGGTGATTACGGGGATGTATCAGTACAGAGCTTGATGTTTTAGATCGAGTGTTTTTCCATATTTAATAGTCTTGATTTCAGATCGAGTTGAACCGCTTCACTTCCAAACCCTGTTAGGTGGCCGTTGCTACCTATTACTCGATGACATGGAATTATTATTGGCGTTTTGTTTCGGGCCATTGCCTGGCCAGCTGCC
>Ga0066367_1000021_pt1 | contig 20123 bp, 19 predicted proteins | sample Knorr_S7_td_AAIW_FD_77335 | JGI IMG/M metagenome (GOLD analysis project Ga0066367, IMG submission 77335) | Marine microbial communities from Southern Atlantic Ocean transect - Knorr_S7_td_AAIW_ad_750m_LV_A | ecosystem: Environmental > Aquatic > Marine > Oceanic | place: Atlantic Ocean...
CAGAAACCGTCACGGGAGTATTACGAACCCTCAAACATAGAATTGAAGTTGAGGATTACGCGAGTTCTATTCTTGAATATGGAAATGGCGCCCTTGCAAGTATTCAATGTGACACTGTACAGGCTCCCAATAAACAGCGTATCGAAATTTACGGGGAAAACGGGGCTATTATTATGGATGACTGGAAGGTAACACTTCACAGGATGAATACCCCAGTCCAGGAATTTCTTGAAACTGACAGAACGGTTAAATTTGTTCCTCCAGACTCCACTTCTGAAACTTTCGACTTCGGGTCTGCAAAAGGAACACACGCCCCGGCCATTGATGACTTCTGTAGAGCAATTCAGGAGGGAAGAGACCCTCTTATTACCGGGGAAGAAGGGTCTAGAGCTCAGGAACTCGTTGCGGCTATAACATTGTCTGGCTGTACTGGTGAGAAGGTAGAGTTGCCAGTGGATAGATCAGAATATGACGATCTTATGCAGAGCTTGAAGCTCGCGGGGAGACTGCCGGATATTTGCGATATTTCCTGATCTTCGAGCGGGATCCTCTTACGGTTAACCGAACAGGAAATTTTGAGAATTTGTTTCTCCAGGATAATTAATCAGTGACCGCGTCATGTGCATACCATTCCGCAGGTTCTTCGCCTGGTTCCGGGAGGATCTGTCCATCTTCCATAGTCCATGAGGCTGGACCTTCAGTGATGATGCCACTAATTTCGTTATGCGATATTGAAGTTATGTCGCAAAATTTATCAATAATCCCGTTCAGAATGGTTTCTCTTACTTCGGGAGGTCTCCCTGCGCGATTCCCTCCAGCAATAAAATATCTGGTACCTGGCTCTATGGTCGCTGTTCCGTATAAATTCGGTACTGACTCACCTTCTTCAGTTTCAATAAACGCTACGTGTACAAAATTTCTCGGCGCTGCTGATATACCGCAATGGACATCTGTGATCGCGGTTGCTATTTCACTTCGTTTCTCATAGGAAATAGAATCCTTCGGTATCAAACATCTGTAAAACGGCATTAATATTCTCCTTTTTTCCGGTTCAACCCTTATAGCTCCAGTCTCTTGCAGCCACTAAAACTTCATCTTTTCCTGCGCCCGTGATTCGACACCACTCATCTCCGAGACTCATTAAGAGTTTTGTCCGGGTCTCTGTATCACATCCATCAGGAATCCTGCCCCTGACTATAGAAGTTGTTGATGGCCGGCCCCCGCGAAATCCGAACCCTTCAGGTATTTCTGACCAGCCTATATCCACTGGTCCCTGATCTTCTCCAAGCGCACTGAAGCAGCATTGTGTTATCGCTTCTTCCAAACTACCGCGGACGCTATCGGGAATACATCCTTCCTGAACAGTACAGTAAAATTCAATCATTAATACCTGGCTCCAAATATTTTCTATTGGTCAGCGGAGTATATTAGCTGCTGCCAATTATATTGCAACTGTCATTTCTCGGACATACCTTTGTGAAGATGCCAAAGTATAATTCTGAACCTAAATAAACATTAACCTGGAGTACTGAGATGTCGACCACACGAGATTACACTGATTTACTTCTTGAACAGGACGGAGCGGTACTTACTATTACAGTAGATCGACCCGAGGTACTTAACGCCCAGAGTCGTATAATGAGGGAAGAGTTGGACCAGGCGTTTGATGACGCCGCTCAGGATGATTCTGTAAAGGTAGTAATTGTGGCTGGCGCGGGAGAACATTTTTCGGCCGGTCATGATCTTGGTAGTCCGCAGGAGATGGAGGATCGTGAAAAGCGACCCTATTCGCCAGGGACCGCAGGAGAATATGAACGTAGCTGGCAACAGAATGTAGCTAACACCTTGCGCTGGAGGGACTTTCCAAAACCGACTATTGCCCGGGTACATGGGTACTGCATCATGGGTGGAATAATTCTTGCGTCTTCATGTGATCTCATCGTGGCTTCTGAAGATGCAAGATTCAGTGACAGAACCGTCAGGTGGGGAGGACCTCATGTTCAATTTGTTTCGCTTCCATGGGAAATAGGAATAAGGAAGGCGAAAGAATATCTATTTACGGGTGATTGGATGAGTGCTCATGAAGCGGAGCGGCTTGGACTTGTAAACAGAGTTGTGCCGCGGGACAAACTTGAAGAAGAGACGATGGAACTGGCTCAGAGAATAGCACTTCAAGATCCGTTTGCTTTACGTCTTTCAAAAGCTTCTTTAAATCAGGTTCAGGATCAGATGGGATACAGGAACAGTGTGATGGCAGGGTTTCATAATCATGCTCTGGGGTTGTCTCATCGACGTGAGTTGGCCGGTGATGAGAGAGTTACATCGATAGATCGTGCCCGGAATCGTGACAAGAAATTTGGTGACGGGGGTTGATGAACCCTTTTTCCGATCTTAAAGTTCTGGATCTGTCGTCTGGATTTGCGGGTGCTTACTGTGCCAGGATGCTTGCCGACCATGGTGCCAATGTCTACAAGGGTTCTCTTTCAGATAGAAAAGACCTTTCGATTGGTTATGGTCCCCATTGGAAGGATGGTTCGAATAAAGATCCTGGAGCGATCTACCACTATTTGAATTACAACAAACTCCCAATTCCTCAAGCTAAGAACAGCGACGGATTTGAGTCAGTTCTGCATCTTGTATCAGATTTGGATGTAATGGTTGAAGATTTTTCCGACGATGAAAGATCTAAAGCCGATATATCAACGATTATCTCCGCTCTTCCCACCACGGCAATTGCATGCTCTATAACGCCATTTGGTAAAGAGAACTCATGGACCTCAAGACCATACAGTGATCTCACGATGCAAGCATTGACGGGTTACTGCAGTGTGAATGGGAACCCAGGTCATACGCCCTTAAAAGAGCCCGGTACCGAATCGCAATTCATGGCCGGGGCTAATGCATTTTTAGGTCTTGTTTCAGCACTTGTACGGAGAGATATATCAGGTACTGGACAATCTGTGGATATATCTATTCTTAAAACTATGCTGTCGAGCTATGGACCTTACCTTTTGGGTGCCCTACATACTCAGGATCCACGATCGCAGCAGGAACAGGGACTCCATTTTGGACTGGTTCCCTGTAAAGATGGATATGTCACAATGAGCGTTCGCCATGAACCCACGTGGGAACACCTCTGGATATTTTTTGAAGATCCTGATTTTGCCAACGATCCCAGGTATGATACGGCAGCAAAAAGACGGGCGAGTGAGTCGGAACTGGCTCAAATACTCTTACCACGGTTGAGCCAATATACGAAAAAAGAACTGTTTGAAGGATTGAGTCCTTTAAGAATTCTTGTAGGTGAAGCTCAGTCAATGGAAGATATTTTCAAGGACGAGCATCTCAGGGAAAGAGGGGCACTTTTTGATTATTCTGATGGTTTTAAGATGCCTTCCTCACCGGTCAAGCTATCAGAAACTCCCACGCAATTCAGGAATAGGGCTCCTGATCCCAAAGATTGCTTGATCACTGGTGGTAATGTACCAGCTGCGAAATCAAAAAAACGGTCATATGAATCTACAACATCCTCTGGCCCTCTGAGTGGTTTGAAGGCGACTGTACTCACACAGGCATGGGCGGGCGCTTATTGTACTCAGCTGCTTGCTGATCTGGGCATGGATGTTGTCCAGGTGGAGTCTGTAACTAGAATTGATCCCTGGCGCGGGGGATTTCCCCCAAGATTAAATGGACTCTATCCTGATAAGGAACCTGGTTTACGCCCGTGGGACAGGAATGCACTTTTTAATGGGGTTAATCGAAATAAAAGGGGCATCACTTTGGATCTCAATGATCATCAGTGTAAATCCGCTCTGATAGATCTGGTGAGTTCCAGCGATCTCTTTGTTGAGAATTTTTCAGGCCGCGTTATCGGAAATTTGGGATTGGACTATGAATCTTTAAAAAAGATAAACGAAAATTTAGTTATGGTTAGAATGCCGACCTACGGGACATACGGACCTTATTCCAGTTTCGCCGGGAATGGTGGAACTACGGAACCAGCCTCTGGAATGTCTTATCTGATGGGTTATGAAGGTGGTCCACCTCTCAATTCTGGGATAATGCATACAGACGCATTCAGTGGAATTCTCGCCGCAGGGGCCGCTCTGACCGCTCTTAGATTGCAACAGAAAACAGGACTTGGACAGTGTGTGGAGGTTTCCCAACAGGAGGCGACTCTGAGTCTTCTCGCAGAATATATTATGGAGTATTCCCTGACAGGAAATATTCCCGAAAGACAGGAGAACTTCAATAGGAACGTTACTCCCCAGGGATGCTATTTATCTTTGGACGGGATATGGATTGCTCTGACAGTAGAAGATGAGGCAAAGTGGGAAGCGTTTCAAAACAGTCTGGGAAACCCAGATGAGCTGATGGATACTCGTTTTTTAACCCTGTCTTCAAGACAGAGTTATCGTTTTCAATTAGATGGATCCATTTCAAAAATTGTAGCCGGATGGGATTCAACACAATTTACTGATGCTCTACGATCAGTTGGAATTCCATGTGAGCCGGTGAACGATCTATTTGAGGTAGCTACTTCGGATGATTTCCATGAGCTGGGTATGTTTTTTGAGGTGGATCATCCGAGTACCGGGTCTTTTTACCATGTCTCTCCACCATGGGATTTTAGTGTTACTCCTGCATCCATCCGTATGCCGGCTCCAACTTTGGGTCAGCACACAAACGAGGTGTTGAAAAACAGATTGGGATGGTCTGAAAACTCTGTTAAGACACTTTTAGAAACGGGAATAATTGGCACAGATCCCGTTACCTAGTGATGCAAGAAAATCTCACACAGGGATTTTTTCGGCTAACTCTTCGTTACTGGGTTCGACGAGTATTGAACCATCCGGGAATATTATGGTCGGTACTCTCATCTGACCGTTGTTTAGCCCCTTGATGTAATCCTGATACTGGGTTTCTTCATCAACGTCAGTCCAGTCATAAGAAACACCGTTTTCGTCCATGAATAGTTTTGCTCTCGTGCAGTCCCCACACCATGTTGTTCCGTAAACTTTAATGTCAGACATTAATACATCCCCTCTGAAAGTGAATTACTAGCACACTTCAGCTTCTGCAAACAGTAAATATCAGATATATTCATATGATAGCTCATATGAAGTTGGCCTAAGGTATTCCTGAGGAGGAATTGGAAATGGAAAAAGCATTGCAGGGGATAAGAATCCTGGACATGACTCAATATGAGGCAGGTACATCATGTACCCAGTTGCTTGGATGGCTGGGGGCTGATGTAATCAAAGTTGAGCAGCCGGGGCGTGGGGATCCTGGTAGATCTGTAGCTACGACGAATTTTGATAGGGATTCAGCATATTTCTTATACTTCAATTCCAATAAAAGAAGCATAGCGTTAGACCTAAAAAATGAATTGCACAGAAAGGCCTTCGAGGACCTTGTGAAAGAGTCTGACGTTGTAGCTGAGAATTATGCCGCTGGTGTTTTGGAAAAGCTTGGTTATAACTATTCGGAACTTGTTAATCTAAATTCCGCTGTCATTCTTGCTCGTATCAAAGGATTTGGAACTTATGGTCCGTACAGTCAATATAAGAGTTTTGACCCGGTGGCTCAGGCGGCTGGCGGAGCAATGGCAGTAACAGGTGAACCCGATGGTCCGCCTCTGAAGCCGGGTCCAAATATTGGCGATAGTGGGACTGGTCTTCACGCAGTTATTGGCATACTGGCCGCTATTATTCAGCGTCAAAGTACAGGTAAAGGTCAGGTCGTTGAGGTATCAATGCAAGATGCTGTACTCAGTCTGACTCGGACGGCTCTTTGTAACTATGCTGAAAGTGGAAGTGTCCAGAAAAGGAGAGGGTCTCAGACAGGAAGGGCTGGTTCGGGTATTTTTCCGTGTGAACCAGGAGGTCCCAACGATTATGTATACATAACGGCACTTTCTGCCAGACGCAATATCTGGGATGGCCTTATGAAGGTAATTGGTCGAAACGACCTTGTTGGGGATCTTATGTTTGAAAACCCGGCGGAAAATGTCGATAGCATTAACGATGTCATATCTAATTGGACCTCTAAACGTTCCAAGAGGGAGGTGATGTCTGTGTTGGGTTCTGCGGGAATACCTTGTAGTGCGGTGATGGATGCGGAAGACATATTCAGTGATCCTCATTTGATCGAGCGAGAGATGGTTTCGCCGATAGAGCACCCGGATCACGGGACTTTTGACGTGTTGGGATGCCCCGTTAAACTTTCAGATTCACCGGTAGATCTCAAATCAGCACCGCTACTGGGGCAACACGGTGCAGAAATTCTGTCTGATGTGCTCGGATATAACAGTTCACAGGTAGATGCAATAACTGCGTAACTTTGTTATTCAGGCGGTTAAATTCCGCTAGATCACTCCAAGCTCGGAGAAGACTTTTTTTGCAACCCTTACTGCTGTAAGTGAGGATGGTACTCCTGCATAAACGGATGCGTGTATAAACATTGCCATAATTTCATCCGGAGTAAGTCCATTATTAATTGCCCCACGCAAGTGCAGGGCTATCTCGTCCTCCGCTCTTAATGCTACGAGGACCGAGAGAGTGATGAGGCTCTTGGTTTTTCTGTCTAGCGGACCTCTGTTCCAGACCCCGTCCCATGCTGATGTTGTAATAAATTCTTGAAATGGCCTGTCGAAATCGGTAGCGTTTCGAATTGAATTTTCGACGTAATCACTTCCAAGGACTTCTTTCCGCGTTTTCAGGCCTGACTCAAAGCGTTCGTTCAAGGTATTCTCCTAAATTTATTGAATGATCATGGGTTGATGGTGTTGGATGTGACCCAGGTTTAATACCAGTCATCAGGTCAACATAAATGGGAATAACCCGTTGGATTAACAAGGCTATTTACCAGATATTTTTGTACAGAATTGCTGTTATAAAATATGGGCCTGAAAATGTTTTGTGTTTACCGCCCTACTGCGATCATATCTGCTATCCGTTCTGCCATTGTCATAACGGTAACGTTGATATTAGCTCTCACACATTCCGGCATGATGGATGCGTCGACAACCCTGATACCATCGGCGCCATGGATTCTTCCTGATTGATCGACTACTGCCAGGTTGTCCTCTTCGGGTCCCATCTTATTCGTGCAAGAGATATGATGACCAGTCGTCACGTCCCTGGACATCCAGGCATTCATGGACTCCTCTGAATCGAGTTCAGAATCCAGAGGACACAGTCGTTCGTCGATTATTGCCGCCATGTCGGGATGATTCTCCAGGTCAACGAGCATCTTGATGCCATCCCGGAAACGTCGTCTATCCTCTTCTTCTGTGAGATAGTTGTAGTCAAGATCAGGCTGTTCTCTGTAGTCACCCGATTTGAGTTTCACCTCTCCCTTGCCCTGGGCCAGGTTGATGCAAAGATTCATCTGGATGCCGACGGGACTTGCACGCAGGCCCCCCCGTTCTGGCCGGTCACTCGCGACCGCCATCATATAGACGATCATGTCATTTTCTAAGTCGGACCCTTCCGCTGTGTATCTAAGGGTTAGCTGGATTCGTGGTCCCAGTGCATCCAGATCGACCTCTGGTTTAGTCTTCCACGTTACATAAAGCATCGGATGATCGGCGAGATTCTTACCGACGCCGGGCAGATCAACGACAGGTTCTATACCCTGTTCCGAAAGGTGATCTTTCGGCCCTATACCGGAAAGCATTAATATTTGAGGTGATGCAACTGCTCCGGCACTCAAGATGATTTCGTTGGCTTCTACGAAAAAGGTTTCGTTTCCAGAGACCGCTTCGATGCCGTAGGCTTTCGGCCTATCTTCGCTGGTGTCGAATAAAATGCGTTTTACGTGGATATCGCCCCGAATTGTCAGGTTAAGTCTGTGGCGGGACATGCTTAGATATCCGATTGCGGTTGACCAACGTATTCCGTTTGGATTGTTCAACGGCAAAGGCCCCACTCCCGTAGACCCAGGAGCGTTTGCATCCTCACAGGATGGAAATCCTGCATCGAGACATGCCGCTTCGAAGGCATTGGATGCGGGTAGCCAGTCCTCTCTTGGGAACCTGTGGCAGATTATGGGTCCATCAGACCCGTGGAAGTCACCGGGGTCATCCTGGTAAGTTGTGTCAGTTTCAATTTTGTTGAAATAAGGGACTAGTTGTTGATAACCCCAGTCAGTGTTTCCCATATCTGCCCATCTGTCGTAATCATCCGGTATTCCCCTCAGGAATATCTGTCCGTTAATGGCACTCGATCCTCCTGTAACTTTTCCTCTTGGTACCACTATTTCAGCATCGTCTGTTCCTCTTGCTGTGAATTGCCAGTTATGGTCACTGGTTGAAATTTCTGTACCAGTTGCATACCCAAATTTAACTTCTTCGGGAAGGCTTTCCATGTCGGGATAGTCAGGGCCAGCCTCAAGCAATAAAACTGAGTGGGATGGGTCCTCAGTCAATCTGGTTGCCAGAATTGAACCCGCAGACCCTGCTCCGATGATGATAGTGTCGTATTTCATCTAAAATTTCCTTTCCCTAAGGAGGTCTACGTTCCTTTTATCTACTCGTCCAACATAGATTGGAATGCTTTCTGGTCAATCTCCAGTCCCAGTCCTGGCCGATCGGGAATAGATATAGACCCGTTCACAGGCAATATTGGTTCCTGATACAACTTTGCTACCTCTTCAGCTGGCCCCGTAAATTCTTCAGAAAATTCGTGGGGTCTTACTGCGTTTGTAATGGTCGCATAGAGGTGAAGGCTTGCCATGGAATTTGCTCCAACACTTGGGCTATGGGGCATTACAGGCTTATTGTGTACAACTGCCATCTCGTAAACTCGTATCATTTCAGACAGTCCCCCTACATTCAATACATCCGGTTGGAGTATGTCTGGATTGGCTAAGTCAATCATGTCTCTAAATCGCCATGATGATATTTCCTGTTCCCCCGTTGAGACGGCACAATCTAGGGCATCTACTACCTGTTTCAGTCCTGGATAGTCGTACTGAGGAAGAGGTTCTTCAAAATGTGCTATGCCCAGTTCCTGAAATTTTTTACCCTGTTCTATGGCAGTGGATACAGAATATCCGCAGTTTGCATCAAACCCTAATGTACATTCCTCTGGCAACCATTCGCGACATTTTTTGAAGATAGCGAAATCCTTTGTGGGATTGGCGTCCTGTCGGTAATCTCTCCAGTCCATTCTGACTTTGAAGGCTCGGAATCCTTTGTCATACCCCTCCTGTACTTCCTCAAGCATTTGTTCAGGAGTCTTACTCCACCCGTTTCCTCTACTCCAGTAAAGAGGTATTTCAGTTCGTCGTGCTCCCCCGAGTAATTGATAGATTGGCATACCTGCAGCTTTTCCGGTGATGTCCCATAAAGCAACATCAATTGATCCAACAATTTGTGAAGGGTAGCGGGTTGCCTGTTGTCCATCTCCAAGTGTTAGAAGTTCCCAGATTTTACGAGGCCGTCTGGGGTCTGTTCCTATAAGTATGGGCTTGATTAATTCATCTAGGTAGGATCGAACAACCTTAAGATTTCTTCCGGCCTCCGATATTCCGGATATACCTTCGTCTGTGTGTATCTGAAGTATGAGTCGGCCGGGGCGACCAACAAAACTTTTTGCATTTTCCCCCTGGGGAGCTCTGACTCTGTTTACTGTTATGTCTGTAATTTTCATGGTTATTCCTTTTGAAATTTTTACCTGGAGAACTGATTATTCAGGATTCTCTAGAATTTGGATTGGTAGTGTTACTTTTCGGCGATGCTACTCTGAACCGCGATTCAATCGCAAGTTTCTGTTCTTCCCATATCAGCTTGAGATATCAAATGATAAAGATTTGTTTTATGGCAGCACATCTGCTATCGGTATCGGGTATACTGAGCGCGCTGGCCCGCCCAGCTCTAAAATTCTGGTTCGCTATAAAACAATAATCAATGAAAGAGTCCTATAGTAGCTAACGAAATTCCCGAAATTATTTCTTTGCCTGAGAGGCTTTTGTCCCTGGTGACAGAAGCTCTAGGCGAGCCTTGGATTGGCCTGGATATTGAGGGTAACGGCTTTTATCGGTATCCAGAGCAAGTCTGCTTGATACAGATATCAATCGGGGACACTCCGTATCTGGTTGATCCCCTGGACATTGAGGATATGGGACCCCTTGGGAAGATCCTGTCTGAGCCCTCGATTATCAAAATTGTTCATTCTGGTGACTACGATATCAGGAGTCTCCACAGGGATTACGGGTTGGTGTTTGACGGAGTCTTTGATACAAGCATTGCTGCCGCTTTTCTTGGTTCTAAGAGGCTCGGCCTGGACGCTATCTTGAAAGAGTACATTGACGCAGATGTTACTAAAGATAAAAGGTTGCAGCGAAGTGACTGGACACTCCGACCACTTACAAGAGAAGCGGTAGTTTACGCTGCCAATGATGTTAGGTATCTCGGAGAAGCCCGATCTGTTCTCACAAAACAATTGATAGATAAAGGAAGAATGAACTGGGTCGAAGAGGAATGTAGGCGGTTACAGTCTGTTCGCTTTGAGCCAAGAGATGAGCAAACGGCGTTCCTAAACGTTAAAGGGAGTAGGGATCTTGCGGGGGGTGCTCTTGCTATTCTACGACGTCTTTACGATTTGAGGGAAGATGAGGCGATAGGAAGAGATAGACCGCCTTTTAAGGTAGTTTCCGACTCGGTTCTAGTTGATATCGCACGTGATCCAGGCCAGGATTACTCCGCGATCAAGGGGATCGGGCATTGGGCTCGTTCCGATGCCCGGAAACGTATAAAGGTGGTTGTTAATGAGGCCGAGGGCGATGAGCCTGTACAGAGGCCCAGAAACCAGGGAAGGCGTGGTCCACATCTTTCCAACAAGGAAAGGGAACAGGCGAACCAGCTCCTCAGAGATTTAAAGGAGTGGAGGAAATCGCAGGGTGAGAGTTTGGAGCTGGACCCCAGTTTGCTTTGGCCTACTGTCAGTCTGGGTAGAATATCTCGACAGCCAGACAATCTGGAAGATGAATTCTCAGAACCTGAGATCAGACACTGGCAGATTAAGGAGTTTGGGGAGAGCCTGGAACAGGTTCTTTCAAATCTAATCGACTGATCTGCTTGATAATAAGTTTTCAGATGATCTTTAATGCCATATAGGATAAGGGGGTTACTGTGAGCTTTATAGACAGTGTTCCACTGATGTGGTGGTTGGTAATAGCTCAGGCATTTGTCATTCTTTTACTTACCTTTCTGGTCAAGAAGACTTTAGGCGGACGTTCTCGGGAAGTGTCTTTACGAAGAAGTGAGTCAACAAGATACGGACAGATTACGGAACAGTTTATGCCTTTTATTTCCGAGTACCCCTACGACTCCAAACAATTTAGGTTTTTAGGAAGTCCTATTGATGGTGTCCAGTTTGAGGAAGATAAGATAGTTATGATTGAATTTAAGTCCGCTGGAAGTCAACTTTCCACCAGGCAGAGAAGGATTAGGAACTTAGTTAGGGAAGGGAAGGTTGATTTTCAGGAGATAAGGGTAGACTGATGGCTGCAGGCACACTTCAGGTCCAAAAATATTTATGAGTGATAGGAATTAGTTTGTCATAATGAGTCATTTATTTACTCCAATAACTTTGAGGGGCGAAACGATCAGGAATCGTCTTTTTGTTGCTCCTATGTGTCAGTACTCTGCGAACGAGCAAGACGGTGTTCCAACGGATTGGCATATGGTGCATCTGGGAACTAGAGCTGTCGGCGGGGCGGGATTAGTGATGGCTGAAGCATCAGCTGTGTCACCTGAGGGGCGTATTTCTCCCCAGGACCTGGGACTATGGTCTGAAGATCAGGCTGCAGCATTCGAACCCATTGTGGATTTTATAGATTCTCAGGGAGCAACACCCTCGATTCAACTGGCCCACGCAGGCAGGAAAGCCTCACACACACAACCCTGGAATGGAGGAGAGGTTTTGAGGTCTAACAACGGTGGCTGGGATATTGTTGGACCCAGTCCCATTCCGTTTGAAGATGACTGGATCACGCCGTCGCAGCTTAGCCTGGAAGATATAGAAAATGTGGTGTCTGACTTTGCTCTATCTGCTAAACGGGCAGTGGAATCGGGTTTTAGGGTGATCGAACTTCACCTGGCACATGGATATCTGGCATGTGAATTTATGTCGCCTCTTTCAAACACGCGTGAAGATAAGTATGGTGGATCGTTAAAAAACAGGTGCCGATTTGCCCTGGAGGTAACCTCCTCTGTGAGATCCGTAATACCGGATGGGATGCCTTTGATGGTGAGAATATCGGCTACTGAATACATGGACAATGGATGGAGTATGGATGACTCCGTTGAGTTATCTGGGTGGCTCAAAGAGGAAGGAGTGGATCTGATCGATTGTTCCTCGGGCGGAAATGCTGCCGATCAAAACCTGGACCCGTTTCCTGGGTACCAGGTTCCATTTTCCTCCAGGATAAGGCGGGAAGTAGATATTCCAACTGGTGCGGTGGGACTCATTACTGACGCCTCCCAGGCAGAACAAACTCTCCGTAATGGAGATGCTGATGTGATACTTCTAGCAAGAGAGCTCTTACGTAATCCTTACTGGCCATTAAAAGCGAGGGATGAGTTAGATGACGTTGACGATCTGTGGCCTGATCAATACGTTAGAGCCAGATTATCTCGAAGAACTCGGGGGAGATGAAGTAGAGTTTCCTCGAAATTGGATGCTGTTTTCAAAGCAGCAATTTATTACTTGAAGTAGTTCCGTGTCACATATAGGAATATACCTAGTCCGACTCCTGCCAGAACAAGCTCATATGCTCCTTTTATGATTCCCCCCGTAATCAGCGCCAGGGATATTGAAAAAACCGCCACTAGCATGGCCCAACGTATGTTCATGAATTCCTTCCTTAAGTACTTTCTACCCATATATATTACAATCGGCTTGAATCGTTGTAGCGGTTATAAGGAGTAGGTGTTTTATGAATTCAGAAATAATGTCCCTAGCTGAAAAAGCTGGAACTATTCTTGGTGACAAGGGTGAAACAGTAGGAATTGCCGAATCCTCATCTGGAGGCCTTATATCGGCTCACCTTCTGGCAATTGCGGGGGCATCTTCCTATTTTCTCGGCGGTTCTGTGATTTATACGAGACATGCTGGGAAGGGATTCCTCGGTGTAACTGATGATGATATGGAAGGTATGCGAGCTGCTACGGAACCCTATGCGTCCTTAAATGCGGGGAGAGTGAAAGAAATTCTTGGGTCTACCTGGGGATTGTCCGAAACTGGCGCAACAGGTCCTACTGGCAACAGATATGGAGACGATGCCGGGCACTCTTGTATAGCCGTGTCAGGACCAGTTTCTCGATCCCGTACTATAGAGACCGGTAGTAATGACAGACAGGAGAACATGATCTCATTCTCAATAGCGGCCCTCGAATTACTTATTGAATGTCTCCAATCGAAAGAGGACCCCAGCTGAAACCTCGAACGAAGGAGGAATAAATGAAAATAGGGATTAGCATGAGTGCAACGGAATCTATGGGAGATTTTGGCGCTATTGCAAAAAAAATAGAAGAGTTAGGTTTTGACTCTGTTTGGTTGCCTGAACATCCAGTGATGCCTGTGAATCATAGTTCAAAATATGCAGGGACTGCCGATGGTTCAATACCGCAGCAGATGTACCTCGGCGTTAATCCAATAATCGCCCTCACAAGGGCATCCTCTTTTACTACCAAGATTGGGCTAGGTACAGCTGTGAATTTGGTGACGGAACACAATCCTTTGGACCTTGCAAAACTCATTGCGACACTGGACTTTTATTCTGGCGGCAGGTTTTTGTACGGGATCGGAACTGGTTGGTTTAGAGAGGAAGCAGAAATAATGGGAGCGGACTTTGATCACAGGTGGACTCAGGCGGAAGAATATGTGTCTGCTATGAAAGAGATCTGGACCAAGGAGGAAGCCGAATTTCATGGCAAATATGTTGATTTCCCGCCTGTGATTTGTAATCCGAAGCCGTTCCAAAAGCCTCATCCGCCGGTACTTCTTGGTGGAAATGCCGGTAATGTTTTGAAACGAGTTGCTAGATGGGGAGATGGTTGGATACCTATTGGTGTAAATCCAGAAGATATTAAAAAGGCGAAAGTGACTCTCTCAGAACTTTGCGAAGATGAAGAGCGAAATGCGGACGAGATTCAGATAACAATACATAGTTTGCCATGTGATAAAGATACAGTTGATATGTTTGAAGATGTTGAAGTAGACAGAGTTTTGGTAAGAGTTACCTCTCTGACTGCATCGGAAATTTTTGATGAGTTGGAAGGTATTGCAGAGGTAGTTCTGGTCTAACAGTTAATTCATTTCAGGTGAGATAGAAGTTAATCGGTCAGATATACGTACATGTGACCCGTAACTGATGTTAAACAAAGGACGGTTGAAGATGATTAACTTAAAGAGAAACTCAAAAAGAGAACTAACAAATGCTACGGGACTTCGAACGAGAAAAAATTCCATCTATTCCCCTGATCAATCAACTTATTTTCGTATAAGCAGAAGCAAGTTTAATGATTTTATAACCTGTAAAAGGTGTTTTTATCTTGACAGAGTCAAAGGGTTAATATCGCCGTCCACCCCAGGCTGGACTCTTAACGAAACGACGGATTTGTTGCTCAAAAAGGAATTTGATTTTTGCCGGGAACGGCAAATTCCGCACAGGTCATTTTCAAAATTCGGTCTTGAAGACGTAGTTCCATTTAAACACCCAGATATCGAAAAATGGAGAGATTCCCTTCATCATGGACTTGAGTATCAGGTCCCGGGAACAAATTTGATATTGCACGGTGGAGTGGATGATGTTTGGTATCACACCAAGACTAAACAGGTGATAGTAGTTGACTACAAATCTCAGGCAAACAGAAGGGAATTAAACCAACGGACTTATCTTTCTGATGTTTACCATGAATCCTATAAAGTACAACTTAATGTTTATGCCTATCTACTAGAAAATATGGGTTTTGATGTCTATCCCAATGGATACTTTTTTGTTTGTAATGCGAATAGAGATGAAGATGGCTTTTATGGAAAGATGAATTTTGAAGAAGCAATTATTTCTTATCAGCTGGATTATTCTGGTATCGAGTCAATGATCTTGGAGATGTATTCTTTGATGAATGACCTTTACGTTCCGGAATCCAATATTGCTTGCGAAAATTGTGCTTATGCCAGGCAGAGAAACTCATTGGGAGTATAATTTTTTGGCTGGCTTATTTTGAAACGGCCTCGTCATACCTGAGTCCACAGTTGGCCACAACCAATTCAATATCATCTTCGAGCAAGTATCTTTCTTCTACAAGTTTTTTGGCTGCATGTCGGCATGCATTTATGTAACCCGATCTGGAATTGTATCGTTCATTAATTGATTTTCTTGGATCTTTCGTAGATAAACTGGACGGTTTATCTGGTGGGAAGTAATCGGTAAATCCAACCATTGAAATTATTTGCTCAGGAGAGCCAGTTTCGGGTGACCTTAGATTCCATCCGGTATGCGTTCCAATGGGTACCGAGATATCAGGCATTCTGATTCCAGCTATTTCATTGCCGTCACTATCAACGTCTGACACGAATTTAGGGTATTCCTGTCGTTCCTCCACCGGATAAGTTGTTATACCGTGGATTTCCTGTGTTCCTATGTTTATTTCCCTTATTCTCCACATACGGGATGGATCTGGCGTTTTAATGTGTTGCAAATGCTCGAATTTCTCCAAGGCTTTTTCCATAGTTATAGCTGTACTCTGGTCGAGGCGAGGTACCTTTGTTTCAGGAGGGAGAGTACTCTTTTCAACCCACGAAACTAAATTTGCAAGAGCTGCTCTGAGCAGTGGGCGGAAGTCCACAACATTGAATCCATATAAGCCGAGTGAACCATCGGGCCCTGGGGTTTTTTTCTGAGGTAGCCTACTTGGCACGTGTTGCGTTCCTGAAAAAAAGTAGCTTCTCGTGTTTTCGGGGAAGTTTATATCACTGCTGCCACTTGGGTCCGTATGTGAAAGGGAGGCGTCACCGCGCCAGTATTCAGCTGAGGTATTTGTATACACTACCTTTGGTACGCCGCCAATCTTCAACTGTCTGTCCTGTAGTCCTTCGGTGCCTCTGCCAAAAGGATCGGTTGACGGTACGTCGGTAAAAGGGAATAGATGCCCGAAGCCAGGGGAAGATTGTTGGGACGGCTGAGCGAATCTATGATTGAAGTCGCCTCTTCTTCCACCTGCAACATGGGCAAGTATACCGTCATATACCTGTCTGCCTTTTTCATCCAGATTCATGCCTGTGTAGAGGTAGTGTCTTAGCAGACGGCCGGTCTGGGATATGCCATAGGCGTAGGCGTGTTCGACAGTTGATTTGACCGGGCAATGAGGTCCGCCGTATTTGATCCACGAACCAACATCTCTCACAGACATTAGTGTTGCCCCAGAAACGACAGGGTTGGTTGCTTGATATATCACATGGTAAATCTTTCCTGGTTCGAATCCCGAATCCATGTAAATATGTTCCACGTCCGGCACAGGTCCAGTTTCAGTTTCCTTTGCGAAGGACCATTCTGATGGAGGTATTTCAGTTTCGGGGCCGTCCTCCCATTCTTTAACAAGAATTCGTGCATTTTTGTTATCAGCAGATGCGGAAGGATATGGTTTATGGATTCTGTTGGCCAGCAGATAACATTTTTGTTCCTGATTTGGCCTTATCTCAACTAAGTTGATGCCCTTAGTAACGTTTCCGTTAACTTTTACAGCGGGAGGGTCCATTCCCATTAAAGAAGAGCTTCGATATACATCGTATTGCCATCCCACTGAGACCACGGCGTATCCGTCGTTAAAGAGAAATCCATCTCCAGGATCTATTTCATGTGATGGAACCAGAGTAGGTGAGACCATATTAAAGTCGGGTATGGCTCTCTTTCTTCCCCGGTTCACTACATCGACTAGAAGTCGTGTAGGTTCCATTGTGCTGGGTTGTAAAAGAACAAAATCGGAAGTGAAAGTTACTTTTCCTGAATCGTTAACAGGAGAATGTTTAAGGTCCATAATGGCAGAGTTGGAAGGGTTGCCCGGTTCAACCTCGAAATTAATCGTTCCATCGATTCGCTCATAGGGACCAAATTCCCCCCAGGCAATCCCATTTGCAAAAGGTGTTCTACTGATTATCTCGGCGTTGACTACGGCCATCAGACACTCCTCTAGGTCACCTGTTGTTGATGTTGTTTATTTACAAAACCAAAAGGTATTTAATTATTCCCCAGACATATAATTTTTTTCTGGGGTTCCCATAGCTTTCAAAGCGAATATTCCGATTGCCATAACCACAATGGTGCCATAAAACATAGGTCTGTAGCTATCGAGATGATCGTATGACAATCCGGACAGTATTGGTCCTATACCAAATGATATAGCTGTACCATAGCCGGCGACACCCATGATGCTGGCGAAACTTTTTAATCCGAAATAATCTTGCACAATCATGTTTGTGAGTGTTCCGAAGGCTCCCATACAGAGGCCCCACAGGGGAGAACAGAACCAGATAATGCCGGGTATTGAAGGATTTGCTGCAAGCAGGAGAGCAAAACTTAGGCCTACGAAAGATACGATCATTGCGTTTTTTGCAGTTATTTTTTCTCCTAGAATGCCAAAAACCACCTTTCCTCCCATCCCGCCTAAGGCCAAAATACTCATTGCTGTTGCTGCTGCTGTTGAGCTTATACCTTCATTAACGTAATGAGATATCAGTTGCGGTAGTAGGGATGCGAAAGGTGTAGCACCTACGAGAAGTATATAAAGAAGCATATAAAGGTTTTTGGACCGAATAGCTTGGGACATTTCCATTCCGGGTAGGTTTTCTCTGGCAGAGATGGTGCCCTTAAATTCATTACTATCCTTGCCTTGCAATATTGGTTCTATCTTGGGTTCTCTAAGCGCTACTAGAACGGTGATGGCAATGAAGGAGGTTAGTAATCCCTGAAGATAATAGCCAGTTTGCCATCCTCCGTATGCAATGACTGCCCCAACAATTCCGGGCAAGACTACTCCACCGAAATTGTTTCCCATCATAGCTACTCCCATAACCCTGCCCCTGGCCTTTGGGAACCACAAACTCACGATTCTTCCTACAGGAGTCATCGTTGCAGAAAATCCAGCATATTGAATAAAGCTGAGAGCGTACCAATGCCATAATTCTGTCATCATTGGTCTTACTAGGTAACTTGAGGCTGTAAGTCCCACACATACCGCGACTATGACTCTAGGACCTCTGAGATCAATCACCCTACCTAGGAAGGGGCCTAGGATTTGGCCTACAGCTAGAAAGGATAGCGAAGCGTTTATCTGGGTACGCGTCCAACCGAATTCAGCTGCCATTTCGTCCCCAAATAATGCGAATGTATAAGTGCTAAATCCGACCAGGGTTGTTGATATGGCGAAACAAACTGCAACCGCCCACCATCCGTGTGATGGGTTAAACGGGTTCCATGCTGATATACCTGCATTGTCAACGGAAGTATTATTCGGTATAGGTCTCGGTTGGTCTTTCACAATTATGAAGTTTAATCTATATGGGCAGGTTCTTGCCGAATAAGAGCATCTGAAGATAATAGATACTATTTGAGATGGGAGGTGAATTGTATGTCTGACTCTAGTTGGTTTAAAGGGAATATCCATTGCCATACTACTATGTCTGATGGCGATGCTGATCCAAGAACCGCAGTAGATTGGTATCAAAGTCATGGGTATGATTTCTTAGTTTTGAGTGATCATAATCACCTGACCCTGTTTGATTATCAAGCAAAAGACGATAGTGACTTAATTTTGATTCCAGGTGAAGAGGTCACGAGTTCAATTGGGGTCGACTCAATTCCTTTACATATCAATGGAATTGGAATTAATCGGCTAGTTGAACCAGCTGATTGCAAAACAGTACTTGAAAGTTTGCAAACTAACATTGACCGGATTTTGGATGCAGGTGGGTTAGTTTCTATTAATCATCCAAATTATAAATGGGCGTTGACTCCAGAAATTATCAGCTCTTCAACCGGCGCTAATATGCTGGAAGTCTTTAATGGGCACCCAATGACTAATACCTTTGGCACTGGAAACAAACCTTCTGCTGAGCAAATCTGGGATGCAGTTTTGACTAGTGGGCAAAAGATATTTGCTGCAGCAACGGATGATGCGCATAACTATCATGAATTTACTCCCAATCACTCAAATCCTGGGAGGGGCTGGCTGAATGTTAGGGCCAGCCACCTAACCTCTGATGGGATCATCGATTCATTAAGAAGTGGCGATTTTTACTCTTCGACAGGGGTAGTTTTAAATGAAATTACCGCTGATAAAAATGGAATCGCAATAGAAATTGAGAGGATTCCTTTTGTTGAATATGAAACTACATTTGTGGGAGAGGGCGGGAAGGTTTTAGACAAATGTTTCGGCAGTAACTCTGAATATATTTTCCAAGGCGAAAAAGGCTATGTGAGAGCAACAATCTCAGACTCCAATGGCTTTAAAGCATGGATTCAGCCTGTACATATTTGATCTGAAGTATTCACACTATGGAAAATTCTTTTTCCACGTTGCTAAGTGATTTGTGTATTCCCTCAATAATAACGTCAACTTCACTTGGATTTATGCAAAGGGGTGGACTGAGGGAAACTCCCTTGTCGGTGGCAAATAGGATTAGTCCATTGGAGCGGAATTCTTGATTTAGTCTATTGGACATACCCGACTCAGGGGTAAAATTTTCCTTGGTGTCTCGGTTCTTAACAAGTTCTAGTCCTAGTAGAAGTCCCAATCCTCTAACGTCACCTATTATAGGATGCTTCTCTTGGAGCTCCTTTAGTTTGTTCAGTAAATAAAGACCTGTGCGGGCTGAGTTGTCGACCAGTTTTTCTGATTCAATTATCTCTATATTAGCTAGTGCCGAAGCGGCGCAAACGGGATGCCCGCCAAAAGTCAGAGCCTGACGAAACAAATTCTGTTCACCCGCGAAAACATCAGAAATTCGGTTCGTGCTAACCGCCGCTGCTAGAGGCAAATAACTGCTGGTAATTCCTTTTGCGACCGTCATTATGTCTGGCACAATCCCCCAATGTTCAAGGGCAAACATTTTTCC
>Ga0066367_1000024_pt1 | contig 19658 bp, 17 predicted proteins | sample Knorr_S7_td_AAIW_FD_77335 | JGI IMG/M metagenome (GOLD analysis project Ga0066367, IMG submission 77335) | Marine microbial communities from Southern Atlantic Ocean transect - Knorr_S7_td_AAIW_ad_750m_LV_A | ecosystem: Environmental > Aquatic > Marine > Oceanic | place: Atlantic Ocean...
GGAGTCATGCCACAAAACTTCAATGCATTTGATTGGTTGACGGTCAAGGAAAATTTAGAATATTTTAGAGAACTATATTCAAGCAAGATATCAACTGATGAATTAATTGATCGAGTTGGTTTAGGAGAAAAAATGAATTCAATTTATAAAACACTATCAGGAGGAACGAAACAAAGAGTAGGAATAGCAATATCATTAATAAATGAACCAGAATTATTATTTCTTGATGAACCAACTGCAGGATTAGATCCACAAGCTAGACGAGAGACTTGGAATTTAATTAGGAAATTGAAAGAACAGGGGAAAACTATTTTTTTAACAACGCATTATATGGAAGAAGCCCAGGAATTATCAGATAGAATACTTATCATAATAGAAGGAAAGATAGTAGCAGGAGGCTCTCCAAACGAATTAATTGAAAATTATGGTGGAAATAAATCAGTAATATTAAAGAATTGCAATAAGAAGATATTAGAAGATCGTGGAATAAAGTATGAAACAGGCATAGAGAATCAGATACAAATAATATTTGATAATAATGAGCAACTATTCAACATACTATCAGCTGTAACAGATGACCCAAATGTTGAGATTGAGATAAAAAAACCAAATCTTGATGAAGCATTCTTGAATTTGACGGGAAGAAGAATTAATGCGGAAGGGTTGGCAAAATGAGAACCGCTTCAATAATTTTCACTGTGTTCAAGGGTCATTTCAAGGCGTGGCGAAGAAACAAGACTACTTTATTCTGGACATTGGCATTTCCATTGCTATTAATGCTATTATTTGGTGGACTATTCTCTCTTCAATCGGATAAGATGGATCTATATATTGAGAACAATGACATGAATCAAGATAGTCCGTCAATGGCTTCATTGAGAATTATTCAACTAATTAATCAGACAGATTCATTCAATATAGAAGATGATGAAGGGAATTTAGAAGAACAAACTAGAACAATTGTAATACCTAAGAATTTTGAATCAAGATTAGAAGAAGGAAATTCGTCGATAAAGTTAATCATGGATGAATCGCATCAAACGTTTCCACGAACGAGTTCATTGATAAATGGGGTGATAAATTCAATGAATGTCGAGAAGCAAGGGGTAGAACAGCCAATTGTTTTAATCCAGGAACAGATTTCTTCGAATGATATTAGTTTCATAGAATACTTTGTGCCAGGAGTCGTAGGAATAGCAATAATGTCGACAGGAATATTTGGAACAATTGGAACAAATACTAAATATAGAAAGAATGGAGTAATAAAAAAATTAGCTACTACACCACTATCGAAATTTGAATGGATAATAGGATTAGTTCTATATCACATGTTAATTGGTATGATTTCAACTAGCGTGATACTAATTGTTGCCGTGTTAGTTTTTGATATAAATATGATTTTGAATCCAGTAATTATCATTCTGATTATATCAGGTGCATTAACATTTCCTGGACTTGGTATGATTATTTCGACGGTTGTCCGTGAAGAAGAAGATGCAGATGCAGCAGGCAATGTAGTTACATTCCCTATGTTGTTCCTATCAGGAACATTTTTTCCATTAGAAACAATGCCTACGTTTATTCAAGCATTCGCAAGAATACTTCCTCTTACTTATTTAAACAATGGATTAAGAGAGATAATGGTATATGGCAATTATCAAGCAGCTTTATGGAATTGCAGTATTGTGTTTGTAATTGGAATAGTAACAGTAGCGATAGCGATGAAAGTAACAAAATGGACTGATTTATAGAATCAGCAATTTATTGAATTAGATATGATTACAATAATTACCGGTGGTACTGGATCAATAAAATTATTACGAGGATTAAATTCAATCATTAAAGAGGAAGTCAATATAATTGTGAATGTAGGAGACAATATTAATTTATTTGGAGTTTATATTTGTCCTGATATAGACACCACACTTTATGGGTTATCAAACAAGTTAGATATAGAAAGAGGGTGGGGAATAAAGGACGATACGTTCAATTTCTTAGAATCAAGAAGAAGGATTTCTGAAGAATCGTGGTTTCAGGTTGGAGACAAGGATTTAGCAACACATGTAAGAAGAACGAATTTAATGGAAAATGGGTTAAATTTGACAGAAGTGACGGACATATTATCAAAAGAATTTGGAATAAAACACAAGATTATTCCCGCGTCTAATGACAGGATAGAAACAACAATAATTACAGATAACAGAGAAATGCATCTACAGGAATTCTGGGTTAAGAATAAAGGAAAGCCGGAAATATCTGATGTGATTTACAATGGAATAGATAACGCAAAGCCAGCACAGAATGTGATCAAATCCATCGAGGAAGCAGATAAAATAATAATTTCGCCGGGTAATCCGATATCAAGTATAGGTCCAACAATATGTATCAAACAGATTAGAGATGCGTTACAAAGAACTAATACTAAAAAGATCGTGATTAGTCCAATAATGAATAATAAACCAATAAGTGGACCTGCAGGAAGAATGATGAAAGCGAAAGGATATGAGGTCTCAGTTATGGGTGTAGCCGAGTATTACAGAGATGTTATGACAGATATTGTGATTGATAGAATTGACAAGGAGAGTATAAGTGAGATTGAAAAGATTGGAAAAGTTGCACATGTATCGGATATAATTATGAATGATAGATTAAAGGAGATACAATTAGCAGAGGAAGTGATGAAGATTTCAGAATGAAGATTGGAGTAATTATACCTGTTAAGAAGTTCAATGATAGTAAACAGAGATTATCATCAATTTGTACATTAGAAGAAAGAAGAGATCTGTCTAGAAGTATGTTGTTTGACATATGTGATGTGCTGATAAAATCAGAATATTTTACAGAGATTGTATTAGTATCTTCAGAAGAGGAAATAACTCAATATGAAAACTACGATGATATTACGTATTTGAGAGAGAATGAAGTTAACGGTGTAGATAATGCCGTTGAATTAGGGAATAGATATTTTATAGAAGAAGGATTTGATGCAACAGTAGTAATTCCAGGAGATATTCCATTAATACATAATAAAGTATTAGATGAATTATTTAATTTAATAAAAGACAACCAGGTAATTATTACTCCGTCAAGAAAGAAAAATGGAACTAATCTACTATTCAGAAGTCCACCAGATATCATAGGAACTTCGTATGATAATAACAGTTACTTCAGACATTTAGATATGATAAAAGGTAAGAATCTACAACATTGGATTTATCTAGAGGATTCAATAAGATTAGATCTCGATGAACCAGAAGATATTAAGATAATCAATGAAAGATTGTTAGATTCGAGAACAAAGAGTCTATTAAAGAAATTTAATTAATCAGAAATACTAGGATATAATTTCAAATAAAGAATGTTCTTTTTGGTCTTCACTATAAGTTACTACAACATTTGACACTTTACTCCAAGGAGTGCCTATGCGAGTTATTTCAATTAATTTATTTAGATTCTCTTGGGAGCCTGAAAGTAAAGCCTCTACACTGCCGTCGTCGAGATTTTTCACCCATCCAGTAACATTATTTTTAATAGCGCGATTTCGAACAAATGCGCGAAATCCCACGCCTTGAACGTTACCAGTTATAATCAGACGTGCATTCACAGTCATCGAATAATATATATCGGTAACGATTATAAAAGCTGTTTATACAATGTAAATTGATTATGCTTTGGATATTAAGTCAAAGATAAAAGAAGAAGACATAACAAATCTTGCACAGGAATTAATAAGAATTCCAAGTGATGAGATTGCAGGAGAACAAGAAGTTTGTGAATATTTATCAGATATTTTAAAATCATTAGGTATGAAAGTGAGATTACAAGAAGTTCTGCCAAAGAGACCAAATATAATTGCAGAAGTACTTGGGGGCAACAATGGAAAATCAATTATGTTTAATGGGCATATAGATACAGTTCCAATAGGAAACATAGAGAAATGGAATACAGATCCGTATAAAGCTATAATAAAAGATAACAAATTATTTGGAAGAGGTGCTACTGATATGAAGGGTTCTATTGCGTCGATGATAATAGCAATAAAATATATCATGAATAATGTAGAAAATTTCAATGGAAAAATTATATTTACAGGAGTAATGGCAGAAGAAACAACCGGTTTAGGAACACAAAAAGTATTAGAAGAGAATATAAAAACAGATATGGCAATAGTTGGAGAACCTTCAGACGAAAAGATTTATCGAGCGCATAAAGGGACTATATGGTTCAACATTTTCACATATGGGAAATTAGAACATTCAAGTGAATCAGATACAGAATCAAATAATGCAATAATTAACATGATGAGACTGATTGAGGAAATTAATAAGATTAGTAAAGAATTGGAGGGGAAAAATAACAGTTTAGTTGGTCATCCATCTATTAATGTTGGGTTGATTGAAGGAGGTACTAAACAAAACATGATTGCAGATTCATGTAAAGTTTCGATAGATAGAAGAATATTGCCAGAAGAAGAACCTAATGAGATACTAGATGAATTAAGAGTAAGATTTGATAACCTTCGTCTAATAGATAACAGATTGAAATTCAATATAGAAAAAGATACAATTAGAGAAGCAGTAGAAGTTTCAGAATCAGAACCTATTGTGCAAGAAGTAAAAAGAGCTGTAAATAAAATATTAAATATAAATCCAATAGTATCAGGAATGAAAGCAACTACAGATATGTCTATATTAGTTAATCAAGGAAATATTCCATCAGTAATTTATGGACCAGGATTTATCAAACAAGCTCATACAATTGATGAATTTATCGAAGTAGAAAGATTAGTTGAATCATCACAAGTATATGCTGAAGTATTGGTGAACATATTGACAAATAATTGATTTTTTATGCAACTTTAAATTAATCTTAGTACTTTTTTATTGTAGGCCGTCTGTACACGTGGCCGATTATTAGTCAATTCGTGGTGTAGTTGGTAGCATAGGACCCTGTGGGTCAAGAAAAGCAGATAGGTTCAGGTCGTGGGTTCGAAACCCACCGGCGGCCTTCAATAACGAGGAATTAAAAACAATAGAGATATTTATCAGAAGTATGAGGAAAGAAATTTTCTTTGGATTACTGATATTATCTATATCATTAGTAATTGTATTTGTGAATTTAGAAGTGATAATAATTAATAGATTTGATTATCAGCCTGAAGAGATCACTATAGCTAAAGGTACAACTGTTTATTGGATTAATGTGGATTTAGAGGGTCATAATATTACATCTGACGCAGGGCAGAACATAGAGAAGAATTTAATGGTACAGATAGATTTATCAGAAGATGTTGATACATTGGGAATTATTTCCTATAAATTTAATGAAAAGGGAGAATTTCATTATTATTGTACGTTACATCCATACATGAAAGGTATAATATCAGTAAACTAATCAACATTAATTAAGAAAATATTTTTAATAATATGGTTTTTACTAGGTATTTGTGTGATGTCCGTTGCATCGACGGGCAATCTGGACTCATTTGAGGATGAAGAATCATGCGGGCATCGTACAATCAATGATAAGTGTGAAAAGATGGATTTTTAGAGTTAATAATATAATGTATAGTACTTTTTAATTAAGCAGGAGATATAGATGATAAAAAACTTGAAGCTGGCTGCAATATCAAAAGACGGGACACCAGTTAAAGACACAATAGAAAATATCAGCGATATTAAACTAAGTATTGAAGAATATTCTTTATCATGGTTAGAATGCGTAGTAGATGATGTAAAAACAGGTTCAAAGGAGATTGCGAAAGAATTAGGAATACCATTAGAACCGGCATCTGTACTGGGAGGATATTATTCAAACTATGAAGATGCAGGAGAAGTATTAGGAATTACTGTTCCGTTAATCAAGTTTTCTGGAGGCAATGTGAATTCTCTATCAGTTTTAATCTATATTGCAAAAGACAAGATAATTTCGATACACGATGAGGAAGCCGAGAAATTACTTCGTCTTTCTGGATTTGCTGAAGGAATAATGAAAAAGCTTCCAAATAGTAAAGAATTATGGGCAGATAGACAGACTATATTATTTGCTAGAATTATTGATGAGATTTCAGAAAGAAATTATGACACATTAAGATTGATTGTAGAAAAAGCCCAAACATTGGAAATTGAAATGACTGATGAGAGGACGATGAGTGAGGACATTACTGAAGAGATGTCGAATATAAAGAGATCAATAATTACATTCTTAACAGCTATATGGGCGACACATACAACTGTACATTCATTAAGATATGGTGATCCAGAGATGTTAAGTGATAAAGATGAGATTTTATCTAGGTTTGATATAATATTAGCAGATTTAGATAGACAGATTCAATTAGCAGAACAAGTACTTCAAGTTTTAGCAACTGGTGTAAATGTTATTCAAACAAATATAACAAATCGTCTTTCCACAATAATTCTTTGGTTAACAGTAATGGGAACAGCTGTGTTGGTTCCGAATACATTAGCAACAGTCTTCGCGATAATTCCTAATCCTTCTTCAATGTTTAGAGAATTACTGTATATATTATTGATTTCAACATTGTTAGCTTCAGCAATTGCTTATTTGGGTGCAAGAAGGGTCTTAGGGTCGAAAAGGCGGAAAAAATAGACAAGATTCATTAGGAATTATGCACAATATATGATAGATGTCAAATACTGGTGAACAGGGGAGAATCTGGTTAGACAAATATCCAGAAGGATTAAAATTCAATATAGATGTACCAGATATAACTTTTGGAGATTATATAGATAATATTTGCAAGAAATATTCTAGCGAGATAGCATATGAATATAATGGAAAAACTTTTACGTATAATGAAATTAATGAACTTTCAAATAAATTTGCAAATGGGTTAATAAAATTAGGTGTAAAAAAAGGGGATCGTGTTGCACTTTTATTACCAAATATTCCACAATTTCCAATTGCACTGTATGGAATTTTAAAGGCCGGTGCAATTGCAGTTGGAACGAATTTCCTTTATACGCCAGCAGAAATTGAATCGCAATTACTTGATGCAAAACCAAGGGTTGTTATTGCTTGCACAGATTTAATAAAAAAACCGATAATGAGGGATTTATATCAAGGATTCCACGAGAATAGAGAAAATCTCAATATTGAAAAAGTAATTACTACAAGTGTTACGGAATTTCTACCAGGCATAAAAAAACGTTTAGCGTTTGTTAAAGTTAAAAAAAGAAAATTCAATGATACAATTGATTTTATGGAAGTAGTGAATTCTGGCGATACTACACGACCAGAAAGTACATCTATATCCGAGGATGTTGCAGCACTTCAATATACTGGAGGAACAACTGGAAAATCTAAAGGTGCAATGTTAACACATAAAAATATTATAACAGAAGTGGAAATGGTTTGTGAATGGGTGAGATTAAGAGAAAATAACGATACTGCACTAATAGTACTGCCGTTATTTCACATATTCGGTTTTATTGGCCAGATGATAATGATGAGATCTGGTGGCAAAGTTGTTTTACTTCCTAGCTTTGAAGAAAAACAGGTTTTAAAAACAATTGAAAAAAGTAAGATTACAATATTCCCAGGCGTTACTACCATGTTTACAAAATTAATTAATCATCCAAATATGAAAAAATCAGAATTATCGTCACTTAGAATTTCTTTTGCGGCTGCCATGGCATTACCAGATGCAGTAGTAAAACAATTTGTTGAGAAATCAAAGTCGCCACTAGTGGAATTATATGGATTAAGTGAAACTACTGGAGCAGTAACTTTCAACCCAGTTCATGATATGAATCTAGCAAAAGTTGGATCAATAGGTGTTCCATTGCCAATGTGTGATGTGGCAATAGTGAATAGTGAGAATCATAATGAGTTTTGTGAAGTAAATGAAATTGGTGAAATAGCGATAAAAGGTCCAATTGTAATGAAAGGATATTGGGAAAATAAGAAAGCTACAGATGATATGATCAAAAACGATTGGCTGTTAACAGGTGATATTGGAAAGATGGATGAAGAAGGTTATTTTTATATTGTTGATCGTAAAAAGGATATGATCAAAGTAGCTGGATTTAACGTTTATCCAAGGGATGTTGAAGATGTACTTTATGAGAATGAAAATGTACTAGAAGCAGCAGCTGTAGGAATGAAGAATAAAGATTTATCTGAATATATCAAAGCATTTGTAGTTTTCAAAGAAGGAAAAACTTCAAGTGAAGAAGAATTAATTGAATTCTGTAAAACCAAATTAACAGGATATAAAGTTCCTAAAGAGATAGAATTTAGAGACGAACTACCAAAAAGTTTAATTGGAAAAATTCTACGAAGAGAATTAAAAAATAATCAATGATATAAATTAAGAGAATCTATTGTAGGCGTCATTAAGAAGTAAATCTAATTTATTTTTCCATTCAGGAAAACTTTCTGGAGATTCAGGATAAGCTTGACTGTGTCGAACAAGTTCGTTACTTTTTTTTGCAGTATAACGTAATTCTTTTGCAAGACTCCAATGTGTGAGTATTTTAAAGAGCATAAGAGGATTAAACATGTTTACTTTATCAAAACTTGGGTGTTCTCTGGAAGTAATTTTTTCTACATCATCTGCAGAGAGGAAATGTTTCATTCCATAACTGATTTTTTCATTCAATACTATTTGTAAGAATCTACGAAGTATTTCAAAGCTAGCCATCTGATAACCATAATTTCGTACGTATTCAGTATTATAATTCCATAAACTACTTTGACTATAGTCTTTTGCCTGTAATGCATTAGCAATAGTTTTACCAGCAATAACGCTTGCAAATATTCCAGGTCCTATTCCACCAGCATCTATTGGTCTAGGTAACCAAGCAGCATCTCCAACTATTACATAACCATTTTCCACCATACAATCATTTTGTCTTCTTACTGGAACTTGCCAGTTTCCTCGTGAATTTCCTGAATCGGCATCGTCTGAAGATAATCTATAGTTCTTAATTGACGTATTTGAACTAATGTAATCGTCAATTAAACTTTGAAGAGTGTCGTTTTTACCTAATCGCTGATTACGTGTAACAAGTCTTTTTTTCTGAACGCCGAGTCCGATATTAACTTTATTTTTTGATTTTGGGAATACCCAAGCATAGCCACCTGGGGCAATATCCTGATTAAGATGTATTATACAATAATCATCGTCAAAAAGTGATGTATCAGTTTCACCTCTATCAAATTCGAGTATATATCTACCAGTAGTTTCCATATCATTTTCACGATCAATTTGTTTCTCCATGAAAGAATTCTCAATAGGAAGGTTTTGGCGGAGTTTAGATGCAGAACCTGTAGCGTCTACAACAATTTTTGCAGTAAGTGTTTTTCTTTGTTTATCTTTGTCGAGAATTTCCACTCCGGTGATAAAACCATTTTCTAATACTAATTTATCAGATTCAGTTTCAAAGGAAAATTCAACACCTAATTTTTTGGCATCTTCAACTTGACGTAATCCCAATAATTTACGATTAAGAACGTAACCTTCTCCGTCAAATGAAACTTTAGTCTTACGATCAGGGGCGAAAGCAATTACTCCTTTGACTTTATGTTCTAACTCAGGATAATCATATGTAATTCCAACTTCTTTTGAATAGAAATCAATACTGCGTTTACTTACTGCATCTCCGCAGGTCCAGCCAGAAATATTCTTTCGTGCAGGATTAATTTCTTCATTACGGTCAATAACAAGAATTTTCATAGTCTGGTTAGTGTACTTGGCTATTGTTGTAGCAGTGATTAAACCTGTCATTCCACCACCGGCAACAATTACATCATAATCTCTTGGCAACTATTAATCAAATTATCCTACTTGGAACGATTACTTAAATTTCTCGTTTTGTGAGAAATATATTCAGAATTCGAGTTAGTCACTAAGTCCGCTTTCTTTTAAGCGAAGAATAGGTCTTATAATTCCTTCATATTCAAGTTCTTCAAGTAACATTATTCCAGTTAGGTTATCAAAATATCTTCTAACTAGACCTCCATCGCCAACGGATTCTATGATTATAACGTCAAATATTTCCCCATTATACTCGAATTCACGAAAATCAATGACGCGAAATACTGAAACATCGAGACCCAATCCAATGTCTTCGTAAGCAGGGAATAGATAATCACCAATGGAGACATCTGATCGAATAAGAAATTCATAAGATTTTCCAAGAAGATAAGGAGTATCTTGAAAATTTTGATCAAATGATGAAGTATGCGAGTCTTTGATGATTAAACAATTTAGATCTACAACTCTCCATCGCATTACTTCCCATTCATCCTCAAAGAAACTTCTACTTTCAGTAATATTAACAAAAGAACCATCTAGCATAGAGAATTGTAATTTCCAGTCAAAATTATCATGTTTATAAATTACAAATGAATTAAATTCAAAAGGCATTGCTCGTGAGATAGGTTCAACAGAATAATTATTAAAATTAATATTTGTTTCAATTACATTAATTATATTAATTGATTGTTGATCAATTAAATTCTCTCCCTCATATGTAGAACTTTGTTCATTAATTTGTAGAAGAATACCAGTATTTTTATCATAATAAGATGTTACAATACTTTCAGATCTATTATTTTGATTATCTATAACAGAGACTCCTTGAACAACAAGGGTATTGATATTTTCATTGTCAAACAACATAGAATCTTCTGAAACTACTTTAAGTTCAATATCTCCGAGACTTGTAATTGTATCACCTATGTCATAATACATAGGCAGCCAGAATAATGGAACGTTTCCTATAATTTCTACTTCAGGGCCAGCTATTATTGCACGAGATTCCAAATCAGCAATGAACCAAGTGGAATTAATATTCGTGACACTTAGTGTGATATTAACTTCGTTTCCAGATGTTTCGCCAAAGACCACAGAGAGCTGTTCCAACCCAATTATATCGTAAATCACATAGGCGTCAGGTTCTGGAGAGAAATTCGATTTTGGACAAGCAAAAGTGTTTGATATATTAATATCTATATCAGGTTCGGAGAGTTCATTTTTACTAATAAGATCAGAATCCTCAACCAAAACAACTTCATCTTCGACAATTGGCTCTGGTTGAACAGGTATAGATGTATTAGATTGTTCAGAGACTACAGGAATTTCTTGGTTTATAGGTTGTAATAATGAAGGAACAGATTCCATCTCGTTATTTTCTTCTTGAAATAAAGTAGATTGAGAGAAGAAATATACCGCAAATAATCCGAGAACAATAAATAAAATTATAATGATTTGATTTTCCTTCATTTAATCAATTTCATAATACATTAATATTTTATATAACTTCTAGAATATGTTAAAATATCTCTAATTGCGTATATTATCACAGTTTAGATTGATTGAAGAAAAGAATAAAATAAATGAAGAGAAAAAAGAACAAATAGAAGATTCAAATGAAGTTGTTGAATCTGATGAAAAAAAGAAAGTAAAGCCTAGAAAATTAAACAAAAAGAAAGATAATAAATTCCCTAGAGAAGACAGGAATGAAGCAATCACAAGAGAAGGAATTAATCCAAGGCAATTTTCAGAAGCGTGGACATCATGTAGTAGATGTAGAGACCAAATTCTTTCATTTGGTGAGTCAACGCATTTCATTAATGGGTATCAATATTGTGAAGAATGCTACGAAAATGTAAAAGATGACTATTTAAAACAAGAACCGGTTACAGAATAGATTTCAGGAAACGAAAATTTGCATAATATTTATTATAGATAATTAAAAAAATATAGTATATATTGGAAAAAAATAACAAAGAAATCGAGAATAAAGACGGATATATACTTGGAATAGATTTAGGTACAACAAATTCTGCCGCTGCGGTATATCACAATGATGAAATAAAGGTGATAAAAAGTTCAGATAATAAGATGTCTGATTCAGTCGAGAAAATGTTTCCATCGATTGTCTATATTAATAAAAAATCTCATGAAATTCTAGTAGGAATAGAAGCGAAAAAGAAATACGTAAGCAATCCACAAAATACAGTTCTTGAAATAAAAAGAAAGATGGGAACCAAGGAAACAGTTGAAATTGATGGTTATAAATATACTCCAGAGCAAATTTCTTCATATATACTTAAAAAAATAAAAACTGAATCTGAAAAGTTCTTGAATGAAAAAGAGATAACTGATGCGATAATAACAGTTCCTGCATATTTTAACGATGCACAGAGACAATCAACAATAGATGCTGGTAGATTAGCAGGATTAAACGTAATACGAATTGTTAATGAACCAACTGCAGCTTGTTTGGCTTATGGATTAGACAAGATTACACATAAAGACAAAATGAATATCATGGTCTTTACGTTTGGTGGAGGAACGCACGATGTAACTACGATGTTATTAGAAAATGATAAGTTCAAAGTAATTGCGACAAGTGGAGATACACATACAGGAGGAACTGACATTGATCAAGTAATTGTGGATCGACTTAAAGAATTGATAAAAGAAAAATACAACAAAGAAGTTAATGATCCTTCTGTAGAAGCAAGATTGAAACTTGCTGCAGAAGAAGCAAAGATTCATTTATCTTTTCATTTAGCAGCAGATATTGAAATGGGGAGCATATTTCCCGATGACAATTCAACTTTTGAATATACGTTATCTCAGGAAGAATTGGAACAACTATCCATGTCCGTAGTCAAACGTGTTGAAGGCACAATAAAAACAGTATTATTTGATTCACGGTTAGGAGCTAAAGATATTGATAAATTAATATTGATTGGAGGACAAACGCGTATGCCACTTGTAAGAAGAACAGTAGAAGACTACATGCAGACCGCTGCGGAAGAAGGATTAGATCCAATGGCTTGTGTTGCAAATGGTGCTGCAATCAATGCTGCAATATTACAAGGAAAAATATCATATGAAATGGTAGACGTAACTCCATTGACTTTAGGCGTAGGTACAGCTCCAGGAACTGTACAGAGATTAATTAGACGAAATAGTCCTATTCCAATTTCCAGGAAACAGATTTTCACTACGTCAAAAGATAATCAAAAGTCAGTGGCTGTAAAGATAGTTCAAGGAGAAAGAATAATGACAGCCGACAATACTTTGATAGGAAATTTTACGTTATCAGGAATACCAGAGAGAGAAAGAGGAGTTCCTCAGATAATGGTAAACTTTGACATTGATGAAAATGGAGTTCTTAATGTTTCTGCAAGAGAGACTTCAAGTGGAGCATCGAAAGAAATAACGATAGAAAACCGCCTGGATGTAAAAGAAACATCGGTTCAAGAAGCTATGGAGGATGCAGACAAATATGCGTATGACGATAGTAAGAAAAAGAATACGATAGAGTTACTTAAGACTGCAGATATGGCAGTCTATCGAGGACACAAGGTACAAAAACAATTAATTATACCCAAGATGGATTCGCGAAAACTCAATGAAAAGATGGAGGAAGTTAAGAAACTTGCAAAAATGGAGATAATTGAGAATGATGACAAGAAATTCGCTGAATTACGTAGATTGATTATTGATATTAATGACATTGTAGATCAATTAAAAGAAATATATTCAGTAACAGAAGGATTATAGTTTTTAAAAAAATTACTGGGTGAGTTTTATACTCACCAGCAACATTGTTAAAATGTTTTTCGAGTAGAATTAATAGAATATAATTACTTTAATTCGTTAATTATATCTTTAACTCGACTTGCTTCCCATTTTACTAGTTCGATGTCTTGTTTTGTATAGTAATTACTGTTGTTTCTTAAACCAGCAGTAATCGATACATAACGATCATAATAATGCTTTGATGCAACATCTTGATTACTTTTCTCAAGTTTGATTAAAGCAAGCTTACGATCATAATGACCAAGAATTGGGCGTTCTGGCATTTCTCTGTCATGTTCAGATCTTCCACCATGTTGGGACTTGATGTTGTTGTTATGTAACAAAACATCAATTGCCTGATACAGAGCAGTCCATGCTTTTTCAGCTGCGTTCTTATAGTCTAACCAGCCAGTAGGTCCTCCACGAGAATATGTGTATGCTCTACCTTCATATTCTGTTTTAGAAACATCTGCTTTGTCTAGTAATGAATCGACTTCTTTAAGAATTTCTTCTGAATTACTCAAAAGTTGATCATACGGAATGGAATAATCCTGTGTATTTGCAACTTTATTTGGATGTGTTAGAAAAGTCATTTCTATTGTTCTCCTTCACCTAATTCAGGAACGACAGATTCTTCAGATGCAACTGCGTATTTGTTACCAAATGCTTGAATAGTACCTGCAAGTTCTTCGTGTGTCTTAGCATATTCTTCGACTGGAATTGATTGCATGTAAGCATCAACAGCTTGTCGTGCGCCAATTGCGCCTCCTTTGGTTCCCCAAGGATGGCCATGAATTCCTCCTCCATTCTGAAGTTGGATATCATTACCCATTAAATCGATTGAGAAATGGTAATTTTGAGGTGTTAATCCACCTGAACAGATTCCCATCATTGGTTTAATGTGTTCTAATGGATCCTGGATCTTATTCATAATCTGAGGAATTTCAGTGAATTTATTCGCATCACCGAGTTTACCCCGTGCAGTTCCAACATGAACCATATCACCACCTGCAATTCTTGCAATGAAGTCAGTGACTGGAAGATTAATTCCATGTCTTGGATGACGTGTAAGTGCTGCATGTGATGCACGATGTAAGTGAATTGGAACATTGATACTAGCATCTTCTGCAAGAGCACGAAGTGCAGGATACCATGTACACATAAAGTTTAACATCATTCCTCGAGCGCCATGTGCAATCATTCGATCTGCAGTTTCCAAGGTAGTTTCCAAGTCAGTAGTGACTTGTGGAACATAAAACATCTCACCTTCAGGATGATGTCCTTCAGATTTAGCTTTATCAAGTGCTTCATAAATCTTTGTAATTCGATCCATTAAAGGAGAACACCATTGATTATGATAAGTCTCATCATCTTTGTAAGTGTCAAAATCACCACAAGCTGCATCATAGAATTGATCAGCTGCGCCTTGATCTGTAACACCCATTTTAGGTTTCAATGTAGCACCAAGATGAGGTCTTCTTGTCTCTGTTGTACCACAGATTTTTCTCATACCTTCAATACCAAATTGAGGGCCTTTGAAGAGTTTGAGAATACTCTTAGGTAATTCTAGGTCAACCCATTTACAATTAGGAATTGGAGTGAATCCCATCCAATTTCCTGTAATAAATGTAAAGAGGTCAGGAATACCACGATTATCTAAATCTAGTAGATAAAGCGGGTATGCAACTTTTACCCAACCTGAATGTTTAGTAGATCCACTTGGATCTTCATACTCCCAGGAGAATACTTTAGCAGCAGTTTTGTGTGCTAAATCAGTTGCAGTAGAAACGTCAGTAAAAGTACCTACGGATTGTTCAGCAGCAATAATTACACCGGCGTGATCGATAGTCATTCTAGGATCACAAGTGATGAAATATGTTGCGACAACGTACTTGTCTGGATCTATTTGATCAGGGGTTGTTTGAAATACACTACTTTCACTGTGTTCAACAGTTGGTGTATTCCATTGTCTTTTAATTTCTGGCATCTTAATCAAAAAAAATTGTGCTTTGGGATATTTATAGGTTTATAGAATTCCTATTATGGAAAATTAGAGATTATTTTTTTGAATAATAACTAATAAGGTTTTCGACGCCGGCTTCCAGATCATATTTATTTTTGAAATTCAATTTGTCTTCTGCTGCACTCATGTCGAATGGGAATTTCTTTGATCCCTGTTTTGATGTATCGACATGAATTTTTGATACATCGCCTTTTTTACCTAAAATATCTTTTACGTCAGATAATCCGGATATTGTTCCGGAACCCGCATTAAATATTTCATGTTTGAGATTTGGAGAAGTTAAAGCTGCATAATGCTCTTCTGCTAAATCATAAAGGTAAGTCCATTGTGCAACTTGTTCTTCAACAGTGATTTCTTGGTCATTAAGAAAAGCATCTACCATTTCGCCAACTGATCTACCTCTTCCCATTTCTCCAGGCCAAGGTCCATAAACATGTGCCATTCGGATAGAAGCAAATTCTATTCCATAAGCTTTTGCATAATTAAATCCTTGATACTCACAAGCAACTTTACCAGAGGCATAAATGTCACTGCTATCAAAAGGTACTACAGCATCTGTTTCTTTAATGAATGTTCCGTCAGGAGGATGAACTTTGTTTGCAAGATATACAGAACCAGTACTAGTGTAAATAACTCTTTTAACGCCAAGTTTACGTGCAGCTTCTAGAACATTAGAGGTACCCATAGTATGAACGCGAATTCCTGTTTCAGAGTCATTTGTATAATCATGATTTCTACATTGAGTGGCACGAGGTCCAGCAGTATGAATGATATGGTCGATATCATTATCTTTGATAACAGATTCGAGTTTTGCAGAATCTAAAATATCGCCTTTATGCATCTCGACTTTATCAATATCTACAATTTTAGAAATAGCTTCAGTTTGACGACATGTTCCATATAATGATGTATCAACATTTTTATCAATCAGAACTTTTGAAATGTGCGCGCCCATTCCGCCTGTACCGGTTATAAGAACTTTCATTTTCTATTGTTGTAATGTTTCGTCAGAGCCTAAGTCGGACATGAATTGATCAAATCCAATCTTGGTTAATGGATGTTTAAACATCATATCTAGTACTTTGAATGGCATTGTAGCTAGAGGAGCCCCCATCATGGCAGCTTGCACTACATGAACAGGATGTCGAATACTAGAAACTAATGTGTCTGCTTTATTTGGAATGTGTCCCGGATATTCATCGTTATCTTTATAATTTCTTCGAATTTGTTCAATTTCCTCTATAAGATGTAAATTACCATCAAGACCAATATCATCTAGTCTTCCTATAAACGGACTAACAACTCTTGCCCCTGCTTTTGCAGCCAATAGATATTGAGTGGCAGAGAAAGTGAGAGTGACGTTACAATCAATTCCAGAGTCAAACAATTGTCGGACTGCTTTTAGTCCTGCCTTTGTATTTGCAACTTTAACATAGATTTTACTACTGTTTTTACCGTATGTGTTAACTAGGTCTTGACCTTCTTTGACAATCTTTGCGGTATCGTTCGTGGTAGTTTCTAAACTAACAGGTTTACCGTTACAGATTTCTACGATTTCTGAATATAATTCATGGGTTTCTTTATTTTCTTTTGCAACTAGAGTAGGGTTAGTTGTAACGCCGTCCAACATTCCCATATCTTTTGCTTCTTTTATTTGATCAATATTTGCTGTATCTAAGAAGAATTTCATCTATTATCATTATTATAGAATTTTTGTTATAATAAAATCTTTCTTTTCGATTTATATATGGCTTAATTTCATTAATAGGTAAGAAAAGGTATCAATAATGACAGACGAGAAGATAGAAGAATTATGTATTAATACGATTAGGTTTTTGTCAGTAGATGCTGTGGAAGCAGCAAAATCGGGTCATCCTGGTCAACCCATGGAAGCAGCAGCAATGGGCTACAAATTGTTTACACAGATACTAAGGCATAATCCTAGCAATCCAAAATGGACTAATCGAGATCGGTTTGTTTTATCGTCGGGACATGGTTCAATGATACTCTATTCTTTACTGCATCTATGTGGATATGATCTTGCTTTAGACGAGATTAAAAATTTTAGACAGATTGGAAGTAAAGCACCAGGTCATCCTGAATATGGAGAAACATCAGGTGTAGAAACAACAACTGGACCATTAGGACAAGGATTCACTGCAGGTATTGGAATGGCATTTGCACAGAGATATTTAGCTAATAGATTCAATACAAAGAATCATAAAATTATCGACCATAAAATATACGCATTTTGTAGTGATGGAGATTTAATGGAAGGAATTTCTTCAGAGGCGGCTGCAGTTGCAGGTCATCAAAAGTTTAACAATTTAATATACATCTACTTAGATAATCATATCAGCATTGATGGAAATACAGAACTAACCACGAAAGAAGATATAAAAAAGAGATTTGAAGCTCATGGGTGGTTTGTTCAGAATATTGAAGGAAACGATTTACAAGATTTTAGTGAAGCAATAAAAAATAGTCAAGGACAAGAAGAGAAACCATCTCTAATCATAGCACGAACGCATATTGGTTTTGGTAGTCCTAATAAACAAGATAGTGAAGCTGCACATGGAGCGCCTTTAGGACCGGATGAAACTAAATTGACTAAAGAAAATCTAGGTTGGCCTCTTGAACCTACATTTCACATTCCTGATGAAGTAAAACAAGAATTTCAGAAAGTTGTAACGAATGGAAATGATTATGAAAGAAGATGGGATGAAATTTATGAATCATATAAGAATGATAATAAAGAATTAGCAGAAGAATTTGAGAATTTGATTAGAGGAAAGCTACCAGAAAATTGGGATAAAAATATACCAATATTCAATTTAGATGAATCTCTTGCAACAAGACAGGCATCAGGAAAAACACTAAATATATTAGCTGAGAATATTCCTGCAATAATTGGTGGATCTGCAGATTTAATGGATTCTACAAATGTACGAATTAAAACTTCAGTTGATTCGTTGCCAGAAGCTCCTCATGGACGAAATATTCACTTTGGCATAAGGGAACATGCAATGGGTGCAATTCTACATGGAATGGCAGCATACGGTGGAGTAATTCCGTTTGGAAGTACATTCCTGATTTTCTCGGATTATATGAGAGGATCGATACGTTTAGCATCATTAATGGGCTTACGGATTGTTTTTGTCTATACACATGATAGTATAGGAGTAGGTGAAGATGGACCTACACATCAACCTATAGAACAAGTATCGAATTTACGGGCAGTACCCAATCTTACTGTAATAAGACCAGGAGATGCAAATGAAACAGTGATAGCGTGGAAAACTGCATTGCAAATAACAAGTGGTCCTACTGCTTTAATCCTTACAAGACAAGCATTACCTGTTTTATATGGAGAGTCAAATAAAAATGAGATTTCTTCACCTGAAAATTTACAAAAAGGTGGATATACACTTGTTGATTCAAATGGATTACCGGAATTAATTATAATTGCAACTGGTTCTGAATTACATTTGGCTGTTGAAGCTCAGAAAGAATTGAAAAACAAGGGAATAAATGTCAGGGTAGTAAGTATGCCAAGTTGGGAATTATTTGAAAAACAATCAGACAATTATAAAGAACAAGTACTACCAATTGCAGTTAAAAAACGAGTTTCAGTTGAAGCAGCAAGTACATTTGGTTGGGAGAGATATATTGGTTTAGAAGGCAAAGCAATTGGGATGACAACTTTTGGTACATCAGCTCCTGGAAATGAAGTTATGAAGAAATTTGGTTTTACTGTAGACAATGTTGTAAATAAAAGTCTTGAATTATTGAAGAAATAAAATATATTTTTTATTTAGATGCAAGTGCACGTAAATCTTCAACTGCTTGAATCATATCATCTTTATAGAGAATTCCAGCTCCACAAACCACTACGTCAACACCTGCTTCAAAAGCAAGTGGTGCTGTTTTTTCATTGATTCCTCCATCTACACATAATTCTACATTATATTGATGTTTATCAATAAGCGCACGAGCTTCTCTGACCTTTGATAAGGGATATTCTATAAATGATTGACCTGTTTTACCAGGAACTACAGTCATAAC
>Ga0066367_1000025_pt1 | contig 19616 bp, 14 predicted proteins | sample Knorr_S7_td_AAIW_FD_77335 | JGI IMG/M metagenome (GOLD analysis project Ga0066367, IMG submission 77335) | Marine microbial communities from Southern Atlantic Ocean transect - Knorr_S7_td_AAIW_ad_750m_LV_A | ecosystem: Environmental > Aquatic > Marine > Oceanic | place: Atlantic Ocean...
ACTGAGAACCTTAAACGACTCCCTGAGCGCCGCATGTTGTTCCTCGTATTGCCTCCGATGATCCTCGAACCGCTGTTCGGTCGCTTGGCTTTCGGCCTCGGCCCGGGCCCCTTTGCGAGAGCCAATCAGCCACCCGATCACCCCCCCCAGCGCGACGCCGACGAGCAGGTAAACTATGATCTCCGGAGTGACCATGAGCGCCGTCAGTCTGTCGTCTCAACGACGCGGCGACAAACTGAAATTGCACCGCCGCTTGGCCATGGGATAATTTGGTCTTGGCGCCCGCTGCCGGCTTGGCCAAGCTCAGCCCGCTTTTTTATGAACAGATCAATCCTGACCGGCTTGGCCATCGTCGCGCTTGGCCAAGCGCAACCGCCCGCAGCCGCGCCGCCAAGCGCCAAGCCGTTTCCGCTCCAAGGCATCCTGCCCAAGGCCGAGACCGGCGCGCTGGACTATCTCAAGGAACACCCCACTTACGACGGCCGCGGCATCACAGTTGCGATCTTTGACACCGGCGTCGATCCCGGCGCGCCCGGCCTGCGGGAGACCAGCGACGGGAGGCCGAAGATCGTCGATGTCGTGGATGGCTCCGGCAGCGGCGATGTGGACACTTCCGCCGAGCGCGAAGCCAAGGACGGCACGCTGACCGGTCTCACCGGCCGCACGCTCAAGCTCGGCGGCGACTGGCAAAACCCCGGCGGCAAATGGCGCGTCGGCATCAAGGCGGCGTACGAGTTGTTCCCCGGCAGCCTGGTCAGCCGCCTCAAGCGTGAGCGTAAAAAAGAGTGGGACAAACAGCAGCGCGAGCGCATGGCCGGCTTGCAGGCCAAGCTTGCCGATTTCGACGAGGCCAACTCCACCCCGAAAGGCGACAAGAAAAAGGAGCGCGGCGAATTGCAGGCGCGCATCGACCTGCTCGAGACGCTGCAAAAGGATTACGACGATCCTGGCCCGGTTTACGACTGTGTTGTCTTTAACGACGGCAAGGCGTGGCGCGCCGTGGTGGACACCGACGAGGACGGCGACCTCACCGACGAGAAGCTGATGACCCATTTCCGCGCCGAGCGCCAGTGGGCGTCGTTCGGCAAGCGGGCCATGATGAACTTCGCGCTGAACATTTACGACGACGGCGACACGCTCTCGATCGTCACCGATGTCGGCGCGCATGGGACGCACGTGGCCGGCATTGTTGCGGCGAATTACCCGGGCCAACCGGAACTTAACGGACTCGCCCCAGGGGCGCAGATTGTGTCGGTCAAAATCGGCGACCGCCGCATGGGCAGCTCGTCGATGGGCACCGGCGAGGTGCGCGGGCTGATCGCCGTGCTGGAGAACAACTGCCAGCTTATCAACATGAGCTATGGTGGCTCATCGCAGGATCCCAACGACGGCCGGCTCGCCGCGCTCTACTCGGAGATCGTCAACAAGCACAACGTCATTTTTGTGGCCAGCGCCGGCAACGACGGGCCGGCGCTGTCGACGGTCGGCTCGCCCGGCGGCACGACTTCCGCGCTCTTCGGCATCGGCGCCTACGTCTCGCCGGTGATGATGGAGGCACAGTATTCGCTGCGGGAGCCGCTGCCGGCCATCCAGTACACATGGTCGTCGCGCGGGCCGACGCTCGACGGAAATCTCGGCGTCGATTTCAGTGCGCCCGGCGGGGCGATCGCGCCCGTCTCGAACTGGACGCTGCAGGGCAAGATGCAGATGAACGGCACCTCCATGTCGTCGCCCAACGCATGCGGCGGCATCGCGCTGCTCTTGTCCGGCCTGAAACAGCAGGAGATCGAGTGGACGCCGCACCGGATCCGCCGCGCCATCGAGAACACCGCGAAGGAAATCCCCAACGTCGAGCGCTTCGCCCAGGGCCGGGGCTTGTTGCAGGTGGACAAGGCGTTCGCCTACCTCGAGGCCAACCGGGACGCGAAGGATCACGACCTGCGGTTCGAGGTCACCAACCGTTCGCAGGGCGGGCGTGGCATTTATTTGCGCGAGCCGTTCAACACCGGCCAGCCGGTTGCCTCGACCATCGCCATCGCGCCGGTGTTTCACGAGGACGCCGACAACGCCGGGAAGGTCGCTTTTGAGATGCGCATCAACCTTGAGTGCGACGCCTCGTGGGTCGGGCATCCCGGCCACATGGTGCTGATGCACGGCGGGCGCAGCTTCGGCGTCGAGGTCAACCCGCAGTCGCTGATCAGCGGCATGCACTACGCCGAGGTCGTCGGCCACGACGCCGATCACCCGGAGCGCGGCGCCGTCTTTCGCGTGCCGATCACCGTGCTCAAGCCGGAGACGGTTGACACGGGCAAACCGGTTCAATGGACCGAGGCTCTCACGCTCGCACCGGGACACATCGAGCGCCGCTTCCTCGTCGTGCCGCCGGGGGCGACCTGGGCCGACGTGGTGTTCCGCACCGGCGAACAGGCCGGTTCGCGCCGGATCGTGATGCAGGTCGTTCAGCAGGTGCCGGGGCAATCGTTCAGCGAGAGCGGCACGCGGCAGTACATCACCATCCGCGAGCGCGACACGGAGATCCGCAGCTTCGCCGTCACCGGCGGACGCACGCTCGAGGTCGCCATCGCGCAGTACTGGTCGAGCCTCGGCAAAACCGGCTGCACGGTGGACATCGCCTTTCACGGCATCGTGCCCGACAGTCGCCGGCTGCACATCGACGCGGCGAAGCTCGTGTCCCAAGTGGATGTCGCAGCGCCGCTTGGCAATGAAGCCCTCTCGCCAAGCGGCAGCTTCGGCACGCTGCGCAAATCGATCCGCCCAAGCGAATTCAAGACGCGCCCGCTCACCGACGCTCGCGACGCCCTCCCCGACAACCGCCGCATCTTCGAGGCCGAGCTGACCTACAAATTCAACCTCAGCGCCAAGACCACCGTCACGCCGCGCCCGGCGCTCGCGCTGGAGGATCAATTCCAGGAATCGTGGGAGTCGCTCATCTGGATGCTCTACGACAAGTCCAAGCGCCTCATCGCCGCCGGTTCGAGCGGCAGCAAAAGCTCGGTCAGTTTGGCCAAGGGCGATTACGTGCTGAAGTTTCACGCGCGAAACCACCAGCTCGACCACCTCAAAAAACTCAAGGACATGCCGCTGAACCTCGACCACAAATTGGCCAAGCCGGTGGCGCTCAAGTTCCACACCGACCCCGACAACGCGCTGACCGGCGGGGGCAGTTTCGGCTCGCGCACCCTGGCCCGGGGCAACCAGGCGCGGCTCTACATCGCCCAGCCCAAGCCGCTGCCCGGCACCGCCGCGCCCGGCGATTTGCTGCTTGGCTCGATCCACTACGGCCAGGGCAACAGCAACCTCATCGGCCCCGGCAAAAAGCCGGGCGGTTACCCCGTCACCCTGCGGGTTGCCCTGGCCAAGGCCGACAAAAAGAAAACCGGTGCCGACAAAAAGAAGGACAAAAAAACCGAGCAGGAGAAACTGGCGGAAGCCGTCCGCGACCTGAAAGTGGCGCGCTTGGCCAAGCTGCACGGCGACAAGAAGGCCGAGGATTTCGACCGCTTGGCCAAGGCGATCCTTGACGAGACGCCGAACCACCTGCCGGTGCTGGTCGAGCAGCTCAAGCGGCTCGACAGCGAGGCCGGCCGCAAAAAAAACCTCGAGAAAATAACGGCCGCCGCCGACACCGTCATCGTGCAAATCGACACCGGAGCCTTGGCCAGCCACTACGGCGTCAAGCTCAAGCCGGACGACGACGAGGCCAAGGCCAAGCGGGCCAAGCTCGACAAAAAACTGAACACGCTGACGGACGCGCTCTACCGCAAAGGACGCGCCCTGGCCTACCTCGACACCCAGTTGCGAGAAGGCGAAAACGCCGGCACGGATGAAACCAAGGACAAGCTCAAGGCGCTCGACGGGCAGTTCGAGGCCAACTTCGCCGAGTTGCAAAAATGGGCGGAGCCGACCGACGACAAGTTCGTGCTGCTGCACATCCGGCGCGAAAACCGCCACGACCGGCTCGCCACCGCGCTGAAGCTGCTCAACGAAAAAATCAAGCGCAGTCCGCACGATAAAAAGCTGCACAAAAAACGCATCCGCCTGCTGGGCGAACTGGGCTGGGACGAGTGGCAGGCGCACGAGACGCAGTGGCAGATTCGCCGCTTTCCCGCCGGCTACCAGCCGTTTTGAGCATCGCCAAGTCGATGCTCGACGCCTCGGCGGCTGCGCCTGACAATCCGCCCGTGTCTTGGCTTTACAAGACGTTCGTTCGACCGAACTTTTTCAATCGCGACCCGGAGGAGGCGCACAATCTCGTCATCGGCCAGCTCGCCTGGGCGGCCCGACGCCGCTGGGCGCTGGGCTTGGCCGGGTGTTTCTTGCGCGGCCCGAAACTGCCGGTCGAGCTGTTCGGGCTGAAATTCCCCAACCCGGTCGGCCTCGCCGCCGGCATGGACAAGGGAGGAACGGCGGTGCCGGTGTGGGCCGCGCTGGGCCTTGGCTTCAGCGAGTTGGGCGGCGTCACGCAGCGCGGGCAGCCAGGCAATCCGCAGCCGCGAATGTTCCGCGTGGTCGAGGACGAGGCGCTCATCAACCGTATGGGCTTCAACAATCCCGGCGCGGACGAGATGACTGGGCGGCTGCGCGACTGGCACGACTCCGGCGCCTGGCCAAGCCACCCGGTCGGCGTCAACCTCGGCAAATCCAAAGTCACGCCGCTCGCCGATGCGCCCGCCGATTACCGGTACTCGTTTGAGTTGCTGAAAAATCTCGCTGACTTTTTTGTCGTCAACGTCAGCTCGCCGAACACGCCGAATCTCCGGCAGTTGCAGGACAAATCCGCGCTGGCGGAAATCCGCGCCGCGTTGCAGGAGGCCAACGACGACAACCGGCCGATCCTCGTCAAGGTCGCGCCCGACCTCGGCTTCGATGCGCTCGACGAGATTCTCGAGTTGGTCGAGCCGCACAACCTCGCCGGCATTGTCGCCACCAATACCACCATCGCGCGCCCCGCCGAGTCCGGGCTTTACGCCGAGACCGGCGGCTTGAGCGGCCGCCCGCTGGCCAGGCGCAGCACCGAAGTCATCCGGCACCTTTACCGGCAGTCGGGTGGCCGCGTGCCGCTCATCGGCGTCGGCGGTATTTTTGACGCCGCCGATGCGTGGGAGAAAATCACCGCCGGCGCGTCGCTGCTGCAGATTTATTCCGGCATGGTCTACGAGGGGCCGCAAATCACACGCGCCATCCTGAAGGGGCTGGCCAAGCGGCTGGCCCGCGAAGGTTTCACCGAGCTGCGCGAAGCCGTTGGCACGGAAAAATGAACCTCGCCTGGCCAAGTGCGCTGCTGCTGTTGACTGCCTGGGCGGCTGAGGCCGATGACGCCGACAAACTTCGGGCGCTAGGCGGCGGCGTGTTCACGAAAGGCGGCGCGGTCGCCGAGATCAGCCTCAACCGCTCGAGGATCACCGATGATCAACTGAAACTCGTCGCCAGTTTTGCGAACCTCACCGACCTCTCGCTCGAGCAAACCAAGATTGGCGACGCGGGGCTTGCGCACCTCACCGGCTTGGCCAAGCTCGAGTGGCTCAACCTTTACCGCACCCAAGTCGGCGACGTGGGGCTCGCGCACTTGGCCAAGCTACCCCGGCTCCAGCATCTGCCCATCGGCGAGACGCGCGTGACCGACGCCGGCATGGCGCACATTGCCAAGCTGAAGCGGCTCGTTTACCTCGGCCTGCGCGGCAACAAAATCGGCGACGCGGCGATGGCGCACTTGGCCAAACTGCCCAAGCTGACGGGACTGCACCTCGGCGAGACGCGCCTCACCGACAAGGGCACAAGGCAATTCGCCGCGCTTGGCCAACTGCAAAAACTGTGGCTGCACGACACGCGCATCACCGACGCCAGCGTCCCGCGCCTGGCCAAGCTCAAGCAGTTGAAGTCGCTGTATCTGCACCGGACACGGCTGACCGTCGAGGGTGTTCGGCGGCTGCAAAAGGCGCTGCCGAAATGCCGCATCTTTTACCGATCGGCCACCGTGCCGGAATAATCTGAGATGAAAAATCCGCGGCGGCATGACTGACACGTTGTTCGAGATCGTCCACGAGGACGACGAGTTGCTGGTGGTCAACAAGCCGGCCGACCTGGTTTGTCACCCGACCAAGGGCGACGAGTACAGCAGCCTGATCAGCCGCGTGCGGCTGCATCTTGGCAAGGCCGCGGGTGCACACATGATCAACCGGCTCGACCGCGAGACGACCGGCATCGTGCTGCTGGCCAAGCGCGACGAGGCGGCGAAGGAATTGCGGCGGCTTTGGGAAGACGGCATCGTGCAAAAGTCGTACGACGCGATCGTGCACGGCCATGTCGGGCCGGACTCCGGCACCATCGACGAGCCGCTTGGCTGCGACGAGGCCAGCCCGGTGGCGATCAAGGATTGCGTGCGCGCGGACGGCCGATCGGCGCAAACCGACTTCACCGTGGCCAAGCGGTTTGAACGCGACGAGGGGAACTTTTCACTACTCCAAGTCCGGCCACGGACAGGGCGAAAACATCAGATTCGGATTCACTTGGCGCACATCGGGCACCCGATCGTTGGTGACAAATTGTACGGGCACGACGAGGACTGCTACCTCGCGCTGGTCGAGCGACGGCTCACCGACGAGCAACGGCGGGCGTTGCTGCTGCCGTGTCACGCGCTGCACGCCGGCGAACTCACCTTTGCGTGGCGCGGCCGCGAGTGGCGCTTCGAGGTCAAGCCGGAGGCGTGGTTCGCGGAGTTTTACGGCGACTGAACGGTAACGCAGTGAGAGCGCCGCCCCTCCGGGGCTTTCGCTTGGCCGGGTGTTATTTCTCGATGACCCAGATGTTGCGGTAACGGACTTGGTTGCCGTGGTCCTGCAGGTGGAGGAAGCCCGCTTCCGGGCCCTCGGCCAGCGGGCTGGCGGTGGTGCGCTTGGGCAGCTCGATGTTGTCGTGGATCAGCACGCCGTTGTGACGCACGGTGGCGCGGGCGTTGGCGGTTTTTTTTCCGTCCTTGTCGTACTTGGCCGCGGTGAAGTCGATGTCGTATGTCTGCCATTGCAGCGGCGGAAGGCACATGTTCACATCCGGATCAGCGATCGTGTAAATGCCGCCGCACTCGTTGTGTTTGCCGGCGAGGCCAAATGAGTCGAGCATCTGCACCTCATAGCGGGCCTGCATGTAGCAACCGCTGTTGCCTCGCGCCTGGCCGCGCTTCGTCGGCTCGTACGGAAGGCGAAACTCGATATGCAGCTTGTGGCCCTGAAATTTTTTGATGCTGTTCGCGCCCTGCATCAGCAGGCCGCTCTCGGTCATGCGTCCCGGCTTGAAGTTCTCGGCGGATTTGCCGTCGAACAACACGAGCGCGCCCTCGGGCGGCTTCGCGGCGAGCGTCGGGCTTTTGCGGACGGTGCGGTCGATGACGGACTCCTGTCCGTCGAGCGAAAAGGTCAGCTTGCCGCCGGTGATTGATTTGCCGGTGGTGCCGCCGGTGAAGGTGACCGTGTCGCCGTCGCGTGCGCCGTCGTATTGGCGCTTCTCCGCCTCGCCGTCGTAGCCGGCGCCGGGCAGGCCGCCGGGGTAGAGCACCAGCCGGAACTTGCCGCCGCCGAGCGCGATGACCTGTGCGCCGACGTCAAATTGGTCGGCCAGCACTCCGGCGTATTCACCTTGGAACGCGTAGTCGGCATCGGCCTTGGACGGATCAGCCGCGGCTTCATTCTTGGCTGCGGGAACGGAAATCAGCCCGGCCAGCATGATACCGGTGGCCAGGCACAACGGGAGTCGTGTATTTTTTAACATGGTATACTTCGCGCCAACCCGTATCGCGCTTGGCCAAACGAGTCAACCGAATTTGGTGAGACGCGGTTTTTTCTTTCATCGACCCGGGTTTTGTCGATGATTCGCGGGCTGTTTTTATTCGCATGAAGATTGTTCTCGCATACTCAGGGGGGCTCGACACCTCCGTTCTGTTGTCCTGGATCAGGGAAAAGTACTCCGCCGAGGTCATCGCGTTCTGCGCCGACATCGGGCAGGAGGAGGAAATCAAGGGCCTGCGCCCGAAGGCGCGCAAGACCGGCGCGTCGGATGTTTACATCGACGACCTGCGGGAGGAGTTCGCCACTGATTTTATTTTCCCGATGATGCAGGCCGGCGCGATCTACGAGGGACAATATTTCCTCGGCACCAGCATTGCGCGGCCGTTGATCGCCAAGCGCATGGTGGAGATCGCCCGCAAACACAGGGCACAGGCCATCGCCCACGGCGCCACCGGCAAGGGCAACGACCAGGTGCGGTTCGAGCTGGCCGCCGCCGCGCTCGCGCCCGACCTCGAGGTGATTGCGCCGTGGCGGGACGAGGATTTCCGCAACCAGTTCCCCGGCCGCAAGGAGATGATCGACTACTGCGTGGCCAAAAAAATCCCGGTCGAGGCCAGCATGAAAAAGCCGTACTCGATGGATCGCAACCTGCTGCACATCTCGTTCGAGGCCGGCATGCTCGAGGACCCGTGGCTCGACGCCTCCGCGCCGAAGTACAAGGGCATGTACAAGCTGAGCGTGTCGCCCGAGGACGCGCCGAACAAACCGGAGCACGTCACGGTGGATTTTGAGAAGGGCAACTGCGTCGCCGTCAACGGTCGGGCGATGTCGCCGCTCAAGGTGATGCAGGCCCTCAACCGGCTCGGCGGCAAACACGGCATCGGCCGGGTGGACATGGTGGAGAATCGGTTCGTCGGCATGAAATCCCGCGGCGTGTACGAGACACCGGGAGGCGCGATCCTGCACGCGGCGCATCGCATGATGGAGTCGATCACGATGGATCGTGAGGTGATGCACATTCGCGACTCGTTGATCCCGAAATATTCCGAGCTGGTTTACAACGGGTTTTGGTACGCGCCGGAGCGGGAGGCGCTGCAGGCGCTCGTCACCGAGAGCCAGCAAAACGTCACCGGCACCGTGCGGGTGAAACTGTACAAGGGTAACGTGATCGCCGCTGGACTCAAGTCGCCGGTCAGCCTGTACAACCCGGATATCGCGACGATGGAGGCCGACCCGACAGATGCCTACAACCAGGATGACGCCACCGGCTTCATACGCCTGAACGGCCTGCGCCTGAAGGTGGCGGCCAAGGTGGCCAAGGCCCGGCGCTTGGCCAAGCGCAAGCGCTGACTTGGCCAAGCGGAGAAGACATGAGCCGGGCAATGCGCCCGAGGATGCCCCTGATGAGAGCCAACCGTTTGACACGCCGATGTTCCCGAAATTCCCGGGAGAGGGCGATCTGCTGGATGAGGATTAATTGAACGCCGGGCCAACCTGCTTCTTGCCGCTATTTTCCTGAATGTAGCGGGTAAGAATTTCTACAGCCTCGTCCACATCGTCGGTTAGCGTCATTAGCTCGATGTCGCCCGGGCTGATCTGTCCGTTGCCCTCGAGCGTTTTTTTTGCCCAGTTAAGCAGCCCTCGCCAGTGTTTTTTGCCGAACAGGATCATAGGGAACGGCTCGATGCGCTTCGTCTGTACGAGGGTTGCCACTTCGAACAACTCATCCAGCGTCCCGAAGCCGCCCGGCATGTAAACGAACCCGAGGCTGTACTTCACGAGGCAGACTTTTCGCGAAAAAAAGTAGTGAAAATTGATCGGCAGATTGGCGTACTTGTTGCCGCACTGCTCGAAAGGAAGCTCGATGTTCAGGCCCACCGATGTGCCCTTGCCCTGTGCAGCTCCCTTGTTTGCAGCCTCCATGATGCCCGGGCCACCGCCGGTGATTACTGGCACGCCGGCTTTGGCCAGTTTTTTGGCCATGGCCACCGCTTGCTGGTAGTAGGGGTTGCGCGGTTTGGTGCGGGATGAGCCAAAGATGGTGACACTCGGCTCGAGCCGGGAGAGTTCCTCGAACGAATCGACGAACTCAGCCATGATCCGGAAAATGCGCCAGGGATCTTCACGCGTGAACGGCGACTCCTTTCTGTTCTTGTCTGCCATGCCGGCAGGGTAGCCGCCGGGCGCTGAAAAGCACCCTTTTTCCGTAAACCGGTTTCTGGAAATTACTCGTCGAGCTCTGCCACGATCACACGGAAGAACCTGGCCGGGGTCGCGGCATTCGGGGTGAATGCCATATCGCCGACGCCGTCATCGCTGTCCACCGACTCGACCGTGTCCCAGTCGCTGAGGTTGGTCGAGGACTCGATGGTGAACTCCAGCAGCGGCGCAAGGTCTCCGACTCCGTAGGGGCCGACCACGCGGATCACACGCTCGTCGTCGTCATTCGTAGCGAAGTCCAGGTGGGTTTGCTCTTGCAGGAAGGTGACGGTCTCGGCTTTATTCACGTTGGCGGCGGTGTCCAGAGGGGTTTCTCCGGCATCGCTGAGAAGGTTGATGTCGGTGCCGAAAAAGAGGTGAAGCGCCACCAACTCGTTGACACCCGCACCAGCGGCTTCGTGGATGGTGATTCTCGGACCGTTAACGCCGCCGGCTTCGATAATCAGCTCGGCGACCTCCGGGAACCCATACGCCTCAGCCACGTCCAGCGCAGACCAGTTCCACACGTCCAGCGTGTTCACGTTGGCATCGAACTCCAGCAGGATCACCGTCACCTCGGTCAGGCCTTGGTTGGCAGCGACGTTCAGGTTGGTTCGTTTCCAATTATCGATGCTATCCACCTCGGCGCCGGCCTCGAGGAGAATCCGGCAGTTATCAGGATGGTTCAACCCGACGGCGTAGGACAACGGGGTGAAGCCCTGCTCGGTTTTGGCCTCGAGATCGGCCCCCTCGGTCATCATCAGCTTGAGGATTTCCTTGTTGCGAGAGTGGGAGGCATAGTGTAGCGGGGTCTTTGTGGTGTAGGCCGGTTCGTTCACGTCGACTCCCTTTTCGAGGAGCGCCTTGACAGCGTCGATGTTGTTGGTCTGGATCGCTGCGATGAACGATTTCTCCGCGCTGCTCGGGGCGTCGTTTTCACGGAGAATAGTCTCCGCCTCGGCCGACTGCATGATGATGGCCCAGTCCAGCGCGGTGCGCTCGGCCTTGTCCTCAGCGGCAATGTCTGCCCCACCATCCAGCAGGAGTTGCAGCAATTCGGGGTGGTTCAGCTCCGCTGACATGATGAGCGGAGTGAAGCCGTCCGGGTCGCTGACCTCAAGGTTGGCCTCGTGCTTAATCAGCAGCTCGAGAACTCCGATGTGCCCCTTCTCCACGGCGAGAAGCAATGGAATATAGCCAAACTCGTCTGCTTGATCGATGTCGGTGCCAGCATAGATGTGGAGTTTAACGCCGATCACTTCGTTGTTCCACGCGAGAACATGAATGCTGTCCACGGGAGGCTCCACCGCCGCCCCGGCCTCGAGTAGCAGGTCGATTATTTCGTCCTTCGATCCGGAGATTGCGAGATCCAATGGTGTCTTGTCCTGATTGTTAATCACATCCGGGTCGGCTCCGGCTTCGAGCAGGAGGGCCACCACACCTGGCCTGGTTTTCATCACGCCATAATGCAGCGGCGCGTAACCGGTTTCGTTTTGCTCGTTGAGGTCTGTCTCAGCGGCGATGTGGGCCTCTATTGCTTCAATATCGCCGTCGGAAGCGGCATCCCAGATGGGTTTTTCCGGAGCCTCCTGACTCAGGCCTTGGGAGGGTAAAGCCAGAAAACTGCAGAGCACAGACAGATTGATCAGGAACCTTTTCACCTGAGCAGCAGGCTACTCCCCGATGCACTTGATGCAAGCTGGATTTGGGAAATGCTCCACTTGAACATTCCTCCACGAAACGCCTCAAGCAACTCGGCCACCTCCTCGAGGGTTCACTCCTCGTATAGTTGAAAGTACCGCTCCTAGGTGCCGGGGTCATTCGACAGCAGCAGGGCCAGATCGGCCTCGCGTTTGGCCTCGCGGGGCTACAGTAGATAAAAAAGCTGCCTTCAATTCATATACAGGACAGCCTTGATAACGCCCGTCTCAGGCTTGAGCCAATTCGGGAATTCGTCAATAAAATCATCATAGCTCGCCTGATGCGAAAGCCACGGATCGGTATCAATCACACCATCCTCAATTAGACTGATGATTCGCTTGAAATCCGCCGGCACAGCATTGCGCGAGGCTTTAATCGTGAGTTCCGGCCGGTGAATGGTCACATGCTTGAAGGAGAGTTCCTGGGTGGTGATTCCCACATACAAGACCTGGCCCGTGAAAGACACATATTGAAAGGCATTGGACATAGAGACATGGCTCCCAGTGGCGTCAATGACCGTAATCGGCAATTCCCCACCATTGACCTCACGTAGACGATCCGCTTCCGTGCCATCATTCTTGAACACAACCGTGTGATCCACTCCCAGCTTCTCCTTGCAAAACTGCAGGCGCGTCTCGTTCATGTCCATCACCGTAATCTCGGCCTTGGCGACCTTCAGAAATTCAATTGCCGCCATCCCAATTGGCCCGGCACCGATCACCAGCACCTTGTCGCCTGAGCTTGAAGCGGATCGGTTCACACAGTTACAGCCAATGGCCAGCGTCTCCACCAAGGCTAGCTGCTCCATCGTCAACTCCTCTGAAGGATGTAGCTTGCGCGCCGGCAACACTAAGCGCTCGCACATGCCGCCGTCCTTGTGCACTCCGATGACCTCGAGTGATTCGCAGCAGTTTGTCGCACCCTTCTTGCAAGCGTAGCATTCTCCGCAGTTCATGTAGGGCTCAATAGAGCAGTTATCACCTGCCTTCACATTGGTCACACCCTCGCCCACAGCCAGCACCTGCACGCCCAGCTCGTGGCCGGGTATCACCGGATAAGTAAAGAAGGGCATCTTACCGAGGTAACCCGCCACATCCGTGCCGCAAATCCCCACCCGATGCACCTCCACCAATGCCTCTCCCGTGCCCGGTTGCGCCGGTTCATCAATGTCTGCAGCGATGAAGTGCTCGGGCTTTTCCAGAATGATAGCTTTCATGAAATTCTAGTTGTTCTTCGGCAGGCCTTCAACATGACCGATGTCCTTAATGGGCTCGAGAATTGCCAGCACCTCGGCAAGCAACTCCTCATCCATCGGGCTCTCAGCCCACTTGGCCCAGTTGCGGACATTATCCGGATTCGCACTGCCGGCGATCGTGGTCGCGATGTTTTTATTCGCCACGCAAAACTGCACAGCCAATTGTGCGATGTCCACGCCCTTGGCCGAACAATGATCAGCGGCCTTTTTGCAGGCCACACGCACTTCCTCAGGTTCCTTGTGCCATTCGGGCAAGGCGGCATTGGTCAGCAGACGCGCGCAGAAGGGGCCGGCATTCATGATGCCCACGCCCTTTTCCTTGAGGTAGGGAAACAGATCAGCGAAGCGCGTATTCTGCAAGTGGTAGTTGTTATAGGACAACACAACGTCCACATCGATCTGGTCCATGATGAACGGAAAAACTTTCATCGGATAGCCAGAGAAACCAATGTATCGCACTTTACCTGTGTCGCGGATTTTTTGAATCGCCGGAAGGGTCTCATTAACAATCTGCTGCATTTCCACAAACTCGATGTCGTGACAGAGAATGATGTCGAGATGATCCACCCCCATCCGGTGCAGGCTGACGTCGATGCTCTCAGCCACGCGCTTGGCGGAGAAATCAAAATGCTCCAGATCATAGCGGCCAAGCTTGCTGCCGAGGATGAATTCTTCCCGGGGTAAATCGCGCAGCACCTGCCCCAGCAACACTTCGCTCATGCCGCGCCCATAAAAGGGCGAGGTGTCGATGAAGTTCATGCCCAGTTCCAGTGCCACGCGGCAGGACCGGAGTGCTTCCTCGATGGTCACCCGGCGGAACTCCTGCCCCAGCGACGAGGCGCCATAGGAGATGACCGGTAGTTCAAGATCCGTGTTGCCCAGCTTGCGACGTTCCACTTTATGCGAGGTATTGGTTAAAGGCGTCGATCGTTGCCCTGGCAGCGGAATCGGAGTCTGGCCACGGAAACGCTTCAGCGGAGGCATACTTGTCGTAGCTAATTTCCTTCAACGCCGAGGCAATGGCTGTGTAATCCATGTGGCCACAGCCGGCAGGACGCCGGTTGGTGTCGACAAAATGCACGTGTCCAATGTGCTTGCCGTAGGTGCGCAGCGCGTCGGCGATGTTGGCTTCCTCGATGTTCATGTGGAACAGATCGGCGAGAATTACCACGTTGTCCGTGTCCAGTGTGCCCAGGAACGCCACCGCGTCCTCGGCGCGGTTGAGCAGGTTGCTCTCATAACGGTTGAGCGGCTCGTAAATTAACGGCACCCCGGCGGCCTTGGCGTGTTCGCCGAGTTCATTCAGGGCCGCGCGCAGATACTCCAGCGCCTGTTCCCTGCTCACCGCACCCTCGAACCGGCCCTGCATGGAGCCAATGATCGCGGGCGCGCCGAGCTGCGCACCGGCATCGATGATGGATCGGATGAAATTCTTGGCGTTGTCGCGCGAGGCGGCGTCCGGCTGGCAAAGATGCCATTTGTGAATCACCCAACCCCCGCCTGTTCCCACAGCCGCGACCTTCAGGCCCCGCTCGGCGGTGAGCGCCTTCAACTCGTCCACGGGGATGGCGTCGGCGTTGGGGGCAAACACCTCCACGGCGTCGTAGCCCAGCTCGGCCGCCTTGGCGCAACCGGCGGCAAGGTCGTGCCAGAAGACAAACGGGCCGCCCTCGGCCTCCTTGACCAACGAAATGGTGACAGCGGATTGGATGCTCATGCGACGAAGAGGCGTTTGAAGTGACGGTCGTACAGGTTCTCGGTGACGTTCTTTCCGACCACCTCGGCGTTGGCCTTCAGCAGATCGGTGTAGCGCGCGCCCTCCTTGGCCGCGAGCTTGAAAGCGATGTGCAGCAACTGGCGGAAGTGCTGGTTGAACTCCGGGTGCTCCTGCACGTGGCGCAGCGCGTTGGCGTACTGGTCGCCGCTCCAGTCGGCCACCGCCTCGGGCGTGGGCAGTTGCGCGGGATTGATGTCAATCACCGAGGCGTACGGCCCGCACAACGCATCCACGTTCTCCAGCGCCTTGGCGTAAATCTCCTTGGCCAGTGCCAGCCCGTCGCCACCGGCCTCGGCGAGGCCGATCAATTCCTCCAGCCACGTCGTGCCGGCGGTCTTCACGTGTACGCCCGCGCCGGTGCGGCGAAGGGCGTTGCCGATGATCGGGTAGATGGAAAACTTGTCGCTGCCGCTGTGCACACTGAGCTTCAGGTTATCCGGCAGGCCGTATTGGGCAATCGCATGGGCGATCACAGCGAGGTCGTCGTTGAATTCCTTCTCGAATTGCTCCAGGTCGCCCACGTAATCCACGCCCTTGTTGAAACGCCCGGTGAACTTCGGCGCGATGGTCTGCAACGTCACGCCTTCATCAGCCAACGCCGCGAGAATGATCAGAAGCTCCGGCGGCGTCTGCGGCACGTCGGTTTCGTCCATGGACACCTCGGCAATGAAGTCACTCTTGCGCGATTCGATGTGCCGGTAAATCGTGCCGGCCTCGGCCACCGCGCGCAGGTATTTGCCGGCGACGGTCTCGACGTACTCACGCGTGATCTCCAGCGGCGCGTCGATGCCCTCGATGCTCACGCTGCCGACCAGCTCCGGATGTTTCCCCACGAACACCGCAACCGCGTCGCCCTCGGGCGGTTGCCCGATAAAATCCGCCACGTCGATGGTGAAGAAATCCGAGCAGTCGAGATACTTGTCGACCGTGTCCATGTTGATGTGGTCGGCATCCACGTGCCAACCCTGCTCCCAGCCCAGCGCCTCCACCGCCGCCTTGGCGGCGTCATAAACGCTCTGCGGTTCCGAGCCGATGAAGCTGTGCTCGCGGTTGGACTTGTTCCAGACCGGCACCACTTCGATGCCATCCGCGGCCAGTTGCACACACGCCTGCAACTGCGCCTCAGCCTGGTGCGCAAATCGGTCGCCCACGCCCACGGTGTATTTTTCGAGTGTCATGTTTAAATTACAGCGCCCGGAATGGGTGTATTTTGACGCACCCATTCCCCCCGGCGGGCGCGGAACATACATTGCCGTCCGGGTGACTAACAGCATTCAGCGTTTCAGCTGGAAGCCGCTTCGATGGCGGTTGGCATTCGTTCACCGGGCGATTCGATAAAACCGGCGGGCAGTGCCTTCAAAGATCTCAGAGGACTCGTCACTGCTCAGGGAACCCAACACTTCCCTCAATGCCCCATGCCCCTGCTCGTAACTCCCCGCCAACTCGCAAACCGGCCAGTCGGACCCATACATGCAGCGGCCCGGCCCGAAATGCTCCAGCGCGGCATCCACGTACGGCTTCAAATCGGCGGGCTTCCAGTTCCCCCAATCAGCCTCGGTGATCATGCCTGAGAGTTTGCAAAAGACATTCCCGTGCCGCGCCGCAGCCTTGAGTTGCGGCAGCCAATCGTCAACCGATCGGTCCCTGATCCTGGGCTTGGCCAGATGATCAATGACCATCGGAAGGCCGGGTAGTTCGCGTGCGAGCCGAGCCGCGTGTTTGAGGTGCCGCACATGAAAGAGCAAATCGAACGGCACACCATGCTTCTCCAGCACCTTCAGGCCACGCAACACCCCGGGCCGGACAATGAAATCGTCGTCCGGTTCATCATGCGTCACGTGCCGGACACCAACGAACTTCGGATGATCTTTAAACTCCAGCAACTGCGCCTCGCATGACTCGCTCGCAAGATCCACCCAACCGACCACGCCCATAAGCCAGTCGGTCTCTTCAGCCATGCCCAGCACCCAGCGGTTCTCCTCGATATTGTGCTGTGTCTGCACAAAGATACTTTGGCGCACACCCGTGGCGTCGAGATGCGGCTTGAGGTCGCTCGGCAAATAATCGCGCCGAATGGCCTTGAGATCAGGGCTATCCAGCCACGCGTAATCAAACGGCTGGCTCAATTGCCAGAAATGTTGATGGGCATCAATCATGTTGCTCCTGGTTCACTCCCGTTAAGACGCCGCCCGCACCGCCTCGAGCAACTCGGCCACCTCCTCGAGCGTCCAGCCCTCGTAAAATTGGCCGTACTTCTCCCAAGCTTCGCCGTTTTTGGCCAGCAACAGGGTCAGGTCCGCCTCGCGCTTGGCCAAGGGATGCGAGTCGGCCTTGGCCAACCAGCGCTCCATTCGTTGCAATACTTTCTCAGATGCCATGATGCAAAAGCCACCTCGCACTCGGTCAAGTGGCGGGCCAATCTAATTGCGAAACACCTCAGCGTCTATGTGTGAAATTTCCGAGATATAAGTCACCTAGAGATTTTTCAAATATTCCGCGATGTCGCGGACGTCTTGGTTCGACAAGCCCATGCGTGATGGTGTCGGCATCCACGAATGGTTTTTCAGTTCTTCAACCTTTACGCCTTTGCGCCGAAACAGTATTTTTTTTACCTCGCCGCCGAACAGCTTGATCTTCAATGACCCCGCATGCCAGCTGAAGTTGGAGAGCATTCCCTCCGCAATGTTGGTGCCTTTCCGCAGGCGCACCGGCTTGTCGAACCCGTGGGCCAGCTTCGCGTTGGGCTCCATAATTTCTTTGACGATTTCTTCAATGCTACGAGCCTGCCCCCAGTTGGTTAATTGCGGCCCGAAGGATACCCCCGCCGCGCCGATCTTGTGGCAGATAGTACAACGAGCGGCTGCAGTCTTGCCGTTGGCCGCGTTGCCTTTCATGGCGGCGATGGTTTTTACGTCCGACAACACCGAGTCAGGGCCAAACTGTGTGGGCATGATGAAACTTTCGGTGAGGCCTTCGCCTTGTAAATTGGAGAGGTCCTTGCGGGCGACCTCCTCAATGGTCACCTGATATTTCTCGTCTTCAAATCCCGGTTCCCTCGCCAATGACTCGAGTTGTGCCTTGTACTGCTTTCGTTCGGTGTTGTTACGGTAGCCGGCATAGCCCATGACCCATCGGCGAAAATCCTCAATGGTCGGTTTCTGGGTCTTGATCGTTGCGTGCAGATCCTCGATGGCTTGTGGCGTGTGCAGGCGCCAAGCCAGATTTTTTACCGGGTCTCCCCATTCTGCAGGTGATGTCTTGGCGTGGTTGGGACGAACCAGTTCGTCGTAAACACGATCTTCGTTCCCAACTGACGCGGCGCCGATGGCTTCCAAATACCAGCGGTTTTTACCGTCATAGCCGTCGATTACTTGGGCGAGGGCTCGCTTGGCCTTGGCATAGGGTACGTCACGCAGGGAAAGGGCCACTTCGCGGCGTACGGAGGGATCCTTGTCGCCGGCCATCTTGTTGGCCATAGGGATGAGTCCCGCTGGCTGTGCGAAACGCAGCGCTCGGTAGGCGACCAAGCGGTGCTGGGGATTCCGCGAGTTGAGCAGGTTGCGGACGTAGCCTTGGCCCTTCGGTCCGAGCTGCGCCATCACCCAGATCGGGCGTACTTGAACGTACGGGTTTTCGGCTGATTCGAACAACTGCTGCAGCTGCGGAAAAACAGCATTCCCGCGTGCCACCAGCTTATTCACCGCAGCGGTCCGCACGTTGCGGGCTGGGCTTTCCAAGGCGGCCACCAAGCCGGCATCGCTCTCATAATCTATTTTTGGCGACTGTGGATTGCCACGGTCCTTGGTAGTGATCCGGTAGATTGTACCGGATAGCTGGTTGTTTCGGCGGCTGGTGTCGTTATAAAAGTCGCTCAGGTAGAGTGCTCCGTCGGTTCCCACCACGATGTCTGTTGGCAGAAAGTGTTGCTTTTGTTCCGTCGCCTTGAGGCCGACCAAGGCCCATGGCTTGCCCATTTCGATCTGGGCGTCCTTGGGTTTCGGGAGATAGGCCATCAGCTCTTTTCGAACCATGTCGCAACTCAGGAAAGTGCCACTCAAGGCCTCGCCCAAGCTGCCGTTCTCGTAGAAGGTCTGGCCGATCGGGGACCCCGCCCCGTAAATGGTGCCTGGCGGGAGTGCGCCTGGGTAGTTTTGCCGCCAGTGTGAAATTGAGTAGCGCGTGTTTTTGTCATGCCCGCCGGGCTCCTCCCAAGTCTTCGCGACTTCCTCCCACGAACGACTGCCGTCGCGAAGGTCGGCGTATCCCATGTTGCCGTATTCCATCAGCCAGGTGGATCGGCAGTGGGAGGGATCGTCATTGTCGCTGTGAAATACGTCGCCGAATGAACTCACCGCCATGTCGTGGGTATTACGCATATTGTGGCCGATGGGGGCCAGGCCGGTGCCATCCGGGTTCATTCGCATGGCCACTCCGCCTACCCAAACGTGCCCATCTGAGCTCTGTTTGCCGATTGCCTCGCTGTGCCCGTAGTAGCACCCGGCGATAAGGTGGCGCCCATCCGGCGTCAAAATGTTGGCCCCGCAGTTGCCAAAGCTGAAGTACCACTGACCGCTCGGGCTACCCACCGCTGCGTGCAGGGTGTGGTCGTGCCCTTTGTTTTGAAAACCGGTTAGTAGAACTTTTCTCTTGTCTATCTTGGGGTCGAACCTGGCGTCTCGATCGACGTCGGTGTAGACGATGAGATCCGGCGTGGCAGAGAGAACGATTTGATTGTCGAACACCGCCAACCCAAGAGGCGCGTGACGGGCATTCGGCTCGGACACAAAAACATGCGACTTGTCCGCCTTGCCATCGCCGTCGGAATCCGACAGCACCATGATGGACTGGCCGTTGGCCACTCGCCTTCGCTGGTTGTAGTCGATTC
>Ga0066367_1000027_pt1 | contig 19197 bp, 19 predicted proteins | sample Knorr_S7_td_AAIW_FD_77335 | JGI IMG/M metagenome (GOLD analysis project Ga0066367, IMG submission 77335) | Marine microbial communities from Southern Atlantic Ocean transect - Knorr_S7_td_AAIW_ad_750m_LV_A | ecosystem: Environmental > Aquatic > Marine > Oceanic | place: Atlantic Ocean...
CATCTGATTGGCTTGTGAAATTGAGGGAAGGTGTCGGTAGAGAACCGGTTCTGGGGATTGACTATCACCATCGATTATCAGTGGCTGAAGCAGCCAGTTTCTGTAACTCGATGCCCAGGGGCACTCTTGATTTTATTGAAGAGCCTATTAGAGATGAATCTCCGGAAGCATATGAGTCACTCAGAAGTATGACTGATATCCCATTTGCTATAGGTGAAGAGATGGCCAGTAAATGGCAATATATGCCTTATATTGAAAGAGGATTAACTCAGTTTGCAAGGGTTGATATCTGTAATATAGGAGGGTTTACTGAAGCCATGAAAGTTGCGGGGTGGTGTGAGGCGCACTATATAGACCTTATGCCTCATAACCCTTTGGGCCCTGTTAGTACTGCGGCTTGTATTCATTTGGGAGCAGCGGCACCTAACTTTGCCTGGTTGGAAGAAAGATCACCGGAGCCAGGATTCCACTTCAGTCCAGATTTGTTTCCTCAACAGCCTCAGTTGGAGGGTGTGTGGCACAGAGTTCCCGACGGCCCGGGGCTAGGAGTTGAGTTCAATGAGGAACTTGCTTTGAAGCAGACATTTGAATTCTGGGAGGCTCCGCATTTTCGTCGCAGAGATGGCTCTCACACCAACTGGTGACATATTACAGATGGTTGGATGTGTTCTTGAGTTAAGGCCTAATTCTCGCTCGTGCGAGCGAAACGTATCTCAACCGATGGTTGACCCGCTATAGGGGAGGCCCACTCCGCTGTTCTCCATCCGACTACCCAAGCTATACCAGATGTCGATTCCACAATCGGTATTCTGTCACGCCATAGTCGTGGGATGTGAGCGTCCACCATAAAATCTTGTAGTTTTTTTCCTCCTGGTAGACCCTTGGGATGGAATCGATCCCCAGGTCTTCTGCTCCTAACTACTAAAGTTTTCTCTTTTTTCTTTCCGGTGAGATTTAACCAAGCGGTACCACCTAAAGTCTCTAATCTCTCGGGATACTCTAGAGGCGTTTTTTTACTCGCTGCGGTTATTTTCCACCCAGGTATAGATAGTTCACCGGGAACTGAGATTTTGTATTCATTGTCTAGAATAGGGAGTGGGATTGCATTGTACTCAGTCTTGGATATTAGGAGTTCGTTATATCCTTTTGTTGCCGTAACTCCGTCAGGAAGATCTATTTTGTTTCCACTTGGACCTTTGGAGAGATCAATAACTGCTTCTATATGATCGAGAGTTATTCCGTTTAAATTCCCTTTAATGACCCCTACAGCCTTTCGGATAAGGCGATAGGAGAGTGACTCGGGTAAATTGCCCCATTTTTCTAAATCGATAGTAACAATACCTGTGTCGACATCTGCTGCCGCAGTCCAGGCACCATAGGAAGCTTCTTCTATAAATTCAAGATCTCTCCTAGTCGAAAGTGCGAGTCTGTTTAAAGCTTCGGTTATACGGGGATTAAAATTTTCTAGTGCTGGTAATAAATTATGTCTTATTGAGTTGCGAGTGTGGTCATCGCTGAAGTTAGTGGAGTCTGTTCGAGGAGTTTCACCCACTGCTGAGCAGTACGCTTCAATGTCGGTTCGGGCGATTTCTAACAGAGGACGAAAAACTTTTAAGGGAGGATCTTTTTCTATCACTCGGGTTGAAAGTATTTTCATTCCTGTCAGCCCATCAAGTCCTGATCCCCTAATAAGATGCATGAGAATGGTTTCAGATTGATCATTGGCGGTATGTCCCAATGCCACCGCCTCACTATTTTGTTCGGTACATGCCTCCAGTAGAAAACGATTTCTAGCTCGCCTCGCCGCATCCTCGAGGGAAATTCTAAGTGCTTTGGATAATGAAGGGACATCTACAGCCCCGAAAAAACAATCTACATTGATTGATTTGCAAAGATTTTTTACATATTCGGCATCTGCCTGCGATTCTTCCCCGCGTATACCATGATCTAGATGAGCCCCTTTAATAGAAATGCCTGTCTCTAACTGGGTTCGACTAAGAGCCAGCAACATAGCAGTAGAATCAGGGCCACCCGAAATCGCCACGGTAATATGTGATCCCGATAATCCGGCTTTGTCCACTGCCTCAGTAACGGACTTTTCGAAGTTGGTTTTTGCAGTCATATAAATTACTTTAATTCTCGTCAGATATTTTCCAAATGTTGCGTATTATTCATATATTGAACTGAAGTGTCCGCAACAGATATGGAAATAGATGATAGAGAACCTAAGGATATGGAGATTTTATTGTATTGGTTTGAGTGGAGTCCAAGAGCATTACATAAGATTCCCTGGATGGGAAACATGTGAGTGACTATTATGACATGTTCCCCGTCGTGTTGATGTGATATCTCAAGAGTAGATTTCCAGGCCCTTGAATGTACCTCTCCTAATGTTTCACCACCGGGAGGTCGGGTGGTACTGGCATCTTTTTTCCAGCTGGCCATGTATTCAGGAAATAGTTCCGCCATTCGATTTGCATCGGTTCCTTCCATCTCACCCGAATCCATTTCTTGGAGCCCATCTTTTGGATTTGGTTCCAAACCGGTGAGATTCGAGATGTACTGAGCAGTTTCCAGCGCTCTGGCAAACGGACTTGTGTATATAGCGTCTGGGCCTAGGTTGGATATTCGAACTGCGGAAGCATGTGCTTGAGATTTGCCGAGGGCTGTTAACCCAACATCACTTGTTCCGAGTACTACATTTTCTCTATTGGCTTTTGTCTCTCCGTGTCTGAGTAGGGTCACTTTCACTGACATTTAGGTCCTCCTTAGAACTGTCAATTTTCTGTCCTTCAGACCTAGGACCTGGAGATGTGACGGAAGTGTTCATCTGTATTCTTTTTCTGATCAATAATGATTCTATTCGAAATCTATCCATTTCTTGAATTCTGAATAGGAGGTTTTTATATTCGAATTGGTCTCCCACTGACGGGATTTCCCCAAGTTGAGAGAGCACAAATCCAGCGATGGTTTCATAGTCTCCTTCCGGTAAATTCAATTCCATCTCTTCATTCGCCTCCCCTATGTCCATACCGCCTTCAATTTGAAATAGATTAGGGCGAATATTGGAGTATTCTTCTTCAGGGGACTCTCCTTCTTCTCCAACTTTCCCGACAATAACTTCAGTTAATCTTTTGATAGTTACCAGGCCGGCTATGCCTCCATATTCGTCTAGGCAGATTGCCATTTGGTGACCAGTTCGTCTGAGTTCTTCAAATAACTCTGATACGGGCTTTGTTTCGGGTACAAAGTAAACGTCCCGCACAATATCTGTGACGGACTCGTTTTCTTGAACACCCCGGGTCGCGAGAGCCCTGAGAATATCCTTAGCCGATATTATTCCCACTATGTCATCTCTTGATTCCTTGTGAACAGGAAATCTTGTGTGGGTGTTTTCCGCATATATTTGTAATAATTCTTGGAGGTTAATTCCACGTTCTATGCTGACTATTTCAGGTCGTGGTGTCATAACCTCTCTTACCTGCTGGTCTCCAAATCTAAAGACATTTTCAAGCATTTCCGCTTCTGCAGGTTCTACGGTGCCTTCGGCCTCACCTATATCGATCATAGAGAGGATCTCTCCCTCTGTTACCGTCTCCTCAGAATCATTTCTGCCTAATAAATTTTGGGTAATATTGGAAAGCCATTGCAAAAATAAAATGGCTGGAAATAGAGCTATTTCGAGACTTTTTAGTGGACGGGCGTAAAGAAAAGATAATTTTTCAGATTCTCTAATGGCAACACTTTTAGGGATGATCTCTCCAAAAATCAACAGGAGTATAGTGCCGAGCAATGTAGCAAATCCGACCGCCAGCGGCCCTCCACCCAAAAGCTCTACTGACAATATGGTGATAATCGCGCTGAAGGCGACATTAACCAGATTATTACCAAGTAGTATTGTTGACAGCAGTCTTTCCATGTTGGCGATCATTTCCGAAACTCTTTTCGCTCCAGGCACATTGGTGTTAACCAGATGTGAGAGCCGGGTTTTTTGGAAAGAAAGGAATGCAGCTTCTGAACTAGAGAAAAACGCGGACAAGACCAAAAAAACTACTATCAGTATTACGTAGACAGCAATTTCTACGTTCAATCGTGGTTCCTCCTGAAGGATGTCCTTGCGTCTGACTCTTTCTACGACACCACAATTATAAAGGGATTATATGAATCATCGCTCACATGCATGATAAACGTCGCGACAAATCATTCTTACTATCCTGTTTGATAGATCGTAATTAAATCCTCGTTGAGCTAAATGATTAGATAATTTTTTAGAAAAAACACTCTCTGTATTTCTACAAATACTTCGCGTTTTTTTTCGTGCAGCAGCCAAAGCTGATTCATAATCACTTAAATCGGCGGTAACGATGTCAGCAATTTCTCTAGATACTCCCTTGGACTGGAGTTCCTGGCGTATCTTAGCCGCACTTTTAGGACGTGAACCTGTTCTGCTATCGGTAAATGACTGAGCAAAACGCATATCGTCTAAGAAGTTTTCTCGATACATTTGAGCAATCGCGGCTTCTATCGTTGCAGGTTCAAATTTCTTTGAAAGTCTTCTCGCAACTTCTCGTTCACTTCTTAGTCTATAAGCAATGAATCTACGAGCCGCGTTACTTGCCTCAGCGAGGTTTTGATCGAGCATTATTGTTATTAGTTGGTTTGTTCATACGATTAGATTAGGATCCTCCATCTAAACTCTCTGATAAGTCGGTAGGTACGATCACATCGTCAAGATCTTCAGGATTTAATATCGATCTAACCAGTTCGTCGATCTCATCCGTTAGGACGGGGTTTTCTTTCATAAATGTTTTGGCATTTTCTCTGCCCCTGCCAATTTGGATTTCTCCAAATGAATAAAATGCTCCACTTTTTTTAACGATGGAATTTTCTACTGCCAGGTCTAGTAAATCACCTTCTCGACTAATTCCTTCGTTAAACATGATGTCAAACTCGGCGGTTTTGAATGGTGCCGCCACCTTATTTTTCACAACACGAGCTCTAACACGGTTTCCTAGGATTTCGGTTCCTTGTTTAAGTGATTCTATTCGGCGAAGATCAATACGGACAGAACTATAAAATTTTAATGCTCTGCCACCAGGTGTTACTTCTGGGCTGCCCCAAAATACCCCTACTTTCTCTCTAATCTGATTAATGAATACTACGGCTGTATTAGACTTACTTATTGAGGCTGTTAACTTTCTAAGAGCCTGGGACATGAGTCGAGCTTGTAGGCCGACGTGGGTATCGCCCATATCGCCTTCAAGTTCGGCTTTGGGAACCATTGCGGCAACACTATCGATAACCACAATGTCTACAGCGCTACTGCGAACTAGATATTCACAAATTTCTAATGCTTGTTCTGCTGTGTCAGGTTGTGAAACCAAAATGTTTTCTATGTCGAGACCACATTTGCCAGCATAACTGGGATCAAGAGCGTGTTCGGCATCTATATAAGCGGCTGTTCCCCCGTTTCTTTGCGCAGATGCCATGACATGGTACGTAAGGGTAGATTTACCGGAAGCTTCAGCTCCATATATCTCAGTGACACGACCACGCGGGATGCCACCAACTCCCAGTGCGCTGTCTAGGGAAGGAGATCCTGTAGAGATTGAATCTACTTTAACATCCTGCGCATCCCCTAGCTTCATGATAGCGCCTTTGCCGAAATGCTTGTCTATCTGACTGAGTGCTAGGTCAAGAGCTTTTGATTTTTCATCGTTTTTCACGGTTGGTGCTCCTAGTAGAACATATAGATATTTTGTTTTAGATCAGATTCGAATTTATTTTCGATTGATTTGTTGCGAAATAAATGGAGTGTTCTAAATATATGAGTAGTATTATAGCATGAAAATATACCTGAGGAAATACATATGTTCTAATATATGTTCTAGTTTTTAGATGTGAAGTGATGTGCATTTGGAGTTAGAATATGATGGGTGGGTTCTTCGGAGAACATCATAAACTTAACGGGGGATTTAGAGCGGTTTTAGGTGCGATTACGGTTCGAAAAATCTATAAGGAATCTTATGATTGCGAAAGGGGTGCTCCAAAATGTGCCACCTAAGAGACCGAAGGCTAGTAGCTGCAAAAAATAAGAAGCTTGTGAACTGCCTTGCATGACTCCTTGAAGAGGGATCAAAAAGGTTAAATAACAGACAACTAAAAGACGAAAAAAAATCCCTAGTTTTATAGAAATAGGTTTATTTCTAGCTCTACATATTCTGGCGCTAATGTATGTAATGGCGAGACTAGAGGCTCCGGGAGAAAATGAGGCTAGAATGAGCTCCGGCCCGGTGAATACTTTGTCGGTCGTTAGGAAAAAGTGAGCTGTCAAAAAGAAAAAAGCAGTTAGAGCGCCTGCACAAGCACCTTCAGTCCAAATCTTGATCGTCGCCAAAAAATATCTCGCCACCTTGACTAAGAGGTTAGATGATTGCCTGTTGAAGAGTAGTTCCGATAGCTCCAGGTCGAGGAACGATCGCGACTCCGGCTGACGAAAGTGCTTTAATTTTTTCCTCCGCTTTTCCCGCAGAACCTGTGATAATTGCCCCTGCATGCCCCATCCTTTTACCAGGAGGAGCACTTTGTCCAACTATTAGAGAGACTATAGGTTTTGTGAAATCACTCTTTATGTATTCTGCAGCCTCTTGTTCCTTTGTCCCTCCGATTTCTCCTATCATAACCACGCTATCAGTGTCTGGATCCCTTTGAAACTTTTCTAATATGTCTATGAATGTCACACCTGAGACAGGGTCACCCCCGATTCCAACACAGGTCGACTGACCAATATTTAGAGCCGTCAACTGGCTTACGGCTTCATATGTCAGTGTTCCACTGCGAGACACCACTCCAGTCGTTCCACTCATGTGGATATGGCCGGGCATGATTCCCATTTTGAAATTTTCCCCTGGCGAAATAATGCCTGGGCAATTAGGGCCTATAAGGCTTACATCCTTATCCCGTATATATCTGACAACCTTTATCGTGTCTTGAACTGGAATACCTTCGGTAATACATGCGATTACCTTAATCCCAGCATCGACAGCTTCTACAATTGCATCCGCTGCAAAAGCAGGAGGTACAAATATCAAGGAAGCATCTGCCCCTGTTTTCCCGACGGCGTTTTGGACCGTATCAAACACTGGCACAGAATCCATAAACTGTTGACCCCCTTTACCAGGGGTGACACCTGCTACAAGATTCGCACCGTATTCCGCGGATCTTTGGGCGTGGTAGCTCCCTTCCCTACCGGTTATTCCCTGAACCAGTAGTCGGGTATTTTTATCTACAAGGATGCTCATTTAGTTCTCCCGAGCTGCATTGTGCTTTAAGCACATACTGGGACATGAGGTTTGTCTTAAATATTACGATAGTTTAGAAATAGCTTCGGCAGCCTCGTCTAGAGTTTGAACAATAGTGACTTCTAGATTAGAAGAGGTTAGTATCGCCCTGCCTTCTTCTGAATTGGTACCTAACATTCTGACAACCATTGGGCGCTCAAGCTCGCGATTTCTGTCGATTGCCATTATGAATCCTCTCGCGGCTATGTCACACCGTAATATGCCCCCAAATAAATTTACCAAAACAGCTTTAACATTAACATCAGAAAGTACAAGTGTAAGCGCTTTTGCTACTTTCTCTTCGTCTGCTCCACCTCCTATATCCAGGAAATTGGCAGGCGCTGCTCCCGCTGCGCTGGCTACGTCCATTGTCGCCATGGCAAGACCTGCGCCATTGACAATACATCCTATATTCCCATCCAATTTAACGTAATTTATATCTGATTCTCTAGCCTGTACTTCGAGTGGGTCTTCCTGAGAAGGGTCGGCCATGTCTCGAATATTTTCATGCCTGTATACAGCATCATCGTCAATGTTTATTTTGGCGTCGGCAGCTACTAATTTTCCGTCAGTGGTTACTACCAACGGATTAATTTCTAACAGAGAGGCATCAACATCTATGAACACCTTGTAGAGGTTCTCTAGCATAGTGGCGGCGATTCTGACCAGATTGTGAGACAGTTCAAGCCCATACGCAATTTGTCTTCCCTGAAAACCTTGGACACCCAGCATTGGGTCGATGGGAATTTGAAGGATCTTTTCCGGAGAATTTTGAGCCACTTCTTCGATGTTGACTCCTCCAGATTTGCTTGCTATCACAACGACACCTTTCGTTGATCCGTCTATAACCATGCCAAGATAGAGTTCTTCCGCAATTTCAATACCCTCTTCTATAAGCACATTTTCGACTGGTACCCCCTCTGGCCCAGTCTGGAAAGTTGTAAGGTTTTTCCCAAGCATTGCGGCGGCGGCTTGTTCAGCGGCACCCGGAGTTTGTACAACTTTTATACCTCCAGCATTTCCCCTCCCTCCTGCATGGACCTGGGCTTTGACTACAATGGTTCCACCGAGGTCAAAGGCGGCGGTAGCGGCTTGGCTAGGGGTTCTTGCAACTTTACCTTGAGGAACGGGTATTCCGTACTTTGAGAGGATCTCTTTAGATTGGAATTCATGTAGTTTCATGTATTTATTCTATAGGCATTGGGTAGTTTTCTGCCTTAGTAGCTGCTTTCCCGGTCTGGCGGAGGGTGTGGGATTCGAACCCACGATACCCGATTAGGGTATGCCAGTTTTCAAGACTGGTGCCTTCGTCCGCTCGGCCAACCCTCCCTATCCATGAGGCAGATATTTCTTCTTACAAAGAAGTCTTTATATCTTATTGCTAGGTTATATTTTGAGGCAATACAAACCCGGCTAGTGTGAATCATCAGAATACTTAATTTCTTTGTGCAATAGTCTCCTAAACGAAAGGCCACGGTACATCTCTATAAGGGTCGAGTATCGGGATCACGGGGTCAGTTATCATAACGTCCAGTCTTGTTTTAAGAGATTCAATCTCTTCGGCCGAGGTCTGAGTTTCCAAACGCGACTTGATCTCACTAGACGATTCCATACGATCCGCCAATAGCTTTAGATCATCAATAAGTGATTCTGAAATCCTTTTACCACAGTATTCGAGCATAACTGTCCGAAGTTTGAATACGGAATGGAAAGTCAGACCGTGATCAATTGACCAAATAGTTTCGTGATTGTCTAGTAAACAGTGCCCCGCTTTTCTGTCAGCGTTGTTTGTAAGGAGATCAAATACTGCTAGTTTTTCAAGTTCGTCGGGCATTGTGTCACGAATTTCAAAATAGGTGATTCTTGGATCACAGTCTACATACAACTGCATAGATCCCACTCCGTAAGGACCCTCCCTTATGGTAGTTAAGGGTACGTTAGGCCATCCTAATTCTTTACTGAGTAAATACGTGGCGAATTCCCTTTTGTATAACGTTCCATGTGGGAAGTCATGTAATGGTTTTTCCCCATCGCGGGGTTTGTAAATTGCTTGGATACACTTATCTGGACTATCAGCGGATAGCCAAACAAGGAACGTGTAGTTGGAACCCCAGGGCATCGTGTGGCCCCCAAGGAATTCACCAGTCTCTAGGAATAAGTTTGCCTCGGCAGCTTCAAGGTGAAGAATTTCGGCATCAGGTGAAGGAAATTGATTGCGAGGGTCTCCTTGTTTGCCTGAAGTCAAAACGATAACTTGAAGAGCGCTAGTTGGTTTTCATCAACGAGTTTAGAGATTCTCAGCTCCTTCTTTACTGTGGCCGTTGGTTCGCTCACAGTAGTGCCCGTCCAGGTTTTTTGGTCTTCCACATAGATCACAAGTGGCTCTACCGGCGGACACTATTGCCAGTCCGTCGCGGGAGAAATGTCGTATCTGGTCTCTTGTTACCCATATCCGTACGGTTGGCTCGTCATCTTCATCTTCCAGCTGAGGATCGTAGGCGTCAACGACGAACATTCCGGAGTCAGGGTTGTGACCAAATGCAAGTCGATTAGCTTTGAAATCTAGATTGGTCAGAGGTTCTGCCTCAAGATCGGAAGGAGAAACGTTGGTGTCGCTTGGAGTTGGATTATTTTCGCGGTCCATTTGGGTGATTGCCAGACAGAGTTCTGCTAGCTGCTCTTTTTCCAACCATACCTTTGCGGTGCTACTCGCGCTTTCTGCGTTGATGCGGAACGTTCTCTTTCCGGGATCGCCAAACGTTTCTGGGTCAAACTTGGCAACCTGGGTAAATTCATTCAGAGGGCCGGCCATTCCAACTCCTTCTCATCTAACTTCCTTGTTAACAATAAGGAAATATTAGAGCCTCAGACACCATAGTCGCAACTAAATGTACCGTTTGGGGAAAGGTGGCAATATGCTATAATTACGCACCTTGGCGAGGGGCTTTGACGCCTCTCAATTACTTGATTCAGTCCCTTCATGGGAATAAGCTCCATGAGTGGTACATAGAATGTGGAATCGATAGGGAGATTAAGGTTGGCATTTGTAACCCAGCGTGATGGTGAAGATCCAGAAGGTTTGCTTAAACGATTCCAGACTACTATGCAGAGGTCTGGAATTCTGAGAGAACTGCGTAATAGGCGGTTTTTTCGCTCCAAAGGAGAGCAAGAAAGGCTTGATAAGCAAAGAAGCCTAAGGAGACTACGCCGCAGGCGTCGTGGGGTGCGCACCTAGATTTTCAAGTCCTCTGGACCCTTAGTAATAAGTTTTATTTGTAAGTAAGGCAGAAAGAGTGGACATGGGCGTCGTTTATGTAACATCACAGAACCGTAAAGCCGGCAAGACGATGGTCGCCATGGCCTTGGCATCCATAGCATCTGGCGAACAAAGTCTAGTTACCATTCTAAGAATTGGGGCGAATGAGCACCCAAGTGATGATTTAGAAACTGTGCTCGGCCAAGGAAAGATTCGACTTTCTAAGATTGATACAGCAGAAGTATCAGGTGTTGTAAACGCAGTGAAAGAAGAGTCTTCCCATAGCTCCCTTGTAGTTGTGGATTCATCAAGCGATATGTCAACGTCAGATCATGTCGAAATAGTTGATGAAACGAAAGCGAAAGTTCTGCTAGTGTCGGATTTTAGAGACAAAGATTCGAGTCTGCCTTATGCTCAAAAATTCGAAGGCAACATTATAGGGATTTTAATAAATTGTTTAACTGCCTATGGGAGAACTGAAGCAGTAGATAAGATAATTCCTTCTTTTCAGAATTCTGATGTGACTGTGCTTGGCCTGATACCAGAAGACAGAACACTTCTTAGCTTAACTGTGGGTCAAATATCAGAACTTTTGGGAGGAACATTTTTTACTGGTTCCGAATATTCTGACCGACTGGTGGAGAACTTTATGGTGGGTGGTTTCGGTATGGATCCAGGTGAATACATTTTCTCTACTAAAAACAAAAAAGCGGTTATTGTTAGGGGTGACAGGCCGGATGTTCAGATGTCTGCTCTTCAAACGGACATGCAATGTTTCATATTAACCCGTGGAATGGAACCAATTGAGTATGTGAAGTATGAGTGTGATGAAGAAGAGGTAGCGGCAGTAATAGTTGACACGGATACAGTCGAAACAATGAAAGCTATTGGTTCTCTTCAACGCCATGCGAGATTCGATCATCCCGATAAACTCGACAGGGCCAAGAAATTATTGGCTGATGCTACCGATGTGAAAATTATTACGGGCTAGGAATAGTTTAAGGTTGTCACTTGGTGATCAAAGTCCTGCCGCATAGGCAGAGTGGAATGTGTCTACCCCACCAAGAAATGTTCCGTTGCTTCTGGTAATAGCTGTAGGACTGGCAAATTTAGCAAACCCCGTCTGAGTGAATCCTTCTCCTAACACTCTTATATTGTGACCTTTTGCCATTAGACCCTGTATCACGTCTGGGTCCAATTCTAGCGGGACATCAGTTGTTGTGGAACTGCAATCAACTCTTGGAGCGTCTATAGCTTCCTGTGGACTCAATCCAAAATCTATCATTTTTGAGATTAGTGAGGTAACGCAATTAGTAATTCTTCTGCCTCCGGACGCTCCTACAGCGATCTCCACGCCGTCTTTACCCAGGACCAAGGCAGGTGTCATATTGTTTAGAGGGTATTTTCCTGGAGCAATTGAGTTTACCCTCCCAGGTACTGGGTCGTACCACATCATTCCGTTGTTCATCACTATCCCGGTTCCTTTCGGAATAATTCCAGATCCGAATCCCGACATTATAGTGTTTGTTATTGAGACGGCATTTCCTTCGCCGTCCACAACGGTGAGATGGGTTGTCCCGTTGTCTGGTCGTGGTTTACTACTTTCCAGTACGAATTTGGGGTCTCGACCTTCCTCGATCCAAGGGTTTCCTGGGCTAAACTGAGATGCGCAGTTGGCGCCTATTTCTCCACTCCGTCGATCTGTGTAGGTATCAGAAACGAGCCCTTGCCATGGAACATCAGCAAATTCCGGGTCGGCAATATATTCAAACCTATCAGCATAGGCCATTCGAGCTGCGCTAATGTAGAGATGTAACGCTTCTACACTGTTATGTTGCGTGGAAGATAAATCAAATTTGTTGAGCAATTTTAATGTCATTGCACTAGTTATACCGGCACAGGCGTAGTTTGGTACACGAATAGTCTTTCCTCGATATTTAAATTCAAGACCATCCTTCCAATAGAAAGGCTTGTATTGATCGAAGTCTTGCATCGTCAAAATCCCGCCATTAGATTGAATATCTCTGGTGATCTCCTCAGTTAATTCACCTCGATATAAAGAGTTTGCGCCATCTCTTGCTATTGAGTCCAAAGCCTTTGCCAAGTTTGGTTGTTTTAGAATGTAGGGGGCCTCTATTCCACCGTAAGGCAGCTGGTTGTCTGGCATAAACGTTTCCCTTAATTCAGTGTAGCGAAGTAACATTTGGGAGAGTCCGCCGAGCTTATAGAGAGTGAACCATTCAGGAGAAAATCCATTACGCGCTATATTAGCTGCTGGTGCAACCACCTCTGACCAGGGTAAGTTTCCGAATCTTTTGTGGGCTTCCGCTAAGCCTGCAACGCACCCTGGTACCGCAATAGAACGATAACCGTGAATGTTTTCGTCATTTAAGACTCCAGCCCAACCAAAGCTTCCGACCGAAGGCTCACCGGATAGCGAATACATGTCTGGTGTTCCTGCATTTGGACCTTTCATTGGAAATCCTATAACACCACCTTGGTCCCTCATTTGGAATACCATGTAACCACCTCCCCCAATGCCACTAGATTCTGGTTCCACTACCCCTACGGCTAGGCAAGACGCTACTCCGGCGTCCACAGCGTTTCCTCCCATTCTCAGGATTTCCAAACCTGCCTCTGTGGCCAGTTTATCTTTCGTGGCTACCATGCCATTATGGGAAACCGCCTCGGTTTTGCTAAAAGAAGAATTGCTGTAAGTAGTTCCTGAAGCCAATAGTTCCTCCTGGTCATAATCTCGTATTTTGCTGGCCCAATACTACAACAACTGAGCGAAAACCCAGTGAATTCTAGTTTTATGAATCAGCTCCTGCTTCGGATGTAGGTGTCGTGTGTATGCATCATGAATTGAGATTTGTTAGTCGGAGCCACGGATAGTTTCTAGATGACTGATTGAGTGCCCAATGTGCGTATGGGCACTAACTACTCCAGCATAGACACAAATTGTAGGTAGACGCCGGTTGACTAAAGATGATGCTAGCCGTAAGTCCCGGATGGTTCAACTCTAAAGTTCAGGTTGATTGCTATCATTGGATCTAGTATGTCCGCGTATCTTTTAACCCAGTCTGACCCGTAGGTTTTTCGTAATTCCGAAGCCCATTCGACATCTAGGCCTCCTACTTTATGTGCGATCAAAAACAGGCTCCGATATATGTCCAAATTTGGAAAATTTCTTGGAGAGCTAACCCTAAATTTCTTGTGTTTAAGAACACGGTCTTTCCAGCCTACCTCAGAATTAACAGCATTTGTAGTTTGATTTTCTCGACACATAATTATCAGAACATCCCCTTTGACGTCCCGATGGGTTCGAAGAAAATTATCGAGGGGCAATAAAAAAAGCCCTCCAGTGTACGGAGAGCCCGTACCCTTTGTCCATTTAGGACCTCGTCTTCTTCCCCAGGGGCACCTTGAGAGTTAAGGTTGCCGGACAGGGTCAAAGGACTGGGGCCTCGCCTGCCACTCGGGACGAACTATTTAATTAAGTATCCAATATACCATGCCTTGTCTAGTGATATGTCCAATATTTTGGGCATAGATTTTATATCTAGCCAGCTCTTGAGCTAGCTAACCTAATGGCTCGTTCTGTAAATACAGTGACGAGGTGTGCTCTATATTCTCCAGACGCGTGGACATCGTCGTTAAAGTCGACTCCTTCGCCTGCTTCTGCGGATGCCTTACCTATCGCGGCGTCATCAAGAGTAGATCCAGTCAGGTCAGACATGGAGGCACTAGCTTGATAAGCGGCAGGCCCCGCTCCTGTAATTCCTATACTGGCCGCTGTGCATTTTCCGGCAGAAACTGTGACTGATGCCGCAACACCAACTATTGCGTAATGTGAAGCCTTATTGGCAAACTTTACGTATGCGGAACCTGTCCCGCTAGACTCGCCGGGAACAAATATCTCACTGATAATTTCATCTTCTCTGAGAGAAGTAGTGAAGAGATCCTGAAAGAATTCGTCTGATTCAAGAGTTCTATGTTCACTCGTAGAACTGGTTATTATCTGACCTTTGAGTGCTATTAGAGCGGCAGGCAAGTCAGCTGCTGGATCGCTGTGAGCAAGGCTCCCTCCAATAGTACCTCTATTTCTGACTTGGACGTCAGCAACCTGGGCTGCCGCTTCTGAAAGGGCCGTAGGAACAATTGAGGAATTTGCTATATCAACGTAGTGAGTTGTCCCGCCCACTGCAATTCCTCCGTCTCGCTCCTGTACATAGGCCATGGATTCTATGGATCCGATATCTATTATCACTTCCGGTTGTGCAAGCCGTAACTTCATTAAAGGGATAAGACTGTGCCCACCGGCTAGGATCTTTGCGTCTGAGCCATGCTTTTTAAGCAGCTCAGCCGCCTCGGCAACAGAAGCGGGTTTGTGGTACTGAAACGGTGCGGGGATCATATGCTTCCTCTCATTAGGGGGTTTTAATGGCTTTGCGTTGTTATGTAGAGTGTTACGATTTCATCTTGTCAGCAGCATATTGCACGGCTAGCACAATATTGTGGTAGCCGGTACATCTACAGACGTTGCCAGCAAGCCCGTGCCGTATTTCGTCCTCTGAGGGATCTGGATTGTCATTCAGAAGGGCGACAGCTGACATCATCATTCCAGGTGTACAGAATCCACATTGGAGACCGTGCTTCTCCCAAAAGCCCTCCTGTATTGGGTGAAGGTTATCACCGTCTGCCAAGCCCTCAACAGTTGTTATTTCAGATCCGTTAGCCTGTACGGCAAGTATGGTGCAAGACTTTGCGGACCTCCCATCAATTATCACTGTACAGGCTCCGCAGCTCGTAGTGTCGCACCCGATATGTGTCCCCGTCATGTTCAAGTTTTCTCGCAAGAACTGCGCAAGCAACAAGCGTGGCTCTACTTCGGCTGAGTGTTGTTTCCCATTCACATTTATCGTAATTGGAACAGTGACAGATTGAACCATATCTATTCTCCCTAGTTTGGAGTCCGTTTAGGAGATCCCTGAGAGCAGGAAATGTCTGGAAATACTCTGCAATGTAGGCATCGCCTAGGGTGATAATTGAGACGTGGCGCGATTATAACAACATCGTTGAAAAAAGTCCCACAAGACATGCAGGACCCTCTTGTTAGGTATTAAATCTTGCAAATACCCAGTAATGAACGTGTGTGTTGAGCTGCTCATATTTTCTGGTATAACCCTTGATCAACCCATGAAGGAGGGTTCATTTGTGATAAGATTTTGTAGCTATTTTTTGTGACTGCGATACGAGACGCGGCGTAAGGTGGCTCATTGTCAGAAAGTTACGTCTTAAACTGGATCGCGGTCCTCGTGGTTGCAGCAGTTGGCTTGGTGGCAATTCTATTGATGTTTGCCGCTTCGAGATTGCTTGCTCCGCGTAGGCCGTCAGAAGCTAAGAATTCACCGTATGAATGCGGGATACCGGCTGCCCCCTATCATTGGTCCCAAATACAGATCAGATATTATGTTTTTGCGATCATCTTTATCATTTTTGACGTGGAGGCAGTTTTTCTTTTCCCGTGGGCTCTGATTTTCGTTGAAGCAGTTCCCATAGTTTTCTATGAGATGTTGATATTTATTGCCGTACTTTTCTTCGGCGTCATTTACGGTTGGCGCAAAGGAGTTCTCCAGTGGCGATAAATGAAGATGACCAGCCGATACCAATGGACGGCCCAAGCCGTGATCATATGCGTGATCAGATTTTTGGGCGTATTGGTGACGGGTACAAGGTTGGTGAGGGTAATAATGTGCCCGACAGTGTGTTTAACAGGGTTTTGCCTAATGCCGTCACAGCAAAGTCCGATCAATTATTTTCGCTGGCCCGTAAGTCGTCTTTGTGGACCCTATCTTTCGGATTGGCTTGTTGTGCGATAGAAATGATTAGTGCTCACATGTCTCATCATGATCTTGATCGATTTGGAGTCGTGACTTGGCCTTCTCCACGTCAAGCTGATGTGATGATAGTCGCGGGAACCGTGGTCAAGAAAATGGCTGATCCAATAAAATTACTCTATGAACAAATGCCTGACCCGAAATGGGTGATTGCGATGGGTAGCTGCGCGACCAATGGCGGACCGTATTACAAGTCCTATTCTGTTGTCATGGGTGTTGACCATCTGATTCCGGTCGACGTGTATGTTCCTGGCTGTCCCCCCAGGCCAGAAGCCTTGATGCATGGCATTATGCAACTCCAGGAAAAAATCCAACTAGATGCCAAGAACCAAAACCCTCCCTCACAAGCGCCAGATGGTGAATAAAAAACCTTCCTCAGGTAGGCGTGCCCGTGAGATACCGATCGCTCCCCCTTGTTTAGATCCGCGTGGTGAGGAACTTTTCGAGATGCTGAATGAGATCTTGCCCCCTGATCTTAAATCGGAAATAGGGGTGTGTGTAGACATGGTGACCATAACGGTGCCCAAGGAATCGTTAGTACAAGTTTGTCAGTTTTTGAAAGATTCCCAAAACCTATTATTTAACTACCTTTGTTCAATCTCAGTTGTCGATTATGAGGAGAGTGAACAAAGGTTCGAGATTGTCTACCACATGGTTTCTTTATCCACTTACTACAAAGTGGCCGTCAAAACCTCCGTATTCTCAGCCGACCCGATACTTCCTACAGTAACTTCTGTATGGCGCTCAGCCGAATGGTTTGAACGTGAAGGGCATGATTTGTTCGGAGTAATTTTTCTTGGTCACGGTAATCTTTCCCCACTTTTGCTTTATGAAGGCTTTGATGGCTTTCCCGGGAGAAAGAGCTTTCCGTTCCACGATTATCAGGAGTGGTAATAGTGCCTGACGGGAATGGGAATTAAATATATGCAAGTCGACGAAAAGAAAAATGAAACGGATGGATCCATTGATCTCATGATCAACATGGGTCCTCAGCACCCAAGCACACACGGCGTTTTTCGGTTGGTTATCTGGGTAGACGGGGAAAGGATCATTAAATCTGAGCCCCATATTGGTTACTTGCACAGGGGATCTGAAAAAATTTGCGAAAGTGAGCACTACAGTCAGATTGTGACCTTATTTGACAGAATGGACTATGTTGGAAATCTTAATTCCGAATTAGCTTTCTGTCTTGCAACCGAAAAGATTATGGACGTAGATGTTCCTGAGCGCGCCGAATACATAAGGGTGATTCTATGTGAACTAAATCGCATTGCTAGTCATATGCTTTTTTATGGTGTTTACGGGTTAGACGCAGGCGCAATGACCCCTATTCTTTACGCCTTTAGAGAACGCGAAAAGATTCAGAATTTATTTGAAAGTGTGACGGGGGCTAGGATGATGCACAATTACATCCGTATTGGTGGGGTCAAGGATGATCTACCTATAGATTTTCAACAACGTCTGCATGAGGTGCTTGATCATCTAAAACGTGGAATTGAGGAGTGCGACGCTTTAATTTCAAAAAATGAGATGTTTCTTGCCAGAACTAAGGGTGTAGGGTCTATAACTGGCCCAGATGCAATAGACTTCGGTGTGACTGGTCCCGCTCTTAGGGCTTCTGGGGTAGCGGAGGACATTCGTATCACGGACCCCTATTCAATCTACGATCGCTTTGACTTTAATATTCCTGTTGGGACATATGGTGATTGTTGGGATAGATTCTATGTTCGTATTGAAGAAATGCGTGAATCCGTCAAAATCATTGAACAAGCTGCCCGTGAACTTCCCGAGGGGGACATTTCAGCGGCGGTTAGGAGGATAGTACGTCCACCTAAGGGTGAAGTATTCGTTCGAACTGAGTCACCAAGAGGAGATCTTGCAGTTTTTTTGGTTAGTGACGGCAGCGACACTCCATACCGTGTTAAGGTCCGTGCTCCCTCTTTTGCGAATCTCCAAGCTCTGGAGCAGATGCTTCAAGGGTCTTATCTTGCGGATGCAGTTTTGATACTGGGCTCGATCGACTTGATAATGGGAGAGGTCGATCGATGACTGTTTCCGAAGTTCTTATTATTTTGGCAAAAGCCGTCATCTTGATGTTATCCGTGTCTTTTGTAGTGCTAGTGCTTACATATGCGGAGCGGAAAGCTTTAGCCAGGATACAGCAGCGAATGGGCCCAACAAGGGTTGGGTTCAAGGGTATTTTGCAGCCGGTAGCTGACTCGTTGAAGTTGATAACTAAGGAAGACATATTACCTACATGGGCAGATAGGGGGGTTTACTGGTTAGCTCCTATCGCTGTATTTGTTCCGGCTTTTCTTATGTGGGTCACGATACCTATAACTCGTCAAATAGTGGTTGAGAACCTAGATTTAGGTCTTTTTTATATAACGGCTGTTTCAGTTTTGTCTGTTCTGGGTCTTGTCATGGCGGGGTGGGGCTCAGCAAATAAATGGGCTGTTCTGGGAGGTCTTAGGGCTGCAGGACAACTCATTAGCTATGAGATTCCTTTCATAATGGCAATATTAGGAGTGGCAATGCTGGCACAATCTCTGGATCTCACGGAGATTGTTGCTCAACAGAGGTCGTTTTCATTTGCATTGGTTCAACCTCTGGGGTTATTTATATTCTTGACTTCAGCTCTAGCAGAACTTGGTAGGACTCCTTTCGACATTCATCATGCAGAATCTGAAGTTATAGGCGG
>Ga0066367_1000029_pt1 | contig 18785 bp, 15 predicted proteins | sample Knorr_S7_td_AAIW_FD_77335 | JGI IMG/M metagenome (GOLD analysis project Ga0066367, IMG submission 77335) | Marine microbial communities from Southern Atlantic Ocean transect - Knorr_S7_td_AAIW_ad_750m_LV_A | ecosystem: Environmental > Aquatic > Marine > Oceanic | place: Atlantic Ocean...
ATCACCCGGCGCGACGTCGTCCCTGGCCATCGGGGCGCACATCGTGGAGTTGGCTGCGGAAGCTTTCGGAGAGTAGAACCGGGTGCCTGATTCTCTGGTCATGCACACTGTTGCGAATCTTGGATTAGACTCCAAACCGGCAGGGCCGCGAAAGAAGTCGTACCGTTAAAGTGTTAGTGTTGCTGCTACGGTGTACCGTGCGTATAATCGAGCACTAGAAGTTCATTGGGGGGACTCGGCGGGATTCCAAGGGGAGGGCGGATTGGTGGTTTCAGCCGAAGCCGAACTGGATCTGGGGGTATTGGCAGTCACCGATGAAACGGTCCGCCAATACCTGGAAGCGGTGGGAGACGAACAACCGGCCTACTTCGACCTGGCCTTAGCCCCTCCACTGGCATTGTCAGCCTGGTCCCTGGGAGCTCTCCTAAAGCAACTAGCCTTGCCACCGGGAGCCATCCACAGTCTTCAGGATGTGGAAACATTCCGAGGGGTCAGCTTCGGCGAAAAGATTCACGCCACCGCCCAGGTTGCAAAACCCCGTCAACGCGGCAACATGAAGTTTCTGTCGGTCGGATTGGTACTGACTGACAGTTCGGGACAACAGGTACAGGGCGGTAAGACCACAATCTTGGTGGTCGACTCGGTTGGGGAGACGAAATCACCCCAACTTCCCTCAAAAAAGAGGAGCGAGACCGAGGCCGGAGAGAGTTCATCCGGGTCTTCCCCGGCGGTATCAAGGACGATTTCCCAGGACCGCTTGAACGCCTATGCCCTAGCGTCCGGTGATGACAATCCTTTGCATCTGGACGCCGGCTTCGCGGCAGACACTCCTTTTGGAGGCATCATCGCTCACGGAATGCTGACTCTAGCTTTCATCGGAGAGATGATGACCGCCGAACTGGGAAGATTCTGGCTGGAAAGCGGCTCGATCAAAGCCAGGTTCAAGGGCGCCGCCTACCTGGGAGACCAAGTCACCGCATGGGGACGGGTGGCCGATAAGGGGTCTGGAACAGAGAGTCCATCGGCGGAGTACTCCGTTGGTGTTTGGAACCCGGCCAGCGGCCAAGAACTTATTATCGGGAGCGCAACGGCGAGAACGATTCTTGCCTGAAGATAGGCACTCAATCACCCCTGCGATGATTCGATCAAGAATCTCTAAGGGACATATCCGAAGCCACACGGCTTAGAAGGGGAAATATGTTCAAAGATCCGGGAAGGGGAGGGGCACCGGTCAGGGTGGCAGTCGACACCATGGGTGGAGACTTTGGGCCTCCGGAAACGGTAAAAGGGGCTCTCCAGGCCATGGACGCCCACAATATAGAGTTACTTCTGGTGGGCGACCGAGAGGTTGTGGAAGCCGAGTTGGCCCACTATGACATCAAGGGTAAATCCGTACAGGTCGTCGCCTCGGAAGGAAAGATTGGGGATGACGAACACCCCATCGAAGGCCTACGCCGGAAACCCAAATCTTCCATATTGGTTGCAACCAAGCTGATGAAAACCGGCGATGCCGACCTTCTGGTATCCATGGGATCCACCGGCGCGTCGATGGCCAGCTCGGTTTTCATTCTTGGTTTGATGGAGGGGTTGGAACGCCCTTGCATCGGCGGCCCCTTCCTAGGAGTAGCGCCCCGAACGGTGCTAGTGGACATGGGCAGCAACATCGATTGCCGTCCGTCCCTGATGGTGAGCTTCGGCGCCCTGGGGTCGGTCTTCTCCCACGAATACCTGGGGATCGAAAACCCCAGGGTAGGACTGCTCAGCGTCGGTTCCGAGGCCGCCAAGGGAAACCGTCAGGTCCACGAGAGCTACCAACTCCTGGAAGAAAGTCACCTCAACTTCATCGGCAACGTGGAGGGGATGGACTTTTTCACCGACCGGGTCGACGTCATAGTTTGTGACGGATTCGTGGGCAACATAATAATGAAATTCACCGAGGGATTGGGCACCGCCCTCTCCCGCTACGTGGAACAGCGATTGGCGGGACATCTACCTGTCGACGAACTCGGCAAAGTCTCCGATGACCTCTGGCAAACAACCAACATGCCACGGACCATGGGTGGACCCCTGTTCGGCGTCAACGGAATGGTCATGATTGGCCACGGCTCCTGTAGGGCCAGCGGTATCGCGGGTGCGATCGACACCGGAGTACGATGCGCAGGGATAGGAATGGTTGACAGCATGCGGCAAGAGTTGGCTCGCCTTTCCAGCGCCGGGGCGCTGAAGAGCTAGGAGATGTCCGGAATCGACTTAAGCGGGTCCGTTGCTCTGGTCACCGGCGCATCTCGCGGCATCGGGGCGGTGATTGCCTGCCGATTGGCTGAGGCCGGTGTCAAAGTTGGGGTCAACTATCTGTCGAGCCGCGAGTCGGCGGAAAAGGTCGTATCCACCATTACCAAAGCCGGTGGAGAAGCCATTCTGGTTGCAGGCGACGTAGCCCAAGAGGATGTCGCCAAGTCGGCCGTGCAGCAGGTAGTGGACCAGTGGGAACGCATCGACATTCTGGTCAACAACGCTGGCATCAACCGGGACCGCCTGCTCCTCAGGATGAAGTCAGAAGATTGGGACGAAGTGATCCAGGTCGACCTTCGGGGAGCTTTTCTTTGCACCCGGTTCGTTATGCCCCACCTGATAAAGCAGCGCAGCGGCCGCATAGTCAATATATCGTCGGTGGTCGGCATCAGCGGCAACCCGGGACAAGCCAACTACGCCGCCGCTAAAGCCGGACTCATCGGTTTCACCAAATCGGTCGCCCGTGAAGTAGCTTCTCGAAACGTAACCGTCAACGCCTTGGCTCCCGGCTACATAACCACCGGCATGGTGGAACAGCTACCGGAAGAGACCAAGAGCCAGATTCTCAGCCGTATACCCATGGGCCGATTCGGGGCCGCCGAGGATGTATCGGAGGCGGTTGTCTTCCTCTGTAGTAAGGGCGCTTCGTATATAACCGGCGAAGTGCTAACCATCGACGGCGGCCTGATCGCCTAGTCTGTCCGCCCGCGAATCTTCCGGGAGGCCACAATGACCACTAACGAGAAACCGGCCAGCCGTTTGCGCAAGTTGCTGCAAGATCCCGGCATAATAGTCGCTCCAGGCGCTTATGACTGCCTCACCGCCAGAATCATCCAGCAAGCAGGATTTCCAGCCGTCTATATGACCGGCGCAGGCACATCCATCGCCGCCTTGGGATATCCCGACCTGGGATTGGCCACCATGACTGAAATGGTCGGCAACGCAGCTGGTATCGTCGAAGCGGTGGAGGTGCCGGTGATTGCCGACGCCGACACCGGATACGGCGGCGTACTGAACGTCCAGCGAACGGTGCGGCAATACGAGAAATCGGGCGTTGCGGCCATCCACATCGAGGACCAGGACATGCCCAAGCGGTGTGGACACCTGGACGACAAGCGAATCGTTTCCACTGAGGACATGGTCCGAAAAGTACGGGCTGCGGTGGACGCCCGAACCGACCCGGATTTCGTGATTATCGTCCGCACCGACGCGTTAGCCGTCTCCGGTTGGGACGACACCATGCGCCGCTGCGAAGCCTATGTTGAGGCAGGGGCGGACGTTCTGTTCGTAGAAGCCCTTCGGACCCCTGAAGAAGCGCAGCGGGTCACCAAGAATTTTGACGTACCCCTGCTGTACAACTTCGTGGAGTCGGGAAAGTCGCCATTGATTCCCGCCGACGAACTGGAGGGGCTGGGCTTCAAGATTGTCATCTTTCCGGGAAGCGCTTTCATGGTGGTCTGCCAGGCCGTCACCGAACTGATGAAAGAGTTGAAGAATACGGGAACTACAGCATCCATGATGGATAAGATGGCAAGCCTTAATCAGTGTTTTGAAACGGTGGGCCTGTCCCACATGCTGGCCCAAGACGCCCGCTATGCCGAACCTGGGTCTGCGGCCTCGGTCTAAAAGGGAATCGTTGAACTTACGTGAGTGATGAACTAGATAGTTTCGTAAAAGACTCTCTATCGCAAGGGTTGGAACGCAGCGCGATCCGAGACGTTTTGCTGCAAGCCGGCTGGCGTGAAGACGAGTTGACCAACGCGCTATCCGCCTATGCAGACATCACCTTCCCGGTGCCGGTACCCAGACCCAAGCCTTACCTGCAAGCCAGGGAAGCGTTCCTATACCTGGTCTCCTTCATAGCGCTCTACGTCACCGCCTTCAGTCTGATTACCCTCATCTTCGGATTCATCGACAGAGCGTTCCCCGATCCTCTTTCATACAGAGGAGCTTTTCAGGGCCAGTATATCTCCGGGTCTATGAGAATGGCCCTGGCATCGATAATCATCACTTTCCCGGTTTACCTCTTCCTGATGTGGCGGCTAACCAAGGATTCGGCAGTCTATCCGGAACGCCGCCAGTCCAGGCTGCGCAAGTGGCTCACCTACCTCACACTGGTCATTGCCTCCAGTATCATTACCGGAGACTTGATAACCATGTTAGCGAAGCTCCTGGGTGGGGACTTAACGATACCTTTCATCCTTAAAGTCCTGACTATTCTGCTGATTATCGGTTCCATATTCGGATACTACCTGTGGGACCTGCGGCAATCTGAGAAGGTTGACCAGCAATGAATTCGCCAGCCCCGCTCAAGATTTTCCTGGCGCTAGCCATCCTGGTGGTGGTGTCGTCGGTCAGCTATGGAATCTATCTGATTAGGTCACCAGGTGGTCAGCGTGCGCTGAAGTTTGACGAAAGAAGAGTGTCCCACTTGACCAGCATATCCTTCGGTGTGGACGCCTACTGGGAACAGAATGGACGGTTGCCCGAACAGCTTACCGACATGCAGGGCCGCCGGTCCTTTATCCGATCGGCGAATGACCCAGAAACCGGCGAGCCCTACGAGTACCGGGTACTGAGCGAGAAAGGTTACGAGATCTGCGCCGTTTTCAACACCGATTCCGCCACTCTTGACCGAGAGTTCCCGTCCTCATTCTCAGAGAGGGTGTGGGAGCACGGCGCGGGCAGAGTGTGTTTTGGTCTGGAAGCGGAGGTAATAAACGAATATAAACGAGGGGTACCTCCGGCACCGGTGCGGCCCTGAGAGGAGGACCGATATGCCCAACGTAGTATTGGTAGTCGACATGGTTAAAGGGTTCTTGGAGCCAGGTCACAACCTGTACTGCGGGGACGGGGCCAGGGAAATAATCGCCAACGTGCAGCGTCTACTGGAGCGGGAGCAAGCCGCCGGTTCCGAGATTCTGTTCATCTCAGACCATCACGACCCCGACGACCTCGAGTTCCAGGTCTTCCCCGTCCACTGCGTCAAAGGCACCGAGGAACCCAACGTCATCCCTGAACTAGAACCCTTCATCACTGCCACCAACGTAGTGCCCAAGAACCGCTACAGCGGCTTTTTCAACACAGACCTGGCCCAAAGACTTGACGGATCGAAGCCCGACAAGCTAATCATCTGCGGCGTCTGCACCGACATCTGCGTACTCCACACCACCGCCGACGCCCGCAACCGGGACTACCAAGTAGAAGTGCCCACCGACTGCGTGGCAACCTTCGACCCCGGCGCCCACACCTGGGCATTGGAGCATCTGGAGAAGATATTGGGAGCTAAGGTGGTGTAGTTCCGGTGCCAATCGGGATTGGGGTTGGGGCTATTACCCCCCAACCTTAATCCTCCCCCACAAGGGGGAGGAGACTTTCACCGGACTTTCCTATGTTCAGCAGTCGTTTGCTCTATCCAAAGATCTACCTACATAATTAGAGCCGTAGAGGGTCGGCGAAAAGGTCCCTTCTCCCCTTGTGGGGGAAGGTTAGGATGGGGGGTGCCCCCGAGCTATAAAGCTCTTACGCAATAGCCCCGGCAATCACCGCTTCAATCATGTCCTCGTCAGTCATCCCCAACAGATCTTTCAACACGTACTCATTATGCTGACCCAGTAGCGGGGCTGGAGAGCGTGGGCCGCTGTCATAGCCCTGGATACGGAACTGGTGACCTGTGTAGGGGATGTTGCCCATCTCCGGATGGTCCATGTAGCGATACAGGTTGCAGTGGGCTAGTTGGGGGTCTTGGAGCAGGTCGCTGCTACGCTGAACGACCCCGGAGGGCACACCATGGGACTGGAGTAACTCCATCACCTCTTGGGCCGTCTTGTCCATGGTCCACTGCCCAATATGACCGTCGATCTCGTCATGATTGGACAACCGGTCTTCAACGGATTTGAAACGATCGTCGCCCGCCCATGCCGGGTCTCCCATGGTCAGGCGCAAATCTTCCCACTGTTGTTCAGTGTCCACCGCTATCGCGCACCACTGGTCGTCTCCGGCGCAGGGATAGGCCCCTTGAGGAGCGGCTACATCCGACCGATTGCCGTTACGCGACACAATTTTGCCCGAGGCGTTGTAGTCGATGATTTGCGGCGCTAAAAACTGCACCCCCATCTCCATCTGTGCGGCATCTATGTGCTGGCCCTGTCCCGTTCGGCGGCGGTGGTCCAGGGCAGCCATGACTAAAGCGGAGATGAAACGAGGTGACACAACGTCGGTATAGGCCGTCCAGGGACCGTCGGGAGGCAGGTCAGGCCATCCGGTTATATCGTAGTACCCGGCGATGGCCCCGGCGTGGAAGCCGTACCCCGCCAAGGATCTGGCGGCTCCGGTCTGGCCCATCAGACAGGTAGAAACCATCAAAATCGATGGGTTTAATGAGCGGGCCTTTTCGTAGCCCATGCCCAGCGCATCCATCGTCCCGGGTGTAAAACTCTCGAAATACACGTCGGCCCACTCGATTAGGCGGCAAGCGATGTCCAAGCCCGCAGGATTTTTAAGGTCGAGAGAAAGCCCGACCTTGGACGAGTTGAAGTCTCCGTAAAAATGCGAGCGATTCGGCCCCGGCACACCATCCTTGAACGGACCCGCAACCCGTAATATGTCGGGACGGCCCTCGGTTTCCACCCGTACCACCGTGGCGCCGTGGTCCCCCAGGTATTTGGACGTTATAGGCCCTACCGCCACCCAAGAGAAGTCGACGACCTTGAGGCTCTCAAAGGGAAGTTGCTCAGCCATTAACTCCTCCTACGCGCTGTTTATGCCGGTAGCTGCGGCGATTTCCCCATCCGATAATCCTAACTTCTCACCCAGAATCTCTGCGTTGTGCTGACCGAGAGTGGGTGCCCAACGCCGCACGTCCATAGGTGTCTTCGTCAAACGGGCGAACAATCCGGGCACCGACACTCCGCGTCCGTCAGCCAACGGGGCCTGAAGCCAAAATCCCCGCTCCTCCAGCTGGTGGAAACGGGTCAAGTCCTCAGTAGTACTCACGGGGGCTATGGTGATATCCTCCCGCAGTCCCCGTTCCAGCAACTCCCGCTTCGTGTATTTCCGGAGGTAACGCCGGGTGGCTTCCACTGTCTCTTCCAATGGGTACGTCACCGGCATGTCCTGCAGGAAGCGCCGTTCATAAGTCGGCCAGTCCTCGCCGTCGATCCACTCTTGAGGAACAATGCCATCTTCGACTAACCAGTGGACGAACTTGACCATGGTGGAGCCAACGTTAATCATCACCACGTAGCCATCTGCGCACTCAAAGACCACGGGGACTTTCATCGCCCCAAGCTGTAGTTCGGACCCACCCCGGTTGATGTCATACCCCTGGATGGCATGTGCGGCCATACCGTGAAGCATGGTCCACACCATGGCGGCTTGGGCGGATACATCGACGAACTGGGCCTGGACGGTCTGGACCATAAGAGCGTGGGCGGTCATCGCACCCACTGCCGCTTCGGCGGAAGCCTGAAGCCAAACTTGTGGCACGGTGATACGCAACGGTGGCCGGTCCGGGTGACCCTGAAGACTCATTGGTCCGCCCATGGCCGCAAGAGTAAGGTCGTTGGCGGCGAACCCGGAATAGGGGCCGTCCTGACCGTAGGCGGTGATTGCCACGTATACCAGGCGGGGATTAAGCTTTCGCATCTCGTCGAAACCCAAGCCCAAAGAAGCCATTTCCCCCGGCTCGGACGATTCTATAAGAAAGTCGGCTTTTTCCACGAGTGACATCAGAGCCTGTCGGCCGGGTTCCGATTGAAGGTCCAAGGTGATGCCGCGCTTGTTACGGTTATAAGAGAAGAACTGAAGGCTTTGCTCCGTCTCCGGGGCAGCTTCTAGGTACGGAGACATCTGTCGACTGGATGAGCCTTGGGGAGGTTCGATCTTTATAACGTCGGCGCCCATGTCGCCGAGCATCATGGCGGTCAACTCGCCCCGGTGGTCCGTCAAGTCCAACACAGTATAAGGACTGAGCATTTTGGGCCCTCCTCTAGGAGTGGCGGAATTATAGCACGGTGGTCCCGCCTTGCGATTTCTCAAATTTCAGGGGTATGATGGTTCAGTTACACCTTGTGTAGTACCCCGGATAAAAGGCACTACAATACTGAGTGCCACCAGCTTCCGGGGATGCCCAAATCCGGCGGGACGAGGTTGAAATGCTCTTCCGTACTTACCGCTATTCCCAGTGGGACGGCACTCAGCGAATCTTCGACTTGGACGCCGAAGAGCTGATGGACCGGCTTTCTGAAGAAATCATGAACCAGGGTGACGTCAACCGCGCCCTGCGGGAGATGATGCGCCAAGGGTTCCAGGACCGCGACGGGCAGCAGATGCCCGGTCTGCGCGACATCATGGAGCAGCTGAAGAACCGCCGCCGACAACAGATGCAGCAGTACAACATGGATTCGGTGGTGGACGACCTGAAGGAACGACTGGAAGACATTATCCGAACGGAGCGGGACGGTATCCAGCGCCGCTTGGATGAGGCTCAGGAACAGGTTGAGGCCACACCGGAAGATGAGCGTTCCCAGCAGGAAAGCCTTTACAAGCTTCTGGAGCAGCGGGCGGAACGCAATCAGGACAAACTAGACGCATTACCCGAGGGCATGGGTGGGCAGATTCAGAAACTCATGGAGTACGACTTCATGGACCCAGAGGCCCAGCAAAAATTCCAAGAACTACTGGACATGCTCAAGAGCCAGATGGCCCAGAACATGGGCCAACAGATGCGGGACCAGATCCAGGGCATGACCCCGGAACAGATGGCAGCGATGCAGGAGATGCTTCGCCAGATGAACCAGATGATGCGGGACAAGCTGGAAGGAAAGGAGCCCGACTTCCAGGGCTTCATGGAGCAGTTTGGCGACGCCTTCGGAGACAACCCGCCCCAGTCCTTCGACGAACTCATGGAGATGTTCCAACAACAACTGGCGCAGATGCAGTCGATGATGGACAGCATGTCGCCGGAGATGCGCCAGGAGATGGAGGACGCCTTGGCGGCGGCTATGGACCCCGGGACCCGCCAGCAGATGCAGCAGTTCGCATCTCTCATGGAACAACTGATGCCCATGGACGACATGCGCCGCCAGTATCCCTTCCTGGGCGACGACAGCCTGACCATGGAACAAGCCATGGAGATGATGGCAAATCTTCAGGACTTGGACCGACTGGAGCAGCAGCTACAAGAAGCCATGCGCACCGGCGAGTTGGATAAACTGGACCCGGAAAAGCTGGCCGAGTTACTGGGTGAAGAAGCCCGGCAGGCCTGGGAAGAGATGGACCGCCTGCGCAAGATGTTGCAGGAAGCGGGCTACGTTACCGCCGACGAAAAAATGGATCTGACAGCGCGGGGGATCAGGCGTATCGGCCAGAAAGCCTTGAAAGAAGTCTTCGCCAACCTAAAGAAAGACCGGTTGGGCGATCACCGGATGGATATCCGGGGAGCCAACGGTGATGTCCTCGGCGAAACCAAGACCTACGAATTCGGCGACCCATTCCACGTGGACCTACAGGCCACGCTGAAGAACGCCGTCATCCGGGGTGGTCCGGGACTGCCGGTGAAGATGGAACCTCAGGACTTTGAGATTTACCGCAACGAGCACATGACCCGGTCTTCGACAGCGGTCCTTCTGGACCAGAGCCGGTCGATGGGCCTGTTCAACAATTACCAGGCCGCTAAGAAAGTGACCCTGGCACTGATGTCTCTCATTCGCACCCAATTCCCTCGGGACTCCCTATATTTCATCGGCTTCTCCGACTACGCCCGGGAGATCAAAGAGGAAGACCTGGCCAAATCCAGTTGGAATGCCTGGGTGTCCGGCACCAACCTGCATCACGCCTTGATGCTGGCCCGCAAGCTGTTGAACAAGGAGAAGGGCAGCACCCGCCAGATATTGCTGATTACCGACGGCGAACCTACTGCCCACCTGGAAGGGGACCGGGCTTACTTCAGCTACCCACCCAGCTATCGGACGGAGCAAGAAACCCTGAAGGAAGTTAAGCGCTGCACTCAGGAAGACATCCTGATCAACACGTTCATGCTGGAGAACAACTATCAACTGGTGAACTTCGTTGACCGTCTGACCCGGATCAACCGGGGACGGGCCTTCTACTCCAGTTCCAGTAACCTGGGCGAGTACGTTCTGGTTGACTACGTCCAGAACCGCAGGAAGCGGGTGACGGCGTAACGGGTTTACCTCTTTCAATCATTGTTGACCGACGCAGAGAATCTGGAGCGCCCTCCGTCGTTCCGGCGCAGGCCAGAACCCAGGGAATTTTGCTTCTGCGGCGTGGCATGTAGCAACCGAAGCGCGACTGGATTCCGGCCTGCGCCGGAATGACGGTCATGAGTAAGTCATCCTCACGGTGAGGTAAGTTCAAGAACGTATCACCCTGAAGACGCATAGCAAAATATTCCGAGAATCCTCTTCCCCCACTCCTGGGGGTGTGTTAACATAAGCTAGACAACTTAATCGAACAGGGTCGTGAGGCCGTCCTCAATGAGGGTGGCCGGGCTTTTAAGACAGTCCAGAGAGGCTGGCAAAGTTAGCGCCCATATCACCCCAAGCCGCCACCAAGGCGGGTTGGATGCGCGTAAACCTTTTGCTAACCGATGGGCAAAAGGTTTTTTTGTTGCGTGGGTCCCTCCAGGCTGAATTACATAACCGACGACCCAGGCTCAGAGGTCCAAATTTAGGCTCGGATTTTCGTCGAATCTGACAATGGAATCACATGGGGACATATGGCAGACCGGCAGATAATGAATGACCAGGACATCAGGCGGGCTCTGGCCCGTGTGGCCCACGAGATTCTGGAAAGAAACCGTGGTGCAGAGGATCTGATTGTCGTGGGCATCCATACTCGAGGGGTCCATCTGGCCCAGCGCCTGGCCAGCAATCTGACCGAATTTGAGGGGAGTGAAGTGCCGGTGGCGGACCTGGACATCAATCTTTACCGCGACGACGTGAAAGCTAGGATGAGTCCCCGTATCCGGCCCACGCGGATCCCCGTCGACATCCAAGGCAAAAAGGTAGTGCTGGTTGACGACGTGCTATTCACCGGGCGCACCGTCCGTGCCGCCATGGACGCGCTCAACGACTTTGGGCGCCCCCAGCAGATCCAGCTTGCCATACTGTTGGACCGGGGCCACCGGGAGTTGCCCATACGCGCCGATTACGTAGGTCAGAACGTTCCCACCGCGCCGGATGAAGTCGTCCGGGTAAGACTGGTGGAGACCGACGGGATCGACGAGGTAGCTATCGTTCGGGTGGAGGAGTAGGCAGTTATGAGCCTCTTAAACGCCTTAGAAACCGAAGCCCAACCTCAGGTCATAGCCTCCGGCGGCCTAAAGCGCCGCCGTCATGTGCTGGACTTGGACGATTTCTCCCGACAGGAGATTCTTGAAGTTCTGGAGTCGGCCGAGGGTATGTCGGAGGTTCTGCACCGGGACATCAAGAAAGTACCGGCTTTGCGGGGCCGGGTCGTCGTGACCCTATTTTATGAAGCCAGTACCCGCACACGCATGTCGTTCGAAGAGGCCGGAAAGATTCTCAGCGCCGATGTCATCAACATGTCCGCTTCCGGCAGCAGCGCGGAGAAGGGCGAGTCGTTACTCAACACCGGGCTGACCATCCAAGCCATGGGCGTAGACACCATCGTCATCCGGCATCCCCACTCGGGAGCCCCCTACTTGCTAGCCCAGCACTTGGACAAGGTCGGGATAATCAACGCCGGCGACGGCATACACGCCCACCCAACCCAGGCACTATTGGACCTGTACACGGTTAAAGAAAAACTGGGCCGCCTGGAAGGGCTGAAGGTCGTCATCGTCGGCGACGTCCTGCACAGCAGAGTCGCCCGCTCCAACATCTGGGGATTCGCCAAGATGGGGGCGCAGGTGGTCCTTTGCGGACCCAGCACGCTGCTGCCCTTGGACATGCTCCGGCCCAGCGGCGTCCCGGCCAATGATGAGCCGCTGGCGTCCGTCCAGGTCGAAACCAATCTGGACCAAGCCCTCGAAGGGGCCGACGTAGTGATGGCTCTGAGATTGCAAGCGGAACGACAGAACGGCGGCTTTTTGCCCAGCATGCGAGAGTACATCCGCCGATGGCAGGTAACCGAGGCCCGCTTGGGACGGTCCAGCCCAGACGTAATGATTATGCACCCCGGCCCGATGAATGAGGGCATAGAGATAAGCTCCACCCTGGCCCACGGCGGCAGGTCCGTCATAGAACGGCAGGTAACCAACGGAGTGGCCATCCGCATGGCCCTCCTCTACCACCTGTCTGCCGGTGTGGGAGCATAGGTGTTCGGATTGACTTCTGACACGATACTGATAAAAGGCCCGCGCATCATCGACCCCGGCCGAGGGGTGGACGAGGTTGGAGACATCCTCGTTCGGAACGGAGCTATCTTGGCGTCCGGACAGATATCCTCCGACGACATCCCTGAAGGCTGCCGCGTCGTCGAGGCTGCTGGCAAAGTAGCCAGTCCGGGCTTCATAGACATCCACTGCCACCTGCGTGAGCCGGGCTACGAGTACAAAGAGACCATCGCCGCCGGAACCAGGGCTGCGGCCCGTGGCGGCTTCACCAGCATCTGCTGTATGCCCAACACCGACCCGCCCATAGACAACTCCGCCATGGTGGAATTCATCCTGCAGCGGGCCAGGGACGAAGGTATCGTCCGGGTGTTCCCCATCGGTTGCGTCACCAAAGGCCGCAAAGGGAAAGAGCTATCCGAGATGGAAGAACTGGCCGTCGCCGGGGTCGTGGCTTTTAGCGACGACGGCGACCCGGTGGAAGACCCCAACCTGATGCGGCTGGCGCTTACCTACAGTTCCGACCTTGGTCTGCCCGTCACCAACCACTGCCAGGACCGATCATTGTCCCGCGATGGAGTGATGGCCGAAGGCCGGGTTGCCACCCGGTTGGGGCTTCCGGGCATCCCGTCCGCTGTGGAAGAGGCCATGATGGCCCGGGACGTCGCCTTGGCAGAACTAACCGGTGGCCGGATACACCTGGCCCACCTCAGCACCGCCGGTAGCGTACCGCTGGTGAAGCAAGCCAGAGAACGTGGCATCCCGGTCACGGCTGAGGTCTGCCCCCACCACCTGACCATTACCGACGAATGGGTATTGGGCGGGCAATCGGCAGGGACCGGTGCGGGCGGAACATTCGCCTACGATACGTTAACCAAGGTCTACCCGCCTTTGCGCGGCCAGCGTGACGTAGACGCGTTGGTGCAGGGCTTGGCCGAAGGGACGATAGACTGTATCGCCACCGACCATGCTCCCCACGAACTAATCAGCAAACTGGTGACTTACCAGGACGCTCCGTCAGGCATCAGCGTCCTAGAAACCGCCTTGGGGTCGGCTTTACAACTGGTCCACGGTGGACACATGACTCTGAACGCTCTGGTGGAAAGGATGACTGTGGGTCCCGCCCGAGTGTTAGGTGATTCCTTCGACTATCTATCAACCCTGGCGCCGGGTTCGACGGCTGACATCGTTATCTTCGATCCCGACCTGGAGTGGGTGGTAGACCCCAACGAGTTCCAGTCCATGGGCAAGAACACTCCGCTGCAGGGCGCCACGCTGAAAGGGCAGGTCATTGCCACCATGGTACAAGGCCGGTTCGTGTACGAGGATGGCGCAGTTGTTTAAGCAAGCGCATCTGGTGCTGGAAGACGGCTCGATCCACCGGGGAGAGGCCTTTGGGTCGGAATCCGGCGGCAACGGCGAGGTGGTGTTCAACACCAGCATGACCGGGTACCAGGAAGTCCTGACCGACCCGTCTTACGCCGGGCAGTTGGTAACCCTAACCTACCCATTGGTGGGCAACTACGGCATCAACAGAGAGGATTTCGAATCGCGCAGGATTCAAGTCTCCGGGCTAATCGTCCGGGAACACTGCGACCAGCCCAGCCACACCGGAGCGGATGAGACGCTGCACGAATTTCTCAAGTCGCAAAACATCCCCGGCATCAGCGGCGTCGACACTAGGGCCATCACCCGTCGGTTGCGCAACCGGGGTGTGATGTCAGGAATCATCACCACCGAATCTCCCGAATCAGCTTTAGAAAGATTGGCGGAAGCCACGCGGTACGACGATGTAGACTTCGTCCGTACTGTCACCACTGACCAGGACTACTCCTGGGACGAACCCGCGTTGGAGCTTGGCGCGCCCGGATACCGGATAGTGGTTACCGATTGCGGCCTGAAATACAACATCCTCCGCCTGCTGCGGCAACGGGGCTGCGAAGTCACAGCTGTGCCCGCCACCATGCCAGCGGAAGAAATGCTGGCGATGAAGCCTGACGGCATCCTGCTTTCGCCGGGACCAGGCGACCCTCAACTGCTGGACTACCTGGTTTCCAACGTGCAGAAGCTAGTAGGCAGGGTACCCATGATGGGTATCTGCCTGGGCCACCAGATTCTAGCAAGAGCCATGGGCGCCCAGACCTTCAAGCTTAAGTTCGGTCATCGTGGCGGCAACCATCCGGTGAAAGATCTGAGCGACGGCCGGATTTACATAACCGCGCAGAACCATGGGTATGCCGTAAGCGCGGACTCATTGCCAGCAGGGCTGGAGATTTCCCATATAAACTTGAACGACGATACCATCGAGGGGCTGAGGCACCGGGAATTGCCGGTATTTACCATTCAGTACCACTCGGAAGGTTCGCCGGGGCCCCACGATAACGAATACCTATTCGATCGTTTCCTCAAGTTGGTCCAAGGGGCCGGTTAAACACTTTACCAAATCTTTTGAAAGGAGGATCGCCTATACAGCTCTAACCGGAAGTCTATGAAATACGCCAGGTCAGCAAACCTTGCACGACTTATAGGAATATATTGGAGGTAACCAAATGTCTTCATTCTCCTTGGTGTTGGTGGAAGAGGGTGTGGAGGTGGAGATTCCTGGCGACTTGATGAGCGTTGTATCGCTCTTTGATGAAGAGGTACCCTGGTTTCAACATTCCGGTCACGAATACCAGCTCACTCCAGGCAGGACCGAGCTGGGAGTCCGGTGGGACTTGTCGATCAAATTGATTAACTCGCAACACCGAGACTGGGAGCGGCCCACGGTGGGCCGTGTCGAGCTGGAAGCTCAAAACTACGGGGAAGTAGTCGTCCGTATCCCGCCGAGGGACCGGGAAGACCCTTCCAATTACTCGGAGTGTGACCCCGGCGGCAATTTCTTGGGATCATTTATCTTTCAAACATTAAACATGCTCCAAAAAAGGGAGCTAATCACGTTGCCGGGCCTCCTACCAACCTCTTAGAGATTCATAGGCAATAATGCCGGTCCGCTGGTGCGTCGACGTTACCTCGGTGGTTCGTCGTTGGTACGACGGTAATTAAAGGGAGTAAAGGGATTAGCATCTCGGGAAAACCTGGGAAGGTACTGGTCATCGGCTCCGGGCCTATCGTGATCGGTCAGGCAGCTGAGTTTGACTATGCGGGCACACAAGCCTGCAAAGCTCTCCGTGAGGAGGGTGTCACAACCGTACTGGTTAACTCCAACCCCGCAACCATAATGACCGACGACGCGACAGCGGACCGCGTCTACATCGAACCATTGTCCGTCGAGGTTCTCGACCGCATCATTGATCGGGAGAGGCCCGACGGCATACTTCCAACTTTGGGAGGCCAGACCGGCTTGAACCTGGCCGTAGCCCTGGCGGATGCTGGCGTGCTGGAGAAGTACAACGTCCGTCTGCTGGGCACTCCTCTGGATACCATCCGCCGCTGCGAAGACCGGGAATTGTTCCGGGATTTTCTTCGTGAGGTCGGAGAACCTGAACCCCTTGGCGAGATTGCGTCGAACATGGAAGAAGCCCGCGCCATCGGCAAAGCCGTGGGTCTGCCATTGGTGGTACGCCCCGCTTACACCCTAGGTGGCAGCGGCGGCGGATTCGCCTCCACCTGGGAGGAATTCGAGACCATCGCCCAAAGCGGTCTCTCCACCAGCCCCATCTCTCAGATTCTCCTTGAAAAATCCCTGGCCGGATGGAAGGAGATTGAATACGAGGTCATGCGTGACGGTGCGGATAACTGCATCACCGTCTGCAACATGGAAAACCTAGACCCCATGGGCGTCCACACCGGCGACAGTATCGTCGTCGCTCCCAGCCAAACGCTGACCGACAAAGACTATCAGATGCTCCGGAGCGCCAGCCTGAAAATCATTCGGGGACTGGGCATCGAGGGCGGTTGCAACGTCCAATTCGCATTGCAGCCTCATCAAAGGGTCGCCGAAGCCATCGGATTGGACCCTACCGCTGACGCTCCCTATTACGTGATTGAAGTCAATCCAAGAGTCAGCCGCAGTTCCGCCTTGGCCAGCAAGGCCACTGGCTATCCCATCGCCCGGGTCGCCGCCAAGATTGCCGTGGGAAAGCGTCTGGACGAGATTCCCAACGCAGTCACCGATAAGACCCAAGCGGCTTTCGAGCCAGCGTTGGACTACTGCGTTATAAAGATTCCTCGTTGGCCTTTCGACAAATTCCCCAGCGGCGACCGCAACGTCACCACCCAGATGAAAGCAACCGGGGAAGTCATGGCCATCGACCGATCATTCGAGGCCGCGTTGCAGAAGGCGGTCCGGTCCCTGGAATTCAGTGGGCGCACTCTTTTGTGGGAAGACCCGGAGTGGCGTAGCGGCGGGACGTTCTCGCTGGACCGGCTACCTCTAGTGCCCAACGACCTGCGGCTGTGGGCGATGATGGCGGCGATCCGCCGGGACGTGGACTCCGATACCCTGCTGGAGCGCACCAACATCGACCCCTGGTTCATCAGTGCCTTGGAGCGCATCGTCGCCATGGAGCGGCGCTTGCTGTCCGAGCCGTTGCGGCCCGACCTACTGTGGCGTGCCAAGCGGTTGGGATTTTCCGACGAGCAGGTGGGTACGCTGGCCGACATGCTACCGGAGCAGGTGCGGAATCTCCGCCACCAATGGGATCTCCGGCCCGTTTACAAAACGGTGGATACCTGCGCCGCCGAATTTGAGGCGGTCACGCCGTATTACTACAGCACCTACGACCAGGAAAACGAAGCAGAGCCTTTACCCGGACCCAAAGCACTGGTGATTGGCAGCGGGCCCATCAGAATCGGCCAGGGAATCGAGTTCGACTACTGTAGCGTCCACGCCGCCCAAGCCCTTTCCCAGGCCGGCGTCCGCAGCATAATGATTAACTCCAACCCCGAAACCGTGTCTACTGACTTCGACTCCAGCGACCGCCTTTACTTCGAACCGTTGGACGAAGAAGCGGTCAGGGATATCATCGACAACGAGACGGTGGACGATCAACCTCCGGCGTCAGTCGTTCAATTCGGCGGCCAGACAGCCATCAATCTGTCCCAGATTCTGGCTGCGGCCGGTTTGCCGATCCTTGGCTCCAGCGCGGAAACTATCGACACTGCGTCGGACCGGCACAAGTTTGAAGAATTTATGTCCCGATTGGGGATTCCCCAACCTCCGGGCGCAGCGGTGACCTCGGTGAGCGAAGCCCTCCAGGTCGCCCAGAACATCGGATATCCGGCAGTGGTACGCCCCAGCTACGTGCTGGGCGGCCGTGCCATGGAGATAGTGCAGAACGCCTCGGAGCTGATTCGCTACTTGACGGCGGCAGTCGAACTGGCGCCGGAACAACCGGTGCTCATCGACCGGTATATGGAAGGCAAAGAGTGCGAGGTCGACGCCATCTGCGACGGTGAGCAGGTCTTGATTCCCGGCATCATGGAGCACATTGAGCGGGCCGGAGTCCACAGCGGAGACTCCATGGCCATGTACCCCGGACTGAACCTCACCGATGAAGAAGTATCCACCATCGTGGACTACACGACTCGCATCGGCATGGCCATGGGCGTCCGGGGCCTCATGAATATCCAGTTCGTGGTTCTCGGGGGACCACCCTATCGTAGCCCCCACCTACCGGTGGAAGCCACTGCCGCTACTTCCGTCTACGTTCTGGAGGTTAATCCCAGGGGCAGCCGGACCATCCCATTCATCTCCAAGGTTACCGGAGTTCCAGTAGCCCCGGTGGCTACCCGGGTCATGATGGGAGAAAGCCTGGCATCCCAAGGATATGAAGGCGGGCTCTGGCCCAGGCAGAACCTAGTCGGCATAAAAGCGCCGGTATTCTCCATGGGCAAATTGGTGGGCGTGGACTGGCACCTTGGCCCTGAGATGAAATCCACCGGAGAGGTTATGGGCGTTGACCGGGACTTCCCCGGTGCGCTAGCCAAGGCCCTTTTGGCGGCGAACCTGAACTTGAACAGGAAGATGGGGGTGCTACTGAGCATCGCCGACCAGCACAAAGCCGAAGCCCTTGATCTAATCAAAGATCTGGGACAGGCAGGCTGCCCTCTCTATGCCACCGAAGGCACCGGCGCCATGATCGGCGCCTTGGGTATTCAAGTAACGGTGGCCAACAAGCGGCTGGGCGAAGGGCATCCCAACGTCGTAGATCTAATCACCGAAGGAACTGTC
>Ga0066367_1000032_pt1 | contig 18574 bp, 17 predicted proteins | sample Knorr_S7_td_AAIW_FD_77335 | JGI IMG/M metagenome (GOLD analysis project Ga0066367, IMG submission 77335) | Marine microbial communities from Southern Atlantic Ocean transect - Knorr_S7_td_AAIW_ad_750m_LV_A | ecosystem: Environmental > Aquatic > Marine > Oceanic | place: Atlantic Ocean...
GTTGGGGTTTTATCCGCCGCGCCAACTCGAGTAGATTCGTGGTGCCCATAACGTTGATTTCCACAATCGACCGGCTACGGCTGGCCTCGACTTCGGGCAGGACCCCGGTAAACACGGCGGCGTGGACAATCCTATCGATATTATGGTCCTCAGCCTGTTCCAAGTCGCCGGGCGCCAGGATATCTCCCTGGAGAAAGGTCACCTTATCCGCCCAGGGTCGGATATAACTGGTGAGCAGGTCATTAGGCGGCACAAGATCGAAGCAGACGACCTGGTGTCCCCTCTGAAGCAGTGTCTTCACTATGTTGCTGCCGACGAATCCCGTGCCCCCCGTAACCAATGTGGCCATTACATTACCGTCCTCTATCTATCGATGCCCCTAAGATAACCCACTGCGGTTGTCTTGGGAACCGGGGTAAGTCAACGGTTAAGGAGCTCAAGTGTAGACGGGCCACTCCAGCCGAAGCTGAACGAATCCGGCCAAATTTGACCTCTTCGGGATTCGTCACTATAGTTCGAAGCACTACTAAGTCTCGTGTGCTCCATGGAATCGGCTTGATTCGCGATATCACGGCTCAGCGAGTGGCTGATTCAACCAGATATACTTCGGCCATAGCCAGCAGGCTACTTCTATCAAACTTAAGGATTCAGACATGAACTCAAACCGCAAACCCGTCGCCGTCGTTGTGGGGGCGACTTCCAAATGGCAATCGGACGGACGCAATACCCAACTGGCCCACGGGAGGGTGCTGGACGATAGCGACATCGCCGTCGGCGCGCGCTGGGGAATCGGCGGAGCCATAGCCCAAAAATTCGCGGCAGAAGGCTTCTTCGTTGTGCTGACTACCCGTACCGCCGCCAATGCGGCTGCGCTGAATAGCGCGATCGGCGAGCAGGGCGGCGAAAGCATGATTGTCGAGCTGGACTTGGTGTCGGAAGACTCCATATCAAACGCCTTCACTCAGATCCGAGAGCAAGCCGGGAACCCGGATGTCTTGGTTTACAACGCGGGTTACCTGGAAGGGCGTGACCTCCCGCCAGAGATGGAGCTGCTGGAGCACATGCCGGTGGAGATGTTCGAAACCGCGCAGCACATCGCCAGCCGTGGACCGTTCTTGGTCGCCAAGGAAGTGTTACCCTACATGAGGAGGAAAGGCGAAGGCTCTTTCCTCATCTCCAACAACCCGGCGTCCCTGCGCGGACGAAAGCGGCAGACCGGACAGTCACTGTATTATCCAAGAGTCATGATGCGGGCGCTGTCCCAAGTGCTAACAGAGGAATACTCCGAATACGGCGTACACGTAGCCAATGTCGTGATAGACGGCACCATCGACTCCCCAGGCACTCGAGCCACGCAGAAAGGCCAGGAGCAGCCTGACATGATAATAAATCCTGTTAAGATTGCGGAGGCATTCTATTACCTCCACACCCAAGACAGATCCTGTTGGACCCACGAGCTTCAATTGACTCCGTTCCCGACCAAGCCGGCCTACTAACGGCACCAACTGAAGACCATTACCGAATCGAACCGTCAAGCAGCCTGAGGAGAGACCATCATGGATTTTGGACTTTTCGATACTTGGAACGCCGTGTACGATGGTGGAAAGATGCCTTGGGACTCCGAATACAGCGGAGGGAAACTTCTCGAGTCCGAGGCTTATGCCAAGAATTTCGAACAGGTAGATGCGGTTGAATCAATGGGCTGGGACTACATCTGGCTCGGTGGGAGTCACTTCTCAAAACAGGCCAGCATGGACCCTCAGGTTCTCTTGCTAGCCGGTATCATCGCCGCCCGCACCACCAACATCAAGATCGGATCGTCCATCCACCGACCGTTGATGAAACTTGAAGGTGAGGCACTGTCCGAAAGAGCACTGCCCCACGAAAGGTACGCGTTCGACAATCTGATGTTAGATGACCCTTTCCAAACCGCGGAACAGATATCCATAGTCGATCAGGTCAGCCAAGGCCGATTCATCTACGGCGCGGGAGCACGGTCTCGCGGTTCCGACGAACGGCGGGATTACTTCTTTGAGTTCCTAGAAGTAATGAAACAGCTATGGACAGAGGAACATTTCTCGGGATTCGAGGGAAAGTACTACAATTACCCGGCATTCTACGAAGGGTATCTATCCGTTCCCTCTCCCTACCAGAAGCCATATCCTCCCATGTTGCTGCCGTGCGATAGCCAACAGAGCTTTATTCCCATGGGCAAGTTGGGCTATCGGATCGCCATCGGGGCGGGAAGCTCTCCACACAACCTGAGAGGCACAGAAGTTCTACGGGAAGACGTCAAAAGCTACCGGAAGGCTTGGAAAGAAGCAGGCCATCCCGGCGACCCAACTACCGTGGTCCGCATACCCACCCTATTGGCTGACACCAAGGAAGAAGCCGACCGCCATAGCGAGTCGCTGATGAATCTCGCCAGGCGGTATTACTCCGGGCGGACAGGCATCGGCAGCACCGACGCCGGAGCCGCCAGTCCCGATGCGACTGCCGAAGTAAACCTGTTCGGGACGGCGGAAGAAGTAGTAGATAAGATTGAGATGCTTCGCGAGGCCTACACAACCGATGAATTGATGTTCGAGGTCAACTGGACATCATCGGTTCCCCGGGACGTCGTCATGAATACGATACGTATCTTAACCGACAAGGTGATTCCCCAGTTTAAGTAAGGAATGACAATGCCCCACCAAGAAGAAATCCGATTGATGGCCCACCTGATGCGGCGCGCCGGCTTCGGCGAAGCCCGTGAGGACTTAGAGAAGCGCGCCTCCCAGGGTTACGAATCGGTAGTCGAAGAACTTCTGCACCCAGACCGGCAGCCCGCCATCGACGACGAACTGCTGTACCGGATGTTTCCAGGCTATGAGGGGGCCGCAGCGCCGCCGATCAATCAGGCCGAATGGGTGTACCGGATGATTAACACCAAGCGGCCTTTGGAAGAGAAGATAGCCCTCTTCTGGCACCAGTTGTTCGCCACAAGTAACTCCAAGGTGGACAATCCCCCGGAGTTGACTCGCCAAATCGCCATGTTCCGCGAACAAGGATTGGGCACTTTCCGTGACATTCTGGTGGAGCTTGCCAAGTCACCAGCAATGATTTTTTGGCTGGATAACCATGGCAACCATGACGGCGCGATAAACGAGAACTGGGGCCGGGAGCTATTGGAGCTTTTCTCCCTGGGCGTCGGCAACTACTCGGAGGATGACATCAGGGATGCGGCCAGGGCTTTCACCGGATGGACCATCGCGCCCAAGATTCCCCGTAACCCCTTGGGCCGCTTTTACTGGGATTTCGAGTACAAACCCGAGGATCACGATGGCCGGGAGAAGACCTTCCTAGGTCATACCGGGAACTTCGATGGCGAAGACATCGTGGACATCATCGTGAACCAGCCGGCTTCCGCCCAGTTCCTAGCCCGCCACCTCTACAGATTCTTCGTCGCCGACGAGCCTCACGTGTCCAGTTGGCATGTCACCCCACCTTGCGACCCTGAAGCTATCCAGGTGTTGGTGGATGCCTACCATGAATCCCGCGGTGACATCCGGTCGATCTTACGAGTATTGTTCAACTCGGATTTCTTCAAGAATGCCCTATTTGCCCGGGTGAAGTGCCCGGCGGAATTGATTGTCGGCACGGTGCGCATGGTGGGCAACTACAACGGCTTCATGCCGGGATTCAACAATCTGGCGTTGGAGTGCGGTTGGCAGGGACAGGAGCTTCTCAATCCTCCCAGCGTGGAAGGTTGGCATACCGGCTCCGAATGGATCGACCCCGGCGTTTTGATGCGCCGGGTGAATTTTGCCGCCAGAATATTAGGAGACACCTCGATACCCGGTGTGCGAGCAATCATCCAGCGGGTGCTGAAGCAGGGACTAGTGCAGGGGAGCCTTTCCGCCCAGTCGGTAGTGGCAGCCTGCCTTGATGCTCTGGGGCCGTTGGAAGTCAGTGAGGAGACTCACGCTGAATTGATGGCCCATGCCGAAAGAGATGGCGAGTTGGCTTGGAGCACCAATGAGGAACTCCGGGCCACGGTAGCGAAGATAAGTAAGATACTAACCCTGGTCGCCGCCTCTCGGGAATACCAGTTCGCCTAGAAACGGGCCTATAACCAGACCTGAAGGATATTGAGCATGGCATCAACCCATAAGGACCCCGTGCTGGTCGTTTTAGAGCTTACCGGGGCCAACGATTACCTCAATACAATCGTTCCTTATAGCGATCCCCTTTATTGGGATAACCGGAAAAGAGTTAATATCGGCGAAGACCAGTTGCTGATTATCGACGATGAACTCGCCTTCCGGTCCGATACCGAGCCGTTGAAAGAGATTTACGACAACGGGAACATGGCAATCATTCACGGTATCGGATTTGGAAACTCCCCGCGCTCGCATTTTCGCGCCATGGACATCTGGCATACCTGCGAACCGGACTCCATCGGAATAAACGGTTGGCTGGGCAAGGTCATCCGACACTTGGACCCCAGCGGAGAAAACGTGCTGAAGGGAGTGAATCTTGGCCAGGGATTGCCCCGTGCGATGACGATGCGGGGGGTGCCGGTTACTTCCGTCAACCACCTTCCTACCTACGGCGTACTCTCATCAAATCCGGGAATCGAGTCCGATCAGGACCGGGTTCAGATGTTGGAAAGCTTCGCCCGTATGTACGCTCCCGCAATCGGCACCGGACCGACTATGGATTATCTGGGACAGGCGGGACGGGATGCGTTGAGAGGAGCCGACATCATCCGGGTCGCTCCCGAAACCTACTCCTCAACCGTCGAATACGCCAACAATCCCATCGCCAGACGTCTGAGAGACGTTGCACAGGTGCATCTGGCTGGCCTGGGCACCCAAGTCTTTTACACGGCACATGGACCCTTCGACACTCACTTCGACCAGTTGGGCTCCCATACCAAGATTTGGCAGGAAGTTTCCGGCGCCATCAGCAACTTCTTCGACGACCTGCGTGAGCACAACGCAGGGGATGAGGTGGTCTTGATGGTGTTCAGCGAGTTCGGACGCCGCGTCCGCGACAATGGCACCGGCACCGACCACGGAGCCGGCGGGGTGGCGTTCGCCATCGGCAATCGGGTGAATGGCGGGATGTACGGGACCTATCCGTCATTGAAACCGGAGAATCTCTCTCAGGGAGACCTGGCGCCCAACTACGATTTCCGTGGATTCTACTCCACTTTGGCGGACAAGTGGTTGGGCTTGGACCCGGTGCCGATCGTCGGCGGCAACTTCGAGCAAATGTCATTCGTGTAACCTTGCCGAATCTTAATCACCTTACCGGAGATCGGATATGCTGACCACCGTCGCCGCCGGCCGGGTCTATGACTATAGCTACTGCATCGGCATGTACAGTCAGTCCGGACGGGGGTTTTGGGCCCCCCAAGATTTCGTCCTGGGAACTAACGGCCGCATCTTTGTTCTGAGCCGCGGCGTGGAGCAGTTGGGACAGCGGGTCAGCAAGATTACCTTCGACCATCATTTTCAGGGCCAGTTCGGCTCCGTCGGCGCCGAAGAAGGGCGCTTCGTTTGGCCCCGGTCCATCGATCTGGACAATCACGGCCGAGTGTACGTTTCGGATGAACATGTCAACCGGATAACCGTATTCGATGAACAGGGCGCCTACCGGTATTATTGGGGCACGCCGGGCGGCGAAGACGGCCAGCTGAACGGACCGTCAGGACTCGCTTTCGATTCCCACGGAACGGTCTGGGTGGTGGACAGCATGAACCACCGGGTACAGAGCTTCAGCCAACTCGGCGAGTTTCAGTCCAACTTCGGGAAGCAAGGCGGTGGTGACGGAGAACTCGAAATGCCGTGGGGCATCTGCACCGACCGTCACGACAACATCTACGTCGCGGATTGGGGAAACAACCGTGTCCAGAAATTCTCTCCCAGTGGGGAGTTGCTGGTTAAGTTCGAAGCCTCCAGCACCGGGGTTGGCTCTCTCAAAGGTCCATCCGGTGTGGCTGTGGACTCGGACGGGGATGTATACGTAGCCGACTGGGGCAACCACCGTGTCCAGATATACGCCGCCGATGGCAAATACATCACTGCACTGTGCGGCGACGCCCAAGAGCCTTCGGAATGGACTCAGACGTACATCGACGCTAATCCGGACGTAATCAAAGCCAGGCGGCGGGTAGACTTGGAGCCGGAATGGCGGTTCCGGCGGCCAGTGGCTGTCAACGTTGACGCCGACGACCGAATCATAGTTCTAGAGTCCTACCGGCACCGGCTCCAGATATATAACAAGCTGAAGGACTACGAAGAACACTCCATAAACTTGTAACCCTAGGCTGGCAACGAAGCGCTGCAGGCCCTTATAAGCCGCCACCTGCCTTGCGACTAACCTAGGACTGTTCTCCGGTCAGATTCACGCCTGAAAACCGCTTTTGGCATAGCCTACCCATTCTCCCAGCCCTGATTCCAGCGTAGGCTTCCCATCTCGACGAACTGCTCTACAATAGCAAAGCTTGTTTAGGGAGTAGGAGAATTTTTATGAAAGAATTTTTGGCGTATGCCGAAAGCCATGCTGAGGATATCCTGGCCACTCTGAGCCACATGGTGGATATGGAGTCGTTTACTGCGGACAAGGCGTCAACCGACGCTTTGGGCGGCTATATCAAGGGCCAGTTAGAGGGATTGGGAGCCCAAGTTCGTGTGGTGCCTCAGTCGGAAGTTGGCGACCATCTGGTGGCGGACATCGGAGAGGGCAACCAGCAGATTCTGCTCCTTTGCCACATGGACACAGTATGGCCCACGGGCACCATTCAGGAGCGTCCCTTTCGCATAGAGGACGGTATAGGCTATGGGCCTGGGATTCTAGATATGAAGGCCGGTATCGCCATAGCGCTACACGCCCTCGAAACGCTGAACGCCCACAACATAGCGCCCCAACAAAGAATCAGAATCATCATCAACTCCGACGAAGAGGTCGGGAGTACCACTTCCCGCCAATTGATCGAAGACGAAGCCAGGAAAAGCGTCCAAGTATTTTGCCTCGAACCCGGAGCAGGCACGGAAGGGGCGTTAAAAACGGGGCGCAAGGGTGTCGGTATTTTTGAAGTCAAAGTGACCGGGCGGGCCGCCCACGCCGGTAACGAGCCGGAAAAGGGCATCAGCGCCATAGAGGAAATGGCCCACCAGGTTCTGCGTTTGCATAGCCTATCCGACCTGTCCAGGGGCTCTACGGTCAACGTTGGAGTGATTCAGGGCGGCGCAGTCAGAAACCAGATAGCCGCCTTTGCCGAAGCGAAAATTGATCTTCGGGTCACCAGCATGCAAGAGGCGGAAAGGGTCGAAAGGGAGATTCTAAACAGCAAAGCGGTGCTGTCGGGGGCCAACGTCGAAGTAGTGGGCGGGCTGAACCGGCCTCCCATGGAAAGGACCGAATCCACCGCCATGTTGGTCAATGCGGTGCAGCAGTTAGCCGATCCTCTGGGCATCAGCCTTACAGAGGCTCAAGTCGGCGGCGGCTCGGACGCCCAGTTCGCCGCAGCGGTAGGTACGCCGGTTCTGGACGGGTTGGGAGGAGTCGGAGAAGGACCCCACGCCGATCATGAATATATCGTGGTGGCGGAATTGCCCCGGCGGGTAGCGTTGCTGGCTTCCATCCTGGCAGGCAAGTAGCGGTCCCTTATTCCAACCAGGCGCGAGGAAACGTCATGACCACGAAGAAAAAGTCGTTCACTTATCATTGGGGTAGCGGCTATGTGGCCGAAGAAGCCAGGGTAGAAGGGGAACATCACGTCCCCACGCTGCAACTACTGAAATACACCGAAGGTGAAGCCGCCGGTAACGTGAGCGTCAGGTTCTGCCACTACAGCCACCGCGGCAGCTTCAGCCGGTCGCCCCTGATGATGTCCCCCGGCGAGATAGACATGATGCGGGCAGCGTTGCGAGAGACGCCGGAACTGCGGGAGTTACTGATTCGGTTGGTTGGGGAATAGGCGGGAACCAACGCTATCTCAGCGGTCTGGCTCCCCGTGCAGTTTCCCGGCTAGGCCACTTATACGGACAACACCGACCTGGGCACTGCAGCCCGCATCGTGAACGGCGCGTGCCCGGCGATGCCGGTACGCACGTCAGCGGAGCAGGCAATCAACATTGCGGCGTCGGTGTAGTCTATGGACAAGCGGTCCACCATCAGGTCGGCCATGGCGTTCAAGGCCACTTTGGCGGCCTCCTCCATCGTCTCGCCCTCTCCGGTGGTCATTACTTCAGTCTCGGTCTCGACCATAGGTCGGGTTACCTGTAGGTCTTCCGAGATGGTTACCCGGAAAGTAGCATCGAGAGCGCATTCGACCGCTGAAGCTGTGGCTTCGCCATCACCCATGGCGGCGTGGCAGTCGCCGATGGTGAGCAATCCGCCTTCGTGGAAAACGGGCAGGTAGACGGTGGATCCCTTGGCTATCTGGGTGTTGCCCATCCCTCCACCGAACGCTCCCTTGGCGCCGCTGGGCAGAGGCCCGTCTTCAGGAGCCAGACCGATGCGGCCAATCATGGGACGGAGAGGCATGGTGACTTTGTCCTTGAACACGACCCCTTGGCTAGTTATCTTCACCTTGGCCTTGCGGAACTCGGGGATCCGGTCCCCCAGTGGCCCCCGGCCCGGCGTTGCCCCGATCCAGCCGTAGTCCAAGGGCAGAGTGATGTCCAGTACCTCAATCTTCAAGGTATCGCCGGGTTTTGCCCCTTCGATATACACCGGACCAGCCATGGTCTTGAGGATATCCAAGGCCTCGGTTGAAGAGCCTGGGCCATCGTACGTGGCGAACCGGTCGTTGGTCTCCATGATGAAGGTCTCGCCCGGTTGGACGCGCAGCGACGGGGCGTTGTCGGCACTGAACGACGTGCAGAGTTGGTCTTTAGTTGCTGTCTGCATGATTCCTACTCCTTACTGAACGAAGATTCCGAGTCAGTAGGCCATAACTTGATCCTAGCTATCCGTCGACGCTGGCAGCTGGTAGTCCGGGTCTATGTAGGCTTCTTCGGGCATGGCACTAATCTTACCCTTCTTGGCCAACTCTTCCTCGAATTTCTGTCTGATCCAGGGGTTTTCGTCGGGAAATTCGATCTGGTCTTTGACTCGATCTTCAACCTTTTCGGCCCAACCCTCGAACTGGACCGGCGGATGAAACGCCAGGTACCGGGCCGATCCCTCACCGACATTGAAGTGCTGGTGGAACCACCGGTTCGGTGGCACGAACAGACTGGCCTCCTGCCAGGGAAAGACAATCTTTTCCTTCCCTTCTTCCCACATGATGGAATATCCGTCCCCGTCCGGGATAACGATGACGAAGGCCGGTCCGTGCCGATGCGCCTTCTTGTAGGTACGCTCGCCGAAGACGGACATGTGGGCGGCCATCTCCGAACCGGGGAATTGAACGTAGACCGCCCTTGTGCCGATGCCTCTCATGGTATGGGCGGCGAGCTTGTCCCAGGCCCGCATATCCGGGAAGAAGTTGCCGAACCAGATGTCCCTGACGCCCCACGTGAGTTTTGCGTCGGGTATCTGAGCGGCGATGGCGGCGGAGTAGAACTCGTCCTTTCCCGTACTGAGACGGTCCACCACCTCATCGCTTTTGAAGAAAAACTCCGGGTCGGCCAGCGTGGCCATGACCAGCGGAAGGCAGTTGTAGTGCAGGAGCCGCACCGGCCTATCTCCCTGCATGTTGGTGAACTGATGCGTGTGTCCTCTAGGAATGAGGAACATGCTGTGCTTCTGCCATTCGAAGGTCTTCTTTGGGCCGCTTCCTGCGATGGTCGTAAGCCCTCTCCCTTCGATAACGTATACGACCTCGTCCAGAGCAAAGGTCATCGGCGGGAGAGTTTTTCCCGGCGGAATCTCGGTGACGCGAATCTCCGACATACCTTCCGACCCCATCATCTCCAGGAAGGCCGCGTTACATTCGCGCTCCGGCCACCAACCCAACTCAATGGTCCGCAAGTCCTCGACGAAATACCCTTTGTGAATCGGAATCCCGATGGATGACATCCAGCGCCGGTAGGGCCATGGCCTGGACCTAACGTAGCTGGATGCGATATCTGATACAGTCGTCTGAATCGCCCCGCTTATTTCTACCATCAGATTTGTTCCTCTCTCCGGTCTATACACCGTTTTACGGCATCGCTGCAGACGGCGATCAGGTTCTCGCGGGAGTGTATCCAGCGGCTCGAACCATGTCAAGAATCTACGAAGTTACTAGGTGACGGGGTTACTGCCCGATGATGTTCAACAAGGCCTGCCGTTTTTCAACTTGGACCGCATGCAACGCCCGCTGAATCGCATCGGGTATTTGCCCCGGGTCATCAACCCGCTCGGCGTATCCCCCGGCGGCCTGGCAGATAAGCTCGTACTGGAAGGACTGGGACAGGGTGCTTACTGCAAAGTCGTTGTTCCGCACCGCATACCCATCGGCGTAACTCACTTTGGTGGCGTTCTGCACCGCGTTCCAGATGCCGTTGTTCCATACGATATTCAGCACCGGTAAGCCCTGCGCTTGGGATACGATATGGGTTGCGGTGCCCGACCCGAAGATGTAGGAGCCGTCTCCCACAACGCATATGACAGTTTTGTCCGGGGCAGCCAGCTTGGACCCCAGGGAAGCGCCCAAGGCCCAACCAAGACCGGAGGAGGCTGGTGACCCGAAGAATGTCCCAGGATGATTGAATTCCATCTGGGAAGGGTCAACGCCCAATTCGCTGAGCACGATTGTGTTTTCATCTAATACATCGGACAGGCATCGGGAGAACCAAGCCTTGCTGATCGGCGTTTCGTTCTTGCCACTCTCAGCTCGCTTCAGCGCAGCGTCGCGCCGGCTCTGGCTGGAGGCAGCCAATTTATCTTTCCGGGCCTGAACCGCCTCAGAGTCCACGCCGATGTCTTCGACGGCATCGGCCAAAGCACTCAGGGTAAGTCTAGGACTCCCGGACAGGTTGTGGTCGACGTGGAATCCCCGCACCGGGTAATTGGAGAACAGCGGGTCTTCACCGATACCGATGATGCGGGCATCGGATGAAGGAGCGGACCCTGGCGTGGCCCACGGGACATCGGCCTCCAGAACCACCACCACATCTGCGTCCTTGAGGTTGGACCCTACGTCGCCCCCCGCATAGAGGGAGTTGCCCTTGGGAAAGTTGGTGTACAAAGCCCCTGCGTCAATCACGCCCATGCCCAGAAGCTCGGCCAATTCCACCAACGGCTGGACCGCACGAGTATCTTTTCCGACGGCCCTGGTCACCACGATGGGGTTCTTGGCCTTGGCCAACAGAGCGGCCACTTGAGCGATGGCTTCCGGACTTGGAACCCTATCCTCCGATTTATTCAATCTTGGTTGGGCTTCATAGGAGAAACTTTCCAATCCTTCGGCCAGAATCTCTCTTGGGAGACTGAGGTAGACCGGACCGGCGGGTTCGGACTGGGAGATAGCCAGCGCCCGGTCAACCACGCCTTCAAGGTCAGCGCCGTGGCGAAGCTCATAGTCCCACTTTACCCACTCTCGCACCATTGACCCTTGGTCGAAGGATTCCTGGGCCCAGTGGATATTGAGGTTGCGGGCACCCGAGGCGTCACCTTCGGTGATGGGCGTGCGGCCAGCGGTGAAAAGCATGGGTATATTGGACCGGAATGCGTTGATTACCCCGGATGTGGCGTTGGCGGTACCGGGAGTCGTATGCACCATCACCACCTGCGGCCGGCCGGTAATCATAGCGTAACCGTGGGCCATCGCCACCGCCGTCACCTCATGAGGCACGGTGATGGGGCGCGGGAGGGGTTGTTCTTGAGAAACGCGCTTGGCATAGGCTTCAATGATGGGAGCAAAATCTGTCCCGCCGTTGCCAAAGAAATATTCGATGTTCCGGGACGCCAGCAGTTCAAGATAAGCTTCGGCAACGCTTCCAACTTCAACGTTTCTATTCATCGATCTCTATCGTTCCTTGGTTAGGATGTAGGTTCGTTATTACCGGATGTCTACCGGGTTGACCGGAAATATTCACGCCTTGTCCAATCACAGACTTGCCCGGCGAACCTAGGGGTGATTGTACACCGTTGAGTAACGCCGGTGTCCTGCGCAATCCGTGCTCTTGAGTCTCGGATATCTCTCCCGTTTGCACAGCAATTAGATACGTCAAAGAACTGCGAGTGTCGAGACCACCCGTAGGGGATGCAAACGGAATCTGGTGAACGATCGAGCGCATCGGCAGGTAGCCGCGACTCTATTACTCTTGCTGCCTGTACGGTGCGAATAGATACAGGATGACCAGCACGAGAACCGTGCCGCTGGCCGCTGCAATGTACAACCCGGAGCCTACGGCCATGCCGATCGCCGCCGTGGCCCAGATGGTCGCAGCGGTTGTTAGCCCCGATATGGTTACGCCGCTGCGCAGAATCGTACCCGCACCTAAGAAGCCGACGCCCGTTACTATCTGGGCGGCAACCCTGGATTGGTCAGCCGTATCGGATCCAAAGGCAGAGATTATGGTGAACAAAGCAGAACCCAGAGCCACCAACGACAAAGTCCTCAGACCCGCCGGTTTGTCGGCGCTACGCCTCTCATAGCCCACCGCAGACCCGAACAAGGCGGCTAGGGAACAGTCTGGCCGCAATCTCGATCTCTTGGCCCGTGGTGAGTTTGAAGATATCGTACAACGGGACAAAGTTCATGATTGCCTAAAATCCTCAGGCAGGGATTCTTGCCATGCCCAGAGATGCCCACAGTTTGAGAGTGACCAAGTGCCGCTTTCTGGAGCAGCTAGACGGGTCAGAAAGCCGGTGCGCCTCTAAATTGAATCTGCCGGTCAGGAACCAAATTGCGCCGGGTCAGAAATTGGGTGGCCGTATCCGGCGAATCCAGATGTTCTTCCCTAAACTTCCAAAGAACCTTGCCCAGCACGGTTTCGTTCCACAGCCAGTTTTCCACCGCCAGGCTCGACGACATGCCGGGTTGCGCCGATGCCGCTTCGGAATAAAAGGCCTTTAAATCTTCACAGGTGCATTTCAACATCGGCCCGACCTCGAATTCAGGACGGGGACTGGGGGATGAAGGGTCTTCGATGAAATCAATCAAGAAACGTCCCGCATCCAGGATATCGAGTTTGCTTACCCCAACCGTCGTGCGGCTGCGTTGATTGACGGCCAGGTCGTACCAGGGAGCGATCTGTCCGATCTCTTGGAGCAAAGACTGGGTTAACTCGCTGTCGTTGGACGGCAGCGACGGTAGGTCGATGGGGCAGGACATCCCGGTGAAATCAACGGGAGTGGCATCGATAGGAATGTCCTCCGGGTAGTCTTCCAGCACGGGACCCGAGTCAGCATCAAGCAAACCCAAGCAAGCCCGCAAAACTCGCTTCTGAAATTCTTCATCGTTGGGCTTACCCAGAGGCCTCCCAAGCTCAAAGGGAACCCAGAGCGCCCGCGGCGGCTTGATGGATTCGGTGTGCAGGTGAATCAGGCTGATCTGGGTGGTGCTGAGTCCTTCTTGTTCGAAGTAATGGGCCAGCCCGCCAACGGCGCGCGTGCATGCCGGTCAAATCGGAATCAAGAGGACAGAGTCCACGCCCTCACGTTTCATCAGGCCGGCGATCTGGCGTGCAGTATCTTCGTTTTGATCCGGCGGCACGCTTCCCAGGACGGTGTAATGATAATCGGCAACCGAGCCGATGAATCCCTCATCCGCCAGTCCATGCAGCCGTTGCAAGGGGAAGCAAACGTTGAGATCTTGTTGAAATCCGGAGCGGTCAAAGTTGACCGAGTTGTGGGACATTAATAGGTCTTCCTGAGCAGTGTCGTCCGGAATGATTCGGTAGCTGGCTTCCCCTCTCAAAAAGACTTTGTCGTCGCGTTTTTGCAGCGCAGCGGTCGACAGGATGGAAACCCGGCGCTCGGGCAGCGGTTTGCCTTTCACGAAGGGTGTCGCGCCGAAGACCGGCATGACCATCCTTTTCAGCATCTCCCGTTCGCCTTCGGGAATGTCGCCTAATCTGGCCATGCATCTCTCCTTGATTCAACCGCTACTTGGACAATCTCGAAGACACCAGCTAGGGCAGATTCGGCACGATGGGTAGATTCCGGACCGGGGATTTCGTAACGTCGGAAACGGCGTTGCCGATGGCGGCGGCGATGGGTACTATGCCCGGCTCGCCAGCTCCGGTGGACTGGGTTGTGGGATCACCGGACATCACAATCTCTATCTGGGGGGCATCGTTGATTCGCGGCACACGATATTTGCTAAAGACCGAATTCAGAAGACGCCCGGAACCGAATTCCACCGTCTCCCGCAGCGCAGTGCCCATGCCCATGATGATGGATCCCTCCATCTGGTTGCGCACACCTTCCGGGTTGACCACCATCCCGCAGTCGATCCCCGCTACTACTCGCTGCACCCTAACATTCCGTCTTTGAACCGTGACTTCCGCGCATTCAGCCACGAAGCTACCGGCGTCGTAGCCTATGGCAACACCGATACCGATGGACGAATCGTCACGTTTAGTCTCCCAGCCAAATCGTTCAGCGGTCTGCTGTAGGACTCTGCTCAGACGCGGATGGGACAGATTCAATAGCCGAAACTCCACCGGGTCCATCTTGAGAGCGGCCGCAATCTCGTCCATGTGAATCTCCCGGGCGAAGTGGTTCGAAGCGCACCCCAAGGACCGATAGGAACCTGTCCTCAGGGGTGAAGCCGAATCCGCCACGGCGATACGTACGTTGGGGGTGTTGTAAGGTGTATCCGCCCCCCGCTGGCCTCGCTGCGGGCGGTCGCCGGTGTGATAGCCGGTGTACTCCCATGCTACGATCTTTCCATCGTTGTTGAACCCACTGCGAATCTCATAGAACGCCGCTGGCCGCACCGTGCCCCACATGAATTCTTCCGCTCGACTGTGAACGACGCGAACCGGACGGCCCGCCGCCTTGGCAAGGACAGCCGCTTCATGCGCTACCTCAACGGTGCCCTTAGTGCCAAAGGAACCACCAACCTCAGGAGCTATGACCCTGATGTTGTCTTGACTCATGTTCAAAGCACTGGCCAGTTCGTCCCGCACGCCAAAGGGGCTGCGGTCACCGGACCAGACAATCAAGTTCCCACCATCCCATGAAGCGACGGCGGCGCTGGTCTCCATAGGAGCATTGGCGACGTGGGGAACGAAATAATTTCCCTCCAAGACATGGTCCGCCTGAGCGAAGCCGTCCGCCGGGGAACCCGATTCTCGCAAGACAATCATCTCCTTGGCTTTCTCTTTTAGTAGACCGGGAAAGTCCGAGTCAGACGGGAGTTCCTGCACCTCTTGCCAACGAACGCGGATCGCGTCAACAGCTTGTTCGGCGGCGTCTTCACGCTCGCACACCACTCCGATCAAGTCACCCTCTTGCACCACCATGACAAATCCGGGTATGCGTTCGGATCCTGATGTGTCGATCTGCTGAGGACGGGCTCCGTAAGAAGGCGGATGTAGAATCTTGCCGTGGAGCATGCCGTCGACAACGATATCGTGGGAGTACTTGGCTTGGCCCGTGACCCTGGCCAAAGCGTCGGTGCGAGTTGCGTCCTTCCCCATGTAGACGAAGTCCGCGGCTTGCTTGGTCGTCGTGTCATCAGGGATAGAAAGTTGAAGGTTTTTGCCTTCCAGAAGGTCGGCGTAGGAGACTCTCTGGTTTGTATCGCTGGTTTGGAAGACGTGGCCCTCGCTGGTTGCCAAGCCGGACTCGTCAACCAACCATCGCTCGGCAGCGAGAGTAACGAGCGCGCCCCTAGCCGTTGCGGCAGCGCGGCGTAACTGCATCCCCAGGGTCATGGTCGACAAGCTGCCAACCGTCCCTCGGTCAAAAGGCACCATAGCGGTATCGCCCAAGATGACGCTGACCGAACCAAGGGGTAGGTCCAACTCGTCGGCGATGGCGAGAGAGAAGCCGCTGCGGATACCTTGGCCGTACTCCACTTTGCCTGAAAAGGCTGTGGCGCCGCCTTGGTGGTCCATCATCAGTATGGTGGCGTCGGGACCGGCTGGCTCACGAAGTTCCAGTTCGCCGGCCCATTGGGGAGGCGCAATAACTACCAGGGCCGCACTTTGACGAATATCGCTGGCTGCCGTCATTACTTTCCTCCTCGTTGGCCTGACTGCTCGGCGGCTGACTTGGCCGCCTGCATGATGCGCACATAGGTGCCGCAGCGGCAGATGTTGCCCGTAAGCGCCGCTCGGATCTGCCGATCGTCGGGTTCCGGGTTGCGTAACAGCAAAGCTACCGTGCTCATGATGAAACCCGGCGTGCAGAATGCGCACTGGAAGGCCGTGTGTTCGATGAATGCCTCTTGAACCGGATGGAGGTTGTCTCCATCTGCCAGGCCTTCGATGGTGGTAATCTCGCTTCCGACGGCCGAATCCACCGGCGTGATGCAGGAGTTCTTCGCTTCTCCATCGACCAATACCGTGCAGGCTCCGCAATCTCCGTCGCCGCACCCGTATTTGGTCCCGGTCAATCCCAGGTCATGGCGCAGGACGGAGAGAAGCATCGTCTCCTCGTCCACGTCAACCTCGTAAGTTTTTCCATTTACCAGTAGTTGCATCGATCGCTACTCCTTAAAAACTAGGAACGAAAGAATCACTAGCTTAATGTTGGCTAGCTAATCAGTTGGGGTAGTATAGCGGGTTCCGACACAATCGGCGATGTGAAGCCAACAGGATTCTAGAATTATTCCATCCCCTCTAGGCATCGCCGAAAAAGCGCCGGGGGTTTTCCACCATGATGGTGTTAATGTCTTGATCGGTGGCGCCAAGCTCTTTCAGTCGAGGCAACACCCGCCTGGTGATGAACAGGTACCCGTCGGGATTGAAGTCCTTCCTTTCCTCCGCCATTTCCTTGGAGGGGTTGGTGCTGGGCACCGAGTTATCGTGGGAGAGCATCAACCGCTGAGCGAATCCGGCGTCGATCAGTTGCTTGACTACCTCGGTCCGCCGCTCCCAGTTGGGCGTTTCAGAAGTGCGTCCACCGGGATAGCGGTCCAACCCCAACCAAACGCCCTTGTTCAGCAGTCCCAACAGGTAGTCCAAGTCGGTGTCGTCGTTGCTATGGCCCACGTAGACCCGGTTCAGGTCCACGCCTTCTTCCTCCAGGATACGCACCTGAGCATCGCCCACCCGGTCCGGGGACCATGTGTGGGTTGAGATACGCGCGCCGGTCTCCTTCTGAGCGATGGCGGCGGCCCTCAGGACGATTTCCTGGGGTGGAGTGATGCCGCCTCGGTCGCTGGCCACTTTGATTATCCCGGCTTTGATTCCGCTGCCTTCGATGCCATCTTGAATCTCCCGGATGAAATGGGGCGCGATCGCGCTGGGAGTGGAAAAAGTAAAGTCCCTAGGAACGGCCAGATGGTTGCCGGTGCAGGCGATGATATGAACGCCACTTCCCCGTGAGACCTCTTCCAACAAGGCGATATCCCGGCCCAAGTCGAAGGTTGTCACGTCCACGATGGTCCGCACGCCTTCGTCATAAGCCGCCTTGAGCTCCACGATACCTTCGGCAGTGACCGCCTGGTGATCGATGAATCCCGGGTAAGTCTGAGCAACCCCAGCGGCGCTGAGCAGCACGTGTTCGTGACTCAATGTAAATCCAAGCTCCGATGCCTCGACCGGTCCTAAAACCGTGTTAACCGTTGCCATGTTTTGTACTCCTATCTCGTTACTGCCAAATCTTTTTTACTGCTCTTCCAACTCCAACAAACGCATACCCTTGTCTACTTGCTGGCCCAGCCCCACTGGGATCTGCTTAACGACGCCGTCACGATGGGCCGCGACGGACAGTTCCATCTTCATGGACTCCATAATGATTACTGTTTGACCGCGCTCCACGGGGTCTCCCGGTTGCACCAATATCTGTTCCACAGTTCCCGGCATGAGCGCCACTATATCCGCGCCACCAACCGACGACTCCCTTTCTCCTTGCCTTCTACGTTCCACTCTTTCAAAGACGAAAACGGTGCCATCCAGCCACAACTCCAAGGAGCTTCCCACCCAGGTCCACACGAAGGAGTGCAGGCTGCCATCGGCGGTGCGGAACCATCCTTCCTGGTCACCCTGTGCCGTTACAGCCAGCTCAATCTCATTCCCGCCCAGGTTCACGCGGACGGTTTCACCCTGAGATTCCACCCGGTAATCGAAAACCTGGTCCGAAGGCGGAGACTTCTGCCGCAACTGTCCCCGGCTCACGGTAGCCTCAGTTTGCCACCGGTGTGCCAGGGGTTATTCTGGGCAGCCCCCGGGCCAGCCTGAATCCTTGTCTGCTGGCTGGGCACTTGGTCCATAGCCCATGCCGCCAGAGCCTGGGCCAGGTTGAGGTCTTCTTCCGACGAATCCGGCCGGCCTAGCTCCGAATTTACGCTCAAGAAACCTGTGTCGTAATCTCCCTCCATGAACTTCGGATGGCGTATGACTTGGCGCAAGAACTGGATATTGGTCACCACTCCCAAGACGGGAAACTGGGACAAGGCCAGGTCCATCCGGTGCAAGCTCGATGCCCGGTCCGGCCCCCAGGCAATCAGCTTGGCCAGCATGGGGTCGTA